>TARA_R110000737_G_scaffold15661_2_pt1 | contig 18302 bp, 24 predicted proteins | sample TARA_R110000737 | Tara Oceans TARA_R110000737 (sample SAMEA4398027) | marine metagenome | biome: Polar Biome; feature: [SRF] surface water layer (ENVO:00010504); material: water (ENVO:00002006), including particulate matter (ENVO:01000060) such as... | depth 5 m
AGGAATATGTGTAATGGTAAAAATTGTCGTGCTGAACGATACCCACGCGGGAGCAAGAAACAGCTCGGAAATATTTCTTGATAACGCAAGTTTATTTTACAATGATGTTTTATTTCCATATATGAATGAACACAACATCAAACACATCGTTCATTTGGGCGATGTGTTTGATAATAGAAAATTTATTAACTTTAAGGCGCTGAATCATTATAGAAACTCGTTCTTAGCAAAACTACGTGATTACGGAATGACTATGGACGTTATCCCAGGAAATCACGATTGTTTCTATAAGAATACAAATGAGCTGAACAGCTTGAAAGAGCTGTTGGGTCATTATATGAATGAAGTTACTATTGTACACAAGCCTACTGTAATGGAGTATGGCTCGTTGAAGATGGGTCTTGTTCCTTGGATTAATGATGAGAACGAAAAGGAAGCACACGACTTTCTTGCTAATGCTAAGTGTGATATTATTGGTGGTCACTTTGACATCATTGGGTATACTATGTTACCTGGTATCAAGTGTGAGCATGGGATTAATAGATCTATCTTTAACAGATTTGAGGCTGTTTATTCTGGACATTTCCATACAAAGTCAACACAAGATAATGTAACATACCTTGGATCGCAGATGGAATTCTCTTGGGCAGATGCTCATGATAAGAAGTACTTTCATGTTCTTGATACTGAGACTCGTAACTTGGATGCTATTCACAATCCTCATACTCTTTTCCAACGTATTAGGTATGATGATACTACAACTGATTACCTCCATTACGATCTATCAGATGTTGATGGACGTATGGTTAAAGTTCAGGTGATCAACAAGTCTGATCAATATACCTTTGATAGGTTTATCGATAGGATACAGAATCGTAAGATACTTGAGTTGAAGATAGCAGAGAACTTCAATGAGTTTATTGGAGATAATGTTGATGACTCAGAAGTATCTGTTGACGACACGTCTGTTTTGCTGGATAGTTATATAGACGCTGTTGAAACTGATCTGGATAAAGATCGGATTAAAAAGCAGATGTCTGATTTGATGACAGAAGCACAGAGTTTTGAGATCGCATGATAGTATTTAAAACATTACGTTGGAAGAACTTTCTCAGCACTGGCACCAGCTGGTGCGAGATTGCATTAGACAATCACAAGTCTACATTGATTGTTGGGCATAATGGTGCTGGTAAGTCCACTATGCTTGACGCTTTGAGCTTTGCCTTGTTTGGTAAGGCTCACAGAGACATTGGAAAGAATCAACTAGTCAACAGCATCAATAAGAAGAATGCTGTTGTAGAGATTACTTTCCAAGTATCCGGGTCTGAGTATAAGATTGTTCGTGGCATTAAGCCCAACGTCTTTGAGATCTGGAAAGGCGGAACGATGATAAACCAATCATCGCATGCCAAAGAGTACCAGAAGATCCTCGAGCAAAACATCTTAAAGCTTAATCATAAAAGCTTCCACCAGATTGTTGTGCTAGGTTCCTCCTCCTTTATACCCTTCATGCAGTTGAGTAGTAATCACCGTCGTGAGGTAATCGAGGATCTTCTGGACATCAACGTATTCTCTAAGATGAATAATATCTTGAAAGAGCAACAGTCTGGCTTGCGTGAGGAGATCAAAGATGCTACCCACACTATCGAGGTTAACAAAACTAAGATTGAAAGTCAGAAGAAGTACCTTAAAGACATCAAGGCAATCAACTCAGAGCAGCGTGAAGAGAAGCTCCAACTCATTTCAGATATTCAAGGTGAGATTGAGGCTGCACAGTCAAAGAATGGGGCACTCTCCACCAACGTTGAGTCCGAGCTACCCTCTGCAGTGGATCAATCGACGAAATCGACCACTAAAGTCTCAGAGCTCGAACGGTTCAAAGCGAAGTTTAACTCGGATGTTAAGAAGGTCGTCAAAGAAGTAAAGTTCTTTGAATCTAACGACACTTGCCCAACGTGCACTCAATCTATTACAGAGGACACCAAAGCCGAGCATATTGCTGAAGGTAAGAGCAAATCTCGTAAGCTACAGACTGCTATTGATCAAGCGGAAGATGCCTTAGCAGCATCTCGCAACAATCTAACCGCGGCCAATGAAGTTGTTGAGCGGTGTCGTGCTTGGCAAAGTGAGATTCATGCAAACAACCAATCGATTACTCAATTCCAAGCTGCTATCAATAGAACGCAGACAGAGTTAGATCGCTTGGCTAATAGTGTCGACCTTGGCGATGCCAATGCGGAACTTGCTGCCCTCATTGAATCTGGCGACTCTACTACAGAACGTAAACTATCGTTGAACGAGCAGTACAACTATAACCTTGTCGTAGGCGCTATGCTTAAAGACACAGGAATCAAAACTAAGATTGTAAAGCAGTATGTGCCTGTAATTAATAAGCTGAGTAATCAGTATTTACAGATACTCGACTTCTTTGTTTCTTTCAATCTCGATGAGAACTTTAATGAGACTATTCGATCACGTTTTCGCGATGACTTCTCTTATGCATCATTCTCTGAAGGCGAGAAGCAGCGGATTGATTTAGCACTGTTATTCACTTGGCGTCAGATTGCCAACATGAAGAACTCTGTATCGACTAATCTTTTAATCTTAGATGAGACATTTGATTCATCTTTAGACCATGAAGGTGTTGACAATCTAATGAAAATCATCTATACTCTTGGGAACGATACAAACGTATTTGTTATTTCCCATAAAGGTGAAGTTCTTGAAGGTAAGTTTGCCAACAAGATCGAAGTGTACAAGGAGAAAAACTTCTCCAAAATAAAAGGAAACTAAAATGGAACTGTCCAATTTTACTATGCAAGTGTTGAAGAACTTTGCTACTGTTAATAGTAATGTTGTTATCCAACCGGGTAACTCTATCATGACTATGGCTGAAGCAAAGAATATACTTGGGCAAGCCACGATTCCAGAAACATTTACACAGCAGTTTGGCATATACGATCTGCAAGAGTTCTTGAATGTTCTGAGTCTTGTAGATAGTCCAAGAGTTAGGTTTGAGCCTAACAGTGTATTGATTGGTGATAGCACCGGTCGAGCGCAAATTAAATACTTCTTCTCTGACCCAGAGATGTTGACTAGCCCCTCTAAGCCTATTAATATGCCTGAGCCCGATGTCACATTTTCTTTGGATCAGAATACATTGAGTAACCTTAAGCGCGCTGCTAGTGCGTTGGGTCACTCTCAGATGTCAATTACCTACGTAGATGGTTTGATTCGTTTGTCTATTATTGAGTCAGACAACTCCACATCTAATACGTATGCTATTGACGTTGATGGAGAAAGCAAGCTAGCTGATTGCAACTTCATTATCGATATCGCTAACTTGAAAATCATTCCTAGCGATTATAAAGTTGAGATCTCTACCAAATTGATCTCTCAGTTTACTAGTATTGACGACTCTATGGATCTAAAGTATTGGATCGCCCTAGAAAAATCATCTACATTCAAATCATAATTGGAGCTAAAACAAATGGCAAAAGCAGAAACTAACACACCAGATCACTCACAGATCTATGACCTATCCAATCGTGTCGCGCGCAGCACAGTAGCGGTCGTCGATGCATTGACTTCTCGTGGAGCATTTAAAGGTGAAGAGCTGACTACGATTGGCCAGCTGCGTGATCAATCTCTTCAGATTATTCAGCTAGCTGAATCTCATCAGCAGGAGGCTGCCGCAAAATCTTAATTGACTTTCTGACCTATCTGTGATACAATGTTTTTTTATAATGAGGTTAACATGTCTAATGATTTTCTATGGGTCGAGAAGTATCGTCCTCAAACTGTTGATGATACCATCCTACCTAAACAACTAAAGCAAACGCTCCAAGCGATAGTGGATACCGGAGAACTTCCTAATATGTTGTTCTCCGGTACTGCTGGTTTGGGCAAGACTACTGTCGCAAAGGCCATGTGTAAGCAGCTTGGCCTTGACTTTATTCTGATCAATGGATCTGAAGAAGGTGGCATTGACACACTAAGAGGTAAGATCAAACAATTTGCTTCTAGTGTGTCCTTGCAGGGTGGGTATAAGGTAGTAATTCTGGATGAGGCTGATTACCTCAATCCCCAATCAACCCAACCCGCCTTGCGGGGATTCATCGAAGAGTTCTCTAACAACTGCCGGTTCATCCTTACTTGTAACTTTAAGAATAGAATTATTGAACCACTGCATTCTCGGTGTGGCGTGTATGAGTTCAATACATCTAAGAAGGATATGGCTGATCTGGCTGGTCAGTTCTTTAAGCGATTCACCAATATCCTCGATAAGGAAGATGTCCCTTATCAGAACAAACCTATCGCCGACTTGATAATGAAACATGCACCAGACTGGCGGAGGGTTCTTAATGAGGGCCAACGCCGTTCGATTGGTGGGTTTGAGACTGTTGGTGCTGACGTTGGCAGTGTTGACGTTAGTATTGCAGAGCTAGTGAAACATCTAAAGGATAAACAGTTTAAGAAAATGCGCTCGTGGGTTGTTAACCATGTTGATGTTGATACTGTTGCAATCTTTAGAGGATTGTATGATAATATGTTTGAGCATGTTGATGCTAATAGCATCCCTCAGCTTGTTCTTATTCTTGCTGACTATCAATATAAAGATGCGTTTGTGGCTGATCACGAGCTTAACATTGTAGCGTGTATGACGGAGGTAATGATGCAGGTGAATTTCAAATGAAGTGTGTGATATATGATTTCGAGACACTGTCTCTTGATGTAGACAATGGTGTGGCTGTTAGTTTGGCCATGCTTAACTTTGATACAAGCCGGTTTGTAGACCAACCTTATGAGTATGAAGAACTTCTTGACTACTGCGATACTATCAAGTATGATGTAGAAGATCAAGTAAAGGTACACAAACGAGTTATGGATCCAGGCACTCTTAAATGGTGGGGAGAACAGTCTAAGGAAGCTCAAGCATTGCTCAAGCCATCCTCTGAGGATGTGTCGATTACTAAGACGTTTGAGTTCTTTACTACAAACGCTGCAGACGGTGTAGACTGGTTCCTCACTCGCCGTGCAACTCTAGATCAGCCTCTACTGAAGTCTCTGTGCGAGTCTTCTGGTAATACTATGCCGTACTCATACTGGAAGTTCCGTGAGGTCGTTAGTCTTATCAATGGTTTAACCTTTGGTCACAATATCCCCGATAACTTTATACCAGAGGGGCTCAAGGATAAGTTTGTCGCGCATGACCCAACAGCTGATATCTCAATGGATGTGATGCGTCTGCAGACTATTGTACAGGAAATTCAATGAGCCCGTTCGATTATCTCAATAGCATCAACCATTCTAAGAAGGATATTATGGTCGATGACCTGACCGAGAAGTCATATGTGGGATTTATGATCAATAGATCATTAAGTTACTTTCAAGATACTGTATCGTTTGCTAATGTGATGAATCGCTATCATCATACCGATAATAAACTCCAATATCATTTTCTTATAAATATCATTCGAAAGCGTAAAAGATTTTCGAAATGGATTAAGCCTGAACAGGTTAGTGATATTGAAGTGGTCAAGCAATACTATGGATACAGCAATGAGAAAGCTAAACAAGTATTGCCTCTTCTGTCACCTGAACAGATAACTATTATAAAGAAGAAGGTGAGTAAAGGTGGAAGAACAAAATAATACTATTGTAGAGTGGCAGCCTCAAGATATGCTTGAGATTGTCTTGAATGAGCCTGATGATTTCTTAAAGGTGCGTGAGACACTCACTCGTATTGGTGTAGCATCTCGCAAAGATAAGAAGCTGTTCCAGTCCTGTCACATATTGCATAAGCAGGGTAGGTACTTCATTGTACACTTTAAAGAGCTGTTTATGCTAGATGGAAAGAGAGCTAATCTAGAAGCCAATGATATCGAGCGTAGAAATACTATCACTACATTGCTAGGCGATTGGGGACTGGTTGAGATACAAGGAACTGTTGATCTTAAATGTGCTCCTCTACGCCAGATAAAAATCATTCCCTTTAAAGAGAAATCGCAATGGGAACTCTGCCCAAAATATAATATCGGAAATAAATAAACTTATCTGTTGACTTTCAAGGTCAGAGATGTTATATATAATAATGTGATGCGGAACAATCCGATCACAACACAATCTTGCTTGCTCAAAAGGAGATAACAATGACAGGCTTACAAACACTTTTCCCACGTTCATCATTTGTGGGTTTTGACCATCTATTTCAGGAACTAGAGTTCACTGCTAAACATGCTCAAGACCACTATCCCCCACACAATATTATTAAACAAGGTGATGAGGCTTATCTCATTGAACTTGCTATTGCGGGCTTTACAAAGGATGAGATTTCTGTAGAAGTTAAAGATAGAACTTTGACAGTGAAGGGAGAACATGTCTCTAAAGGTAGAGAATTTATCCATCGTGGCATTTCGACAAAGAAATTTAAACGAACCTTTAGGCTGTCCGAACATGTAAATGTAAACGGAGCAGATATTCAGGATGGGATACTAGCAATTGAATTGAAGTATGTTATTCCAGAAGAAATGCGTCCTCGTAAAATCAATATTGGTCAAACGAGGAATCACAATGACACAAGCAGTACTAGTGGCGCACAGCTACTCAACGAAAGCAATTGAACTAATACTATTCACGCTGAAAAGCCTTTACAACAATCGGATTGAGCGTAAAGCAATTCGTGCTACTGAAAAGGCACTTGGCAAACTATCGGACTACGATCTGGCTGACATTGGAATATGTAGAGGCGATATCTACGATCTTGCTCGCACTACAGAAACCATCGCAAATTGTAAAGTAAACAACAATTTGAGGGGGTGGGTCTAATGACAGCTTTAGTAAGCAGTTATGTCTTCTCACCTTTATCGGGGCTGTGGTCTTCATTCGAACGCTACACTCTGATTATGGGTTACAATCGGGCGGCGGACGAGCTTCGGCGCCAGGGGTATCACAAAGAGTCGCAAGCGTGCATGGATGAAGTTAAAAAGCTGAAGAGCTAATAATAAATTGCAAAACATATAATAACTTCAAGGGGGCATGTTGCCCCCTTTACCTTTTTGGTGTATACTTAATACAAGTGTAGGTTAGGAGGATTTTATGAACTTTTACACAAGTGTTAATCGATATGGCAACAATATCATGTATCGCGGGTTCCGTAATGGTAAGCGAGTCAGTGAGAAGGTTAAGTTTGACCCCACTCTATTTGTTCCAACAGACAAGGATACTGGGTATACTAATCTGAAGGGTAACCATGTCCATCCTGTGCATTTTGATACCATGCGAGAAGCTACTGAATTTGTTAAGAAGTATGATGCTGTAGACAACTTTCCCATATATGGCATGACCAACTATGTGACTCAGTTTATTACAGACAGGTTCAAAGGCTCTCCAGATGTTCAGAAGGATAAGATAAACATCACATCATTGGATATCGAAGTCCATTCGGAGGATGGCTTTCCGTTTGTAGCAGAGGCTGCTCATCCTGTGACAGCTATTACTATGAAGAACAATCAGTCTGATACTTACTATGTGTGGGCTTTGAAAGACTACGATGAAGATAAGTGTGCTATAGATGGTGTGAGTGGCATTCAGTTTAAGAAGTGTAAAGATGAGCAAGATCTATTGCTATCCTTCTTGGGATACTGGAATGACCCACGCTGGTGTCCAGATATCATAACTGGATGGAACACTAGACTGTTCGACTTTCCGTATCTGATTAACCGTGTAAAGAATATCATCGGTGGTGATGTGTACAAGAAGTTCTCTCCTTGGGGCGTTGTTGATCAGCGTGACATTGTTATTGCGGGTCGTACTAACATCGCATATGAGATGATGGGCATTCAGCAGCTTGACTACTACGACCTATTCCGCAAGTTTGGATACAGCTATGGCACGCTCGAGTCATACAAACTGGATCATGTCGCGTATATTGTTCTGGGTGACCGTAAGCTGTCTATCGAAGAGTATGGTGGCTTGCAGAATCTGTATAACGAAGACCATCAGAAGTACATTGACTATAACATTAAAGATGTTCAGCTGATCGAGAGACTAGAAGAGAAGATGGGCCTGATTGAGTTGGCCATGACTATGGCTTATCGGGGTGGTGTTAACTTCAGCGAGACGTTTGGTACCACATCTATTTGGGATTCTATCCTGTATCGTATGTTGATTAAAGACAACAAAGTTGTGCCGCCTAAGGTGGCTAAACGTAAAGAGCCTTATCCTGGAGCTTTTGTCAAAGATCCAATGGTTGGGCTACATGAGTGGGTAGCATCGTTTGATTTAAACTCTCTATATCCCAACATTATTGTTCAGTATAACATGTCGCCTGAGACTCTAGTTGAAGGTAAGATCCCTGGCGTTAATGTCGATAAGATCTTAGATGGTCAGGAGTTTATCCTAGATAATGATTATGCGGTTGCTGCTACTGGTCAGCAGTTCACTAAGGATCGAGAAGGCATTATTCCAACGATCATTAAGCAGTACTATAATGAACGTAGAGCTATTAAGAAACGCATGTTAGAAGCTCAGCAGGAGTATGAGAAGAAGAAGTCTAAGAAGCTAGAGAACGAGATTAATACACTAGAGAACCAGCAGATGTCTATTAAGATTCTGATGAACTCCTTGTATGGTGCTCTGGGCAACAACTACTTCAGATACTTTGATCATCGTGTAGCAGAAGCTATTACAACGAGTGGGCAGTTAGCTATCAAGTGGGCAGAGCGTTCTATCAACACAGAAATGAACAAGCTACTAGACACAGACAAGGATTACGTGATTGCTATTGACACAGACTCTCTGTATGTTAAGATGAAACCTCTTGTCGATAAGTTCTCTCCAGCCGATCCCACAAAGTTTATAGATAAGATAACAGCAGAACACTTTGAGAAGATCTTGGAGAAGTCATATGCTGATCTGGCCACTGTGACTAACGCGTATGAGAATCGTATGGAAATGGCCCGTGAGGTGATTGCTGACAAGGGCATCTGGGTCGCTAAGAAGCGGTACATCTTAAACGTCCACAATAACGAGGGTGTTCAATACGCAGAGCCTAAGTTAAAGATTATGGGCATTGAGGCTGTTAAATCTTCTACTCCTCAGGTCTGTCGAGATAAGTTCAAAGAGATCTTCCGAGTTATTATTGACGATGGTGAGTTGGCTACGCAACAATTCCTCAAGGAGTTTAAGCGTGAGTTCTCTAACCTAAGTCCCGAGCAAGTGTCATTCCCTCGTGGTGTGTCTGATGTTGATAAGTGGCACGATCGTAAGACAATATACAAGAAAGCTTGCCCCATCCATGTCAGAGGCGCATTGTTATTCAACCACTATGTAAAGAAGTATAAGCTGGAGAACTCATACGAGACTGTTAAGAATGGCGAGAAGATCAAGTTTGTATATCTAAAGCAACCCAATCCTATCAAGGAAAACGTTATTGCTTATCCAGGCTTCCTGCCAAAAGAGCTTGACTTACATCGACACATAGACTATAATAAAATGTATGAGAAATCTTTTCTCGAGCCAATTCGCAACATACTAGATGCTGTAGGTTGGGAAGATGAACCTAGAGCTACATTGGAGGACTTCTTTGTATAGTCTAACAGTATTCAAATCACCGAGATGGTGGGATGAGCAGAACCGCTTTGTATATGATAACAAGACTCATCGTCGTATGGACTTTGAGTCATGGGATAAGTATGTTAAATTTCTACGCAAGCTAAGTGAAAGGCCACTAAATGGTAAACAAGATGCTGAACTTATATCGCCGGCTGTGTTTAAGCCTGATTCTACTAGAAAGAACAACAATGTATTGGCTTGGGGAAGTTGGGCTGCTGTCGATGTTGATGATCTTATCATCGAAGGGGAGTTAGAAGATGTATTACGGACTCGTTTTGGTGACTGGAATTATGTGGTCTATAGTACTGCTTCAAGTACGGTCGACCATCCAAAGTTTCGTATTGTTTTCGACACTGGAGTACCGATTGAGAATTCTAAGCTACGTCACTTCTGGTACGCCCTTAACCAAGAGCTCGACTCGATTGGAGATGAACAGACTAAGGACCTTGCTAGGATGTATTACGTTCCAGCGAACTACTCAGGTGCTAACAACTTCTTTTATGTTAATGATGGTGAGCCTTTGGACTTGGATTATTTTCTCGCCAAGTGGCCATACGACGACACAAGAAACGCACAGTCATTTCTTGATAGACTTCCCCCCGCTTTTAGGGAGCAAGTCATGGACTATCGCAAAGCTAAACTAGATAATACCAGCTTCCATTGGTCTGGCTATAGCGATTGTCCTTTCTGGCCTAGAAAAATGGCTTTAGAGTATGTGACAATCAGTAGTACTGGTTGGTATCGTCAGATGTATCGCATAATGATCGCGGTAGCTGGTAAAGCTGTTGAGAAGGGGTATCCCATCTCCGCCACTGAGATAGTAACTCTGTGCAGACAATTTGATGCTGAGAGTGGAAACTGGTACGAGAACCGGCCTATGGAAGTAGAGGCCAACAACGCATTGGAATATGCATATAAGAATGGAGCTATGTCATGACAAAAGCAGAACGTCTCGCTAAATCAGAAAGCGCGCGGGCTCGCCGCCGTACAGTACGTGCTGTTGTTGCAGACCGTACCCGACGGTTATATAACAAACTCCGAAGAATGCGCAAATCACGGAATTCAGGATGAGGATTATTGCGGGCCCATGTCAACACGAGTCACTAGAACAGTCGTTGGAAATTGCGGCTGAGTGTAAACGTGTGTGTGATAATTATGGTATTGAGTATTACTTTAAAGCAAGTTATGATAAGGCTAATCGCACGTCCAATAGCGGCAAGAGAGGTGTTGGTATTGATCGAACTCTACCAGACTTCATAAAGATACGAGATAGTGGCTATAAAATTTTAACTGATGTTCATGATAAGGGTGCCATTAGTCGAGTTCATAGTGTGGTAGATGTTATTCAGATACCTGCATTCTTGTGTCGGCAAACTGACTTGATTAAAGTTGCTTGCGCCACAAACTGCATTGTTAATATTAAAAAGGGTCAGTTCCTTGCGCCATGGGATGTTAAAGGCATCCTAAGTAAAACGGAAGGGGCAAGAGAAGTATGGATAACAGAAAGAGGTACAAGTTTTGGTTATAATAATTTGGTGGTCGATTTTAATGGCATTCAGCACATGCTTAATAATTATAGCGTACCGGTCATTTTTGATGCAACTCACTCGGTACAAAAACCTTCGGTACTCGGTGAATGTTCTGGCGGTAATCGCGATTACGTTCCAGGCCTTACTCGTGCTGCCGCTGCTTTGGGTGTTGACAACTTCTTTTTAGAAGTGCATCCAGACCCTGACAACGCACCAAGCGATGGGCCCAACATGTTACGCTTAGACGATTTTGAAAGGACAGTAGATGAAATCCACCGCTATTCTTATACCGGCTAGATATGCTAGCACTCGATTTCCAGGAAAGCCGTTGACATTACTCGATGGCGTCCCTATGATTAAGCGTGTATACGACACTTGTGTTGCTACGGGTCATGATACATATGTACTCACAGACGATTGGGGTATTGCTCAATTGTTTGATGATAACGCATGTAGGCTGGATAGCACAGACTATCAAAATGGCACAGAGAGATGCGCAGGCGCTGTGCGTCATATTCGTGAATATGATCAATACATTAATGTTCAAGGCGATATGCCTGATGTGACAGTTGAGATGATAAACCGTACCGAAAGAAACTTGCTGATGTGTGATGTTGTTACAGCGTGGACTGAAATGGACCCCAGGCTGCAGGCAGACCCCAACTCAGTTAAGTTGGTACACAATAATGTATACGCTCATTGGTTTGGCAGGGGATTCACATACGGCGCACAGCATTTGGGGATATATGGGTATTCGAGTAAAGCTCTACGGCGGTATCGCGATGTCCCATCTCAATATGAAATTGAAGAAGGGCTGGAACAGCTAAGATGGTTTCAACTTCACCAAAAGATTGCGGTCACGAGAGTTGACTTTAATGGTATAGAAATAAACACACCAGAAGATGCGGAGAGATGGAATGATAGCAGGTAAAGTATGGGGCGGAACGGAACTGATTGAAGCAAATGGCGCTTTGGAGTTTCACCGTATTGAGATGAATAAAGGTGGAGTGTGCTCTAAGCATCTCCATGAGTTTAAGTGGAATGGTTTCTATGTGGAGTCGGGTCGTATGCTTATTCGTGTATGGCAGAACGATTATGATTTGGTAGATGAGACTGAATTGCAAGTGGGTCAATACACTAAAGTAAAGCCAGGTGTATATCATCAGTTCGAGTGTCTTGAAGATGGTATAGCATTTGAGCTGTACTGGGCAGAGTTTAATCATAACGATATTAAGAGGGAGACGGTTGGTCATGGTTAATTTTTTATTTGATATTGACGGAACGGTTACCCCATCACGCACTAAGATTGATAAGCAATTTGGCAATTGGATGGAGCATTTTGCTACACACAACCCGTGCTACTGGGTAACAGGCAGTCCTAGGTATATGACAGAACGGCAGCTGGGTAACATATATCATTTAGCCGTTAGATCATATCAATGCTCAGGTACTGATGTCTGGGAACAGAACACCAACATTAGAAGAAGTGATTGGGAGCTGCCCCCATTGGCCAGAGAGTTTTTAATGGATGCTTTCAACGGAGAAGACTTTTCACAAAAGTGTGAAGAAGATATGTGCATTCACGAGCGCCCAGGCATGATTAACTATAGCGTGATCGGCCCGTGTGATGACGATACGCAAAGAAATTCTTTTATTGAATGGGAGGCTTTGGCCAACAGTCGAAGCAAGACTGCGACAGTATTTAACATTCTTTTTCCTGATCTTCAAGCCACTATTGGTGGAGAGACTGGCATTGATATTGGGCCTGTTGGAAGTAACAAATCACAGGTGCTGTCAGACTTCGATGTTAAGAATGTTTGGTTCTTTGGTGACAAAACTGAAGAGGGAGGAAATGATTATGAAATTGCCGAAGCAGTAAAAGCTGGTGGTGGTAAAGTAAGCGCTGTGAGCGGGTGGGAAGATACATGGGCAATTCTAAAAGGATAGTAGGATGTACAAGCAATTTGAGAAAGAGAGTATCTGATGCTTAAGATATTGATTGTGGGTCATGGCTTTGTTGGTAAAGCTGTTGACTATGGGTTTAGTCACCCCCAAGTAGAAAAGACTATCGTGGATCCTAATTATGGACTGACCATTTCTGACGTTGATGTTGCTTCTTTTGACATTGCTTTTGTTTGTGTACCTACCCCAATGGGAAACGATGGGGCTGTTGACAGCAGCATTCTTGATAGCGTGCTTTGTGATCTCGTAGATCACAATCTCACTATTGTAGTTAAATCAACAGTCACGCCAGACATAACGACCAACTGGCCCATCAACGTAGTATACAATCCCGAATTCCTCACAGAGAAGTCTGCCAATGAGCAATTCGCATCTCCTCCTTTTCACGTACTGGGTGGGTGGGTCGATGCAACAAGGTATGTTGAACAGGTGTATGATGAATACAGTCTATGTGACCCATGCCCAGCTTTACACATGACACACGAAGAGGCCAGCTTTGTTAAGTATACAATCAACAGCTTCTTAGCCATGAAGGTTTTATTCTTTAACCAATTGTATGATGCAATAGGAGAAACAAATGCGAACTTCGCAACAATTATTAAGGCTGTTGGTATGGATGGCCGTATTGGGTCTAGTCATACCAAAGTCCCTGGCTTTGATGGGAAACAGGGATATGGTGGAGCTTGCTTCCCTAAAGACACATTAGCATTCACTAAGTTCTCTGACCAGTTGACCTTATTGGCTAAATGTGTTAATATAAACAATGACTACAGATTACAATACGATCTAGATGAAAGAGAGATTGAACAAAATGTCAAGTATAATGGACAAACTGAAGAAAAACTCAAAGATCAAGACTACGGATATCCTATCTGATTCTAAATTCTTTAACGAAAAATCATTTACGCCCACAGACGTTCCTATGGTGAACGTAGCATTATCTGGCGATGTTGATGGGGGGCTTTCAGCAGGATTGACAGTCCTGGCTGGACCATCCAAGCACTTCAAGACATCCTTTGCATTGCTAATGGCGGGTGCATACCTTAAACAGAATCCAAATGCTGTGATGTTATTCTATGACTCAGAGTTTGGTTCACCACAATCATACTTTGAGCAATTTGGTATTGATCCATCACGTGTACTACACACGCCCATCACCAATGTGGAGGAGCTGAAGTTTGATATGATTGGCCAGCTAGAAGAAATGGCGCGTGAAGATGAAGTCATTATCGTCATCGACTCTATTGGTAATATGGCATCCAAGAAAGAAATGGATGATGCTATCAATGAAAAGTCTGTAGCTGACATGTCTCGGGCCAAAGCACTCAAAGGCCTATTCCGTATGGCTACACCTTATCTTACTATGAAGAACATTCCTTTGATTGCTGTCAATCACACATACAAAGAGATTGGCCTATTTCCTAGAGATGTTGTTGGTGGTGGTACAGGTATCTACTATTCAGCAGATAACATCTGGATCTTGGGTCGTCAGCAAGATAAGAAAGGTACCGAGATTCAGGGTTACCACTTTGTAATTAATGTAGAGAAATCGCGTTATGTTAAAGAAAAATCCAAAATCCCCATTACCGTATCTTGGGATGGTGGTGTCCGTAAGTACTCAGGATTGCTTGAGGTGGCATTAGCTGGTGGATATGTTCGTAAACCCACAAACGGTTGGTACGAGACATATGACGACAAGACTGGTGAGGTGGGCAATAAGTCTCGCTTAGATGCTACTATGGAGAAGGCTTTCTGGGATCCGGTATTTGCAAATACAGACTTTAAAGAATTCTTGAAGAAGCAATATCAGATTGGTCATCAATCATTAGTGTCAATGGATGATATTGTGGAGAGTGTGAATGGTTAGTATTCCAGGTATGTTTGAAGAGAATGTTCAGTATGAATTGACTCCAGGAGATAACGATCATTGGCACATCCGCATCAAAGAGGGAGAGTTTGTCGAATCTATTATTAGCTTTGGCGAGATCGTGTTTAATAATACAACAGACATGATGAATTTTAATATTACTCTACACTCCAGTCCAGATGATGAGTTGACAGTTGATAACACAGAACTTCAGCGGTATGCTGGTAAAATTCTCGAGAGTGTTTTGATGGGCAACCTTGACGAGATGGAAAACTCTAAATGAAAATGGAGTATTCATAATGTTTGATTTTCTAAAGCCCACGACCCAGATGTTGGGTAGATGGCAACCATGGCATGCTGGGCACACAGAATTGTTCCGTCGAGCGTTAGCCGAGACTGGCCAAGTTTGTATTCAGATTCGGATCGTGCCCCCAGATACAGATGCTTCTGGGGGACGGACTGTAGATCAGAGTGATAACCCATTCGGTTATGATGTTGTGTGTGATGCTATTGAAGACGGTCTTCATGATGCTGGGTTCACGCGGGGTACTGAATATATTATCATGAAAGTGCCAAACGTTGTTGACATTAGCTATGGTCGTGGTGTAGGATATACATTCACGGAACACGATCTTGGTAAAGATGTTCACGAGATATCCGCTACCAAGATCAGAGCGCAGCTGCGAGAAGAAGGAAAGCTATGAGCAATGTTGAACAAGTAATCTTACGGAATGTTCTGACCAACGAGCAATTCATGCGTAAGGTTCTTCCCTTTATTAAACCCGAATACTTTCAAGGCATCTACAACCACCTATTCAAAGAGGCTGGTAAGTTTGTTGGAAAGTATAATAAGCTGCCCAACCTAGACGCGTTTAGGATTGAGATCGATCAATCTGAAAAGTTTAACGATGATCAATACACAGCTGCAATGGAGTTGTTGCCCAAGATCTTCGCAGAAGAGACTTCGGACGAGCAATGGTTGCTCGATACTACAGAAAAGTGGTGTCAAGACCGAGCAATCCATAACGCTATTATGGAGTCTATTAGCATCATTGATGGTAAGCATCAGACTATGACAAAGGACGCGCTACCAGATCTTTTAACAAAGGCATTGGCAGTAACATTTGACCCATCTGTGGGACACGACTATATTGAGGATGTTGAAGCCCGCCACGCATTTTACCATCTTGATGAAGAGCGTATTCCGTTTGACCTAGACTACTTCAACAAGATCACTAAAGGTGGTTTACCAAACAAGACTCTCAACATCTGTCTTGCTGGTACTGGCGTGGGTAAGTCATTGTTTATGTGTCACGTCGCTGGTAATATATTATCACAGGGTAGAAATGTCCTATATATTACCATGGAAATGGCAGAAGAACGCATCGCAGAGCGCATCGATGCTAACCTATTGGACGTTCCACTAGACCAAATGCAACACGTCTCAAAGCCGCAGCTTGTTAGTAAAGTTCAAGATATTACTTCAACTAACAATGGTAAATTGATTGTGAAAGAATATCCAACAGGAGCTGCCCATGCTGGGCACTTCAGAGCTCTGCTCAACGAATTAAAACTAAAGAAGAACTTTGTACCAGAGATTATCTTCATTGACTATCTAAACATTTGTTCTTCTAGTCGCATGAAAGGTATGGGAGGATCTATCAATTCGTACACCTACATTAAAGCAATTGCTGAAGAGTTACGGGGTCTTGCGGTCGAGTTCAATGTACCGGTCGTCTCTGCAACGCAAACGACTCGTAGTGGTTTTACTTCGTCAGATCCTGGGCTTGAGGACACAAGTGAGTCTTTTGGACTACCCGCGACAGCAGACTTGATGTTTGCTCTTGTATCATCAGATGAACTGGAGTCGCTGGGACAGGTCATGGTCAAGCAGCTAAAGAATCGATATAACGATCCCAATAAACATAAGCGGTTTGTGCTAGGCATTGACCGTTCGCGAATGAAGTTGTATGATGTAGATAATCCCGAAGAGGGGGTTGTTGATGATAGACCTGTATTTGATAAATCAGCTGCGCAAGAAAAATTCAATAATTTTAAAATGGAGTAGACTATGACTAACACAAAGGCCACCCTTCTAGCTTTTTCCCAGCCAGCAAGTAGAATTCACACGGGCGAATTGGGGATCAGAGGATTGGATAGCGTACAAGAGTTGGTAGCCTATTGCGCTCGAGTATCCAACCCCAGCAATCAAATCAATAAAGAGTCGACCCCTAAGTTGTTGGATTATCTAATCAAGCATGGGCACTGGAGTCCGTTTGAAATGGCTTCGGCTACAATTGAAATTGAAACCACTCGAGATATTGCGCGCCAGCTTCTGCGGCATAGGTCGTTTTCATTTCAAGAGTTCTCTCAACGCTATGCAGAAGTGACAGATTTGGGTAAAGGAGAAGACTGGGCAGTCATTCGAGAGGCTCGTTTGCAAGATTTGAAGAACCGACAGAATAGCGTTGAGACTGATGATCTTGAGTTAAAGGCGTGGTGGGAGGCTCAGCAGAAGTTTTTAATTCAGCATACTACCAGCATCTATGATGAGGCAATCAAACGAGGTATTGCCAAAGAACAAGCTCGAGTTATTTTGCCAGAAGGTATTACTAAGTCTCGATTGTATGTACATGGAACAATTCGTTCTTGGATTCATTACATTGACCTGCGCTCTAAGAACGGCACACAGCTGGAGCATGTTGAAGTGGCCTTAGCCGTTGCCGAAGCGATTTCAAAGATATACCCCAAGGTATTAGATTTTACAGGAGAAGATGATGGGTAAAAAGATTTCTACATATTACAGCGATGATATTGAAGGTCAGTTCTGCGAAGTACATGTTGACTATAAAGAAGAAAGGTTCTATGTTAAGTACTTCGATGAAGCGGGAAACGTGATGCAAGTGGAACATTTTCCTGATAAAGCATTGCGATACGTTGAGAACGCGGCAGAGAATTGGGCATTGGGTATAAAGAAATTAACAGGAGAGATACAACTTGGCTTACTATAGTACAAAAACATACGGACATAACATTGGACTCAGTGCTTGTTTCCGTCAACCACATGCAGACCATTCGCATTGCAGGTTCTTGCATGGGTATAGCTTAGGCTTTAAGTTCACATTTGGTTGCGATGAATTGGATAAGCGTAACTGGGTAGTAGACTTTGGTGGTCTAAAGCCATTGAAGGCTTGGCTAGAAGCTACATTCGATCATCAGGTAGTATTGGATAGTCAAGATCCTCATCTTGCTGACTTCCAATTGTTGGAAGATAAAGGTCTAGCTCAAATAACTATCTTGGATGGTGTTGGTGTTGAGAAGTTTGCTGA
>TARA_R110000737_G_scaffold4387_1_pt1 | contig 18268 bp, 15 predicted proteins | sample TARA_R110000737 | Tara Oceans TARA_R110000737 (sample SAMEA4398027) | marine metagenome | biome: Polar Biome; feature: [SRF] surface water layer (ENVO:00010504); material: water (ENVO:00002006), including particulate matter (ENVO:01000060) such as... | depth 5 m
TACTTGTTCTGCTAAAACCGGTCTAGGCATTGAAGATGTCTTAGAAACCATTGTTGAGAATATTCCAGCGCCAGAAGGCGACCCAGATGCGCCTCTACAAGCACTTATTATCGATTCGTGGTTTGATAATTATCAAGGCGTAGTGTCCTTGGTTCGAATTATCAATGGTCAAGTGAAAAAGGGCGATAAAATGGTGGTTATGTCGACTGGACAAAACCATATTATCGACAAGGTGGGTATTTTTACGCCTAAGCAAAAAGACACTGGTATTTTGAAAGCCGGTGAAGTAGGTTTTCTTATTGCGGGTATTAAAGAAATTCACGGTGCACCAGTAGGTGACACGATTACCATCTTTAAAAAAGAAGCTGAAAAGGCCTTACCTGGCTTTAAAAAAGTTCAGCCACAAGTTTACGCGGGTATCTTTCCAATCAGTTCTGATGATTATGAAAACTTCCGTGACGCCTTGAATAAATTAAGCTTGAATGACGCGTCTTTATTTTTTGAACCTGAAAATTCATCAGCACTAGGTTTTGGTTTTCGTATCGGTTTCTTGGGTATGTTACACATGGAGATCGTGCAAGAACGTCTTGCTCGCGAATACGATCTTGATCTGATCACGACAGCGCCAACGGTAAATTACGAAATAGTTTGCACCAACGGTGATGTTATCTCTATTGATAATCCAAGTGACTTACCGGCAACAAACAATATTGAAGAAATTCGTGAACCGATAGTACAAGCGAATATTCTTGTTCCGCAAGAACATTTAGGTAATGTTATTACCTTATGTATTGAAAAACGTGGTATGCAAAAAGATATTATCTATCATGGCAATCAAGTCGCAGTAACCTATGAGTTACCGATGGCAGAAGTGGTGATGGACTTTTTTGATAAATTAAAATCAACGAGTCGTGGTTATGCGTCTTTAGATTATCATTTTATTCGTTTTGAAGCTGCTGACATGGTACGTGTCGATGTCATGATTAATGGCGATCGCGTTGATGCACTAGCGATGATCACGCATCGCGCGAACTCAGTTGCCCGTGGCCGTATGTTGGTTGAGAAGTTAAAAGAATTAATTCACCGACAAATGTTTGATATCGCTATTCAAGCAGCTATTGGTAACAATGTTATCGCACGTACAACGGTCAAACAGCTACGCAAGAACGTAACTGCCAAGTGTTATGGTGGTGATATCTCTCGTAAGAAAAAATTATTACAGAAACAAAAAGATGGTAAAAAACGTATGAAGCAAGTGGGTAATGTAGAAGTGCCACAAGAAGCGTTTTTAGCGGTACTTAAATTGGATAAATAATGATACCACGTTAATTATCTGCTCATTTCTAATGGTTAAAATGAAAAGCTACAGCGCTATAAAATTTATAAGTAGAATAGCAGCTTATAAATTTTACCTGTTGTATTTATCCGTTTTTTCAGATAAAAAAATAGCAGACATAATTAGTTAAATTGGTATGAGTTTAATTATTAAAAGATAGGAATAATATGGCAGTTTACTTTTCGATATTTTTAGTCATTGTTACCGCAATTACCGGCATTGTTTGGCTAGCCGATAAATTTTATTTAGCACCGCAACGCCAACTTAAGCTGGTTGATGCGCAAGCTCAATGTGAAACACCGCTAGGCGATGATATTGCTGCCAAGTTAACTGAGCCTTCGGCATTGGTTGATACCTCGGTACAAATTTTTCCAGTCATAGCTTTTGTGTTGATATTGCGCTCATTTCTTTATGAACCGTTTCAAATTCCCTCGGGCTCTATGATGCCGACGTTACTGGATGGAGACTTTATTTTAGTGAATAAATTTAACTATGGCCTACGCGATCCGGTAGTTCGTAATAAATTTATTGAAATTGGCCTGCCTGAACGTGGTGATGTTGTGGTATTTAAATATCCAAGAGAGCCACAAATTGATTACATCAAACGGGTGATTGGTTTACCGGGCGATAGAGTGATCTATAAAAATAAGATCTTATATATAAAGCCCGCTTGTCTAGAGTCGGATGAAAAATGTCCAGGCTTTGAGCAGATAAAGCAAACTTTCAAAAATAAGACCGACTACAGTGACGAAGGTATGCCGATGACTCGATATACCTCGACGATGGGCGATAAAACTCATGACTTTTTAGTTAATGAAAAAATTTCACCTCGTACGCAGCATTATTTTAAACAAAGTGGTACACAAGTGAATGAATTTCTTGTCCCTAAAGGTCAATACTTTGTTATGGGCGATAATCGCGACAATAGCTTAGATGGACGTTTTTGGGGCTTTGTGCCAGAAGAAAACTTAGTGGGTGAGGCCGTTGCTATTTGGATGAGTTTCGACTTTGAACGTACCCCAGAGAGCTTTTTACCGCGTTGGATACCTACAGGCGTACGTTTTTCTCGAATTGGCGGAATTGAATAACTGTGTTACATACTCCTGCCGCGATCGCTCGACTATCAAAAAAAATTGGCTACAGCTTTAAAGAGCCAAAACTTTTATTACAAGCATTGACACACCGAAGTGCCAAAGGTGCTCATAACGAGCGTCTAGAGTTTTTAGGTGATTCCATTTTAGGTTTTGTTATTGCTGATTCTTTGTATCAACAATTTCCAAAGCACGCTGAAGGCGATCTAACTCGCATGCGCTCAAGTCTTGTTAAAGGTGTTACCTTAGCTGAAGTTGGCCGTGACTTCGATTTAGGTCAATACTTGATTTTGGGGCCAGGTGAATTAAAAAGTGGCGGTCATCGACGAGATTCAATTCTTGAGGATGCTATTGAAGCTATAATAGGCGCGGTTTATTTAGATTCAGATTTAGCCACTTGTCAGGCGCTAATACTGAGTTGGTTTGAAAAGCGTTTAGCGAATATTAAACCTGGCAATGAACAAAAAGACCCAAAAACACGGTTACAAGAATACTTGCAGGGGCGAAAAATTCCTTTGCCGCAATATGATGTAATTAATACCACGGGGCAATCACACAATCAGCAGTTCACGGTACGCTGTACAACAAGCGTACTTGAGAAGGAAGTGGTTACCAAAGGCAATAGCCGACGTAAAGCTGAACAATCAGCCGCTTTGCAGGTTTTAGCATTAATCGAACAAGCCAAGTAGCTTGTTTGACATTTAAGTTGATAATTAAATCATGACAACAACACAAACCCATTGCGGTCTCATTGCCATTGTTGGCCGACCAAATGTTGGTAAATCAACATTATTAAACACCTTGCTTGGCCAAAAGGTCAGTATTACCTCACGTAAGCCACAAACTACACGTCACCGAATATTGGGCATTTTAACCGAAGGTCACAATCAAGCAGTTTTAGTTGATACCCCAGGCCTGCATTCGGAAGAAAAACGTGCAATTAACCGCTTAATGAACCGAGCGGCCAGTAGCACCTTGGCGGAAGTTGAAACCATCGTATTTTTAGTGGAAGGTACTCATTGGACAAGTGACGATGAAATGGTACTGACGAAAATTAAAAACAGTGGTGCTCCCTGCGTATTAGTGGTTAATAAAATTGATAATATACAGGATAGAGACAGTTTGTTGCCGCATTTGCAAAAGCTAGGTGCTATGCATGAATTCGCCGATATTGTACCGATTTCAGCCAGTAAAGGCGAAAATGTTGATGCTATCAAAAAGATTTGCTTCAACGCACTGCCAGAAGGCGATTTTTGGTTTCCTGAAGATTATATTACCGATCGTTCTAGCCGTTTTATGGCCTCTGAAATTGTCCGTGAAAAGCTCATTCGTTTTACCGGTGATGAATTACCTTACTCGACGACTGTTGAGATTGAACAATTTAAGATTGATGACAAAGGCATCCTGCATATTAATGCGCTAATCTTAGTTGAAAGAACGACGCAAAAGCGCATGGTTATTGGTAATAAAGGCGAAAAGCTAAAGGTTATTGGTCAAGAAGCAAGACGTGATATGGAAAACCTATTTGAACGTAAAGTCTTTTTAGAAACTTGGGTGAAAGTTAAGTCAGGTTGGGCAGATGATGAACGAGCATTAAGAAGTTTAGGTTACGGGGATGATTACTCGGGTTAATTTGTCTGATAACTCGGTTATTTATTGAACAATGAGTCGTCAATTAATCCATACGGGCTAACTGGATATCTAGATGCAAGAAATTACGCAGTCAGCTTTTGTTCTCCATAGTCGACCTTATCGAGAGAATCAACTGTTGGTTGATTTATTAACCGAACATGACGGCAAACTGGCGGCATTAAGTTATGTTGGTCATTCTACAAAGTCGAGTCGTAAAGCATTATTGCAGCCTTTTTTACCGATTAAAGTGACCTTGAAAGGGCAGAGTAACTTAAAAAGCTTAATTCGTGTAGAGCCGATTGGAAAATCGTACCTTTTAAAAAAAAATGCCCTGTTCAGTGCTTTTTATATTAATGAATTGTTGGTTAAGTTATTGGGCGACAATATTGCTTGTGAAGAGCTTTTTCAACAGTATAAAAGCTGTTTGAAATCTTTAGCACAAGCGAGCAATATTGAAATTTGTTTACGAGAATTTGAATTGATGCTGATGGAAGAACTGGGTGTTGCTTTTGATTTTTCATTAGTATTTGAGCATAGTGCTGAAGGCTTTTATTATCTGCCGGACGAAGGTTTTATCCCCGCTTACACAAGCTTAAAGCAGCCTTGCTATAATCGCTGGCATTTACAAGCTATCGCACAGCGCGACTTATCTAAACCTGAGGTACTCAATACATTTAAAGCGCTGATGAGGCAGGTAATTAATCATTTACTTAATGGCGTACCTCTCAATAGCCGGAAATTATTTAGTAAGAAAGCATAGTAAAATATAAAGCTTATAAATTTAAACCAGAAAACATAATAAAGAGATTGAATATGAACGATATTTTATTAGGCGTAAATGTAGATCATATTGCTACCTTGCGACAAGCGCGTGGCACTAACTACCCTGATCCGGTTTATGCAGCTGCTGTGGCGGAGCACGCTGGAGCTGATGGTATTACGGTACATTTGCGTGAAGATCGTCGCCATATCCAAGACCGAGACATTCATGTTTTAAAACAGACACTAAATACACGGATGAATTTGGAAATGGCTGTTACCGATGAAATGTTGGCTATAGCCTGTGATGTAAAACCAGTGTTTTGCTGTTTAGTGCCTGAAAAACGTGAAGAGTTAACCACGGAAGGCGGATTAGATATTGCTGGGCAACAAGATAAAATTAATGCGGCGGTAGCTAGGTTGGCTGAGGCAGGCATACAAACTAGCTTATTTATTGATGCGGATAAAAAGCAAATTGATGCTGCGCTGCTCAGTAAAGCGACTTATATCGAAATTCATACCGGTCAATATGCCGATGCAGAAACTGAAGAAGTGCAACAACAAGAACTTGCGCGTTTAATTGAAGGTATTGAGTATGCTCATGCTTTGGGCTTAAAAGTCAATGCAGGTCACGGGCTTAACTACTTTAATGTTAAGCCCATAGCGGCAATACCTGAAATAATTGAGCTTAATATTGGTCACGCTATTATCGCCCGTGCAGTGATTGATGGTTTAGATAAAGCCATTCGAGATATGAAACGTTTAATGCTAGAAGCACGTAGTTTAGCGTAATTTATTAGTACAGGGAGTATGGTTTGTCAGTTGTTGGTATTGGTACAGATATTGTTGATATTCGGCGCATCGCTAAAATGTCCGATAATGCACAGCAACGCTTAGCAAAGCGTATTTTAACTCCGAATGAATATCAGTGCTATATTACCTTAAAACAGCCTGAGCGCTTTCTTGCTAAGCGCTGGGCGGGAAAAGAAGCGGTAGCTAAAGCGCTTGGTACCGGGATCGCTAACGGTGTGTCTTTTCAACACATTGAGATTATTTCTTTAACATCGGGACAACCGACACTTGAGTTGAGCTTGCAGGCGTTAGCCTTAGCTGAAAACTTAGGGGCTAGTATTTGGCATATATCGCTCTCTGATGAGGTGAAATATGCCACTGCCTTTGTTGTTTTGTCTAAATAATTTGAACTTTTGACATGTAGCGCGTGTTCAATCTTCCTTTCTAGCCAATTCTCAGCATTAAAACGTCGATAAATAACCCGCTATTGATAAACTTGTTGTCTGATAATAAAATTCAATGAAATATTGATAACCTAAATAGCCATCTTCCCTTGTTGTAGTTTATTTTAACAATCTAAGTTATTGATTCTACTCAAACACCAAAAATCCTACCGTCATTATCCAGCGTTTAGATTAACTATGTCAAAAAATAAGGAAAGTGTGACTAATAAAAAATTAATCGCCAGAAATAATATATGTTCTATACTTAAATTACGCGGAGTTTGTTTATTAGCAAATTTGGACTTAGGAGTAGGCATGCAATCAGAAAAACACCCTATTGTTGATAGGCGCCAAGAACCACCGGAACAGTCGGTATGGTGGTCTAAACTCTCGCTCGCACAAAAGTTCTCTGCTAGTAGTTTAGGAAAATTTGGTTATGAGTTGTGCTTTGTACGCCATGAGCAAGGCCATAGCTTAGCGGTATTAACCTGTAACTCAGGGGTCGCAGTGATCACTGAAGACGGTGACATTAATACTTCGCCTAATATAGCCATTCGTTAATTTTTAATTTACTTTTTATCACCGCAATATTCATCTTCATTTGACGATTGGGTGTCGAGCTTACGGATAAAAGCATTGGCATTAGCTAGTACTAAATCTATCTGTTCGAAAAATTCAAAAAACTCTGGTTCTAAGTCATCTAAGGCAATACCGCGCTTTAACTCTGTTTCAAGCTCATGGGTCACTTTGCCCAAATTGGGCACGCCAGAATAACAACATGCACCATTGAGTTTATGTATTAATACTTTTAGTTGTTCAATATCTTGAGAAATCAACGCCTCTGAAATATTGGCTTTGCTTTCAGGCAGGCTATTAACTAGGCCAATAAACATATCTTTAGCTAGGGCGGTTTTTTGCCCTGCTCTTTGTAATGCCAGCGGCCAATCAATAATTTTTGGTCTTAAATTAGTTTTAGATTTCGAATTCTGAATAATAATGGCTGGTGAGTTGGCAAGTAATGTCGAGTCACAATACTCATAAATACTATGATGAAGCATGGCTTCATCAATAGGTTTTGTCATAAATGAGTTAAAGCCTTTATCGAGTAACTTATCTTTTTCTTCTCCGAAGACATGTGCCGTCACTGCTATTATCGGGGTGTGCTCATTGAGCGTTTGTTGTCGAATAATAGCCAAAGCAGATATACCATCTAATACTGGCATTTGTATATCCATAAATATCAAAGCGAACTTTTCATGTCGGCATAACTCTACTGCTTGAGCACCATCAGAAGCTGTGGTGACTTCATTTACTTGCTCGAGTAACAACTCATTAATGAGCTTTAAATTTGCTTCATTATCATCAACCGCTAGCACTTTAATCGGCACCTTGTGTTCAGGTACGCCAAGTAAATTATTCAGTTCCGTTGTTGTCGGTATAAGCGTTTTACACAAACGTTGTAATGTTATCGGTTTGCTGATGCAGTTTTTTGCACCACTGGAAATTAATGCTTCGTGTAAACTTGGTGAATTAGAGTTAATGGCTAAATGTATCGACGGCACAATATCTTTCAGTGAAAAAATAAAACCTTTCACTTCATTGAGGGCAGATGGCTTAACATCATGACCTATCAGGGCAAAGTCAAATACCGATAGTGCTGCTTTATTTGTAAGCAGGTTTTTCATTTCACTGCGTTGGCTGATACAGGTTATTTGCATTTGCCAACTTGCTAATATTTCTGTTGTTGCTAATCGACTTGCCAGATGCGGCTCATAATACAATATGGTCTTACCTCTAAGACTTTCAGGGACAGGTAACTGTAGCGTTGGTATTGGGTTTAATTCACATTGACACGTAAACCAAAACGTAGAACCTTTATTTTCTCTACTATCGAAGCCAATGCCGCCACGCATTTCTGAGACTAAACGTTGTGAGATAACTAAACCTAAGCCAGTACCACCATAAATGCGAGTAACACTTTTATCACCTTGACCAAAGGCTTCAAATATCGAGTTTTTTTGCTGTTCGGAAATACCTATACCAGTATCTTCTACCGTGACTTTTATTTTATAGAGACTTTTGCCAATTACATTACCTTCAATATTAATATCTACTGAGCCCTTATCGGTAAATTTAATGGCATTACTGGCAAGGTTAACCATTACTTGTTTGATGCGCATAGCGTCACCAATGAGTGAGTCAGGTAATTGTGGACTGACGCGCAATGATAATTCGATATTCTTTTTATGGGCACTGGGTGCTAATAAGGTCAGGGTTTCTTCAACAGACTCGCGTATTGAAAATGGAATGTTTTCAATGACCATTTTACCGGCATCAAGTTTAGAGAAGTCTAAGATATCATTAATAATGGACAGTAAATTTCCTGCAGAGCGTTCGATAGTTTGTAAGTGATCGCGTTGCGTATCACTTAACGGTGTTTTTAATACTTGTCGGGTAAAACCGATAACCCCATTAAGTGGCGTGCGTAACTCATGGCTCATATTGGCCAAAAATTCAGATTTTACCTTGTTTGCATCCTGAGCTTTACGTTTTGCAATGTCGAGTTCGACGTTTTGAATTTCAAATTGCTCTAAACTTTCACGTAAATCAATGGTGGCTTGATCAATACTACGTTGCATCTCATCTTGGTAATCGCCCAGAGACTGTGCCATAGCGTTAACGCCATTTTTTAAAAAGTTCAGTTCACCCACCAGTTGACCACTGATACGACTTTCTATTTTCCCTTCTCTAATACGATCTATTGCTAGCACCATTGATGATATTGGGCGGGTAACGCTATTAATTAATTTATAAGCAAATAGTGCACTAATGATGATGCCAATAAGTAAAATGAAAAACACAGTGATTAATAGCTGTTGCTGTGCATACTTAATGGTACTTTTGTCTATTTGTATGGCGATATAACCAATGATATTACTATCAATACCCAATGCAGGGTTACTGTTTTGTGAAGTGAATTCATCAATAATGGGCGCGCGATAAATCAGGTAATCACCGTAGTCTTGGTACTGAGTTCGGTTGGGTAAGCTTTGCCCTGCTTTAATTCGCATGATATGGGTGTCGCCGTGATAGGCGCTGGTGACGAATACTTGGTTATCTTTGGTAAATATGGCAATGCTTTTGATGATATCAGATTGGCTGCGATGGCTAAAGCCAATCAATGTTCGTAAGTTGTCTCTTTTTTTCTCTAATAACGGCGCCGCACTGCTAATGGCAAGTGGTGAAATAATGCTAGTCGCACGTTGATAAATAAATTGATCGAGTTCGCTATAGCGACTGTAAGATAAGTAACCTGCAACAATTAAACTGATTATGGTCGTTGGAACGATCGTAAGTAAAATTACCCAATCTTTCAGGCTTATTTTATGCATTTTTTGTTGAGCTTTAGTGTGAAATCTTTGGGTTATTAACGCTATAATGGCACATATTAGACTAATACCAAATAGATAATCTTTCACTATGGTAGTAAATGGATAATTTATGCTGCTATTTGATGGCAAACTAAGGTAGTTATGGCAAATTTTTTTAAAGCAAGTCCTAAAAAAACACAAACTCAACAGCACTTAACTGTTACCGTCAGTCGCCTTGACCAGCAAGGCTGTGGCGTAGCTATTCATGACAATAAGCCCATTTTTATTGAAGGCGTATTACCCAACGAAACGGTTGAAGTGAAAGTCTATGAGCAAAAAAGTAAGTTTTCGAAAGCAAAGTTACTGCATGTTATTAGCGCTAATGAAAATCGAGCACAGGTTAAGTGTCGACACTATTTTCAGTGCGGTGGCTGTAACTTGCAGCACATGGAATATCAGCAACAGTTAGCCTATAAGCAAGACCAAATAACGCAATTATTTTCTCGTCAATCATTAAATGAAAATTTGCCATGGCAAAATCCTATTGTTAGCGAACCATGGCATTATCGACGCAAAGCAAGAATTGGTGTGCAATATAATAAACGTGGCGAGCCTATCATTGGCTTTCGCCAGCGTGAGAGTAAGCATTTAACGGATATTAAATCTTGCCATGTAATCGTGGAAGCATTTAGTGATATTTTTATTGAGCTAAAAGAAGTGCTGTCTAAGTTGTCAGGTAAAAATGCTGTTGGTCACGTTGAGATTATAGCGGCGAATGAAAATGTGGTTGTCGTACGCCAATTAATCACATTAACCGCACAAGATAAACTGCTTTGGCAAGATTTTGCCACTAAAAATAAATGGTTAGTCTACATTGATGATGGTAACAACGTTACTGCACTAATCGAAGATAACCGTTTGTTTTATGCCTTAACGGACTCAATAAAAATTGAATTTTCTGTCGATAATTTCATTCAAGTCAATCATGGTGTTAATAAACAAATGGTTGAGCAGGCACAAGCTTGGTTAGCGTTAAACAAAAACGATATCGTGCTAGATCTGTTTTGTGGTTTAGGTAATTTTAGTTTACCCATTGCCAAGCAGGTCAATGCAGTTGTTGGCATCGAAGGTATTACGTCAATGGTTGAAAAGGCACAAGAAAATGCCTTGAAAAATGGCATAAGTAATTGTCAATTTTATCAGGCTGATTTGAATAATGACTGGCAAGATCAGGCTTGGGTGACACAAAAGTACACCAAGGTGTTACTTGATCCCGCTCGGGCAGGAGCATATCAAGCGCTAACTCAGTTGCTGAGCCTTAATGTTGCCAAGATACTTTATGTTAGTTGCGATCCTGCGTCATTGGCACGTGATGCAAAATTGCTTATTGAACATGGTTATAAAATTGAAAAAATTGCCCTAATGGATATGTTTTCACAAACAAAGCATGTTGAAACTATGGTAATGTTTAGCCTATGAGCAAATTGATTAATTATCTGATTATTTTTAATGGTTAAAATGAAAACTACTGCGGTATAAAGTTTATAAGTAGAATAACTAATTACTAAACATTGCACCTAGTATTTAGCTATTTTCCTCAGGAAAAAGTAAACCACTTAATCATTCAAAATGGTCTTATAAAAGTTAACGGGAAATTGAATCACAGGTAGGGAATTCCATGGTTTCTGTGCGTAAGTCACATCAAATGTCACAAGCAAGTTTTGAACAATGGCTAGATGCGCTTGTATTAGACAGTGATAAAAAATCTGCGTTGGAAAAGTTATATCAACAAGTAAATCATTTATTTGATGATAGGACTCAGTGCCAAACTAAATCTTTAGAGATGGTAGAAATTCTATCGGCCTTGAACCTTGATACTGACTCTTTATGTGCGGCCTTTATCTGCCCTCTGTTTGAATATAAGTGTATTAGCCTTGAATATATTCAAGAGCATTTTTCTAAACAGATATATTTGCTCTGTAAAGGCGTTGGCCAAATGGAAGCGATAAAAGCTTTACAGCAATCGCAATCAAGCCAAGTTAGTGCTAATCAAATTGATAATATCCGTCGCATGCTATTAGCCATGGTGGAAGATGTTCGCGCTGTTGTTATTAAGCTAGCGGAGCGCTTATGTCACTTACGTTTAGTTAAAAATAGTGACGAAGAAACTCGGGTTTTAGCCGCTAAAGAAACCAGTAATATCTATGCTCCATTAGCTAATCGTTTAGGTATAGGGCAATTAAAATGGGAATTAGAAGATCTTTCATTTCGCTATCTTCATCCTGATATTTACAAAAAAATTGCCAAGCAACTCGATGAAAAACGCCTCGACAGAGAGCGTTACATGGCTGAGTTTGTCAATAACATAGCCAAGCAATTACAATCATCAGGCATAACAGGTGTGGTCTGTGGGCGGCCTAAACACATTTATAGTATCTGGAAAAAAATGCAGCAAAAATCGTTGGATTTTGAACAGCTATTTGATGTGCGGGCAGTGCGTATTATTGTTGATGAGCTACAAGGGTGCTATGGCGCGCTAGGTTTAGTGCACACCAGTTGGAAGCATCTAGCGAAAGAATTTGATGACTATGTCGCCACACCAAAAAGCAATGGTTATCAATCTATTCATACGGTCGTCCTTGGTCCTGAAGGGAAGGCAATAGAGATACAAATTAGAACCCAACAAATGCATGATGATGCCGAATTAGGTGTGGCAGCGCACTGGCGTTATAAAGAGGGCAGTGCGAGTGGCAAAACCTCAGGTTTTGATGAAAAAGTTAGCTGGCTAAGAAAAATTTTGCAGTGGCAAGAAGACGTTTCTGAAAGTGGCGAATTACTTGAAGAACTTCGCAGCCAAGTGTTTGAAGACCGTATTTATGTTTTTACCCCCGGTGGCGATGTTATTGACTTACCGAGTGGCGCAACGCCTTTAGATTTCGCTTACTATATCCATTCTAATGTTGGCCATAGTTGCATTGGTGCAAAAGTATTTGGCCGAATTGTGCCCTTTACTCATACTTTGCAAACCGGTGATCAGGTCGAAGTATTGCGCAGTAAAACGCTAAATCCGAGCCGAGATTGGTTAAATCCGAACTTAAATTACCTGCATACACCACGTGCTCGAGCCAAAGTTCAGCACTTTTTTCGCTTACTCGATCGAGATAAAAACCTTGCTGCGGGTAAAGAATTGTTAGAAACCGCATTAGGTAAATTGCAGTTATCTTTAGCTAAAGTTGATTTAACTGTGGCGATTGAACGCTTTAATTTCACGACCAAAGATGACTTACTTGCCGCGATAGGTTCAGGTAATACGCGTTTATTACAGGTGGTGCATTGCTTACAACTGCAAGATGAAAAGTCAAAACCTGAAGTGGAAATTGACCCGCAAAGTTTAATTAGACAACCTCAACAAGCGGATACACAAGCCAGTGATAGCAACGGCATTACCGTTTCAGGTGTCGGGAATTTGCTGACCCATATGGCTAAATGTTGTCATCCAGTGCCGGGCGATGAAATATCAGGTTTTATTACTCAAGGGCGTGGCATATCAGTGCACCGGATTGATTGTGAACAATTGGCCAACGCCTTAAACCAGCAACCCGAGCGTGAAGTAGAAGTGCAATGGGGCATAGATAACAAAAAAAGTTACCAAGTTAGTATTAACATTATTGGTGGCGATCGCCAAGGCCTTCTGCGAGACATCTCGACCATTATTTCCAATGAAAGGGTCAGTATAATTGGCCTTGAAAGTAATACTGATAACGCCAAACAAAGTATGAGCATGACCATAAAGATAGAAATAGCCAACAACGAAGCGTTAACTCGACTATTAGTGAAATTAAAGCAATTAGACGATGTTGTCGAAGTTAAAAGAATATAGGTGAGATTAGCATCATGTTGAATGACAGACCCTCAATAGAAAAACTGCGTTGGATCATGTCTGAGTTACGCAATCCTGAAACTGGTTGTCCTTGGGACTTAAAACAAACCTTTGCATCGATTATTCCCCATACGCTTGAAGAGGCGTACGAAGTTGCTGACGCGATTGAACAAGCAGACTTTACTGAATTGGAAAAAGAGCTCGGTGACTTGTTGTTTCAAGTGGTGTTTTATAGCCAACTTGGCGCGGAAGAGAAACGTTTTGATTTTGACAGCGTAGTGAGCGCCATTTGTGAAAAGTTGATCCGCCGCCATCCGCATGTTTTTGCCAGCAGTGACTTTCAATCTGATGCCGAAGTTAAAGCCAATTGGGAAAATGAAAAAATCAAAGAGCGTCAGCAAAAAAATAACGATAAGCATTTAAGCATTTTGGCTGATATTCCACGTAATTTACCCGCATTAGCGCAAGCGGCAAAAATTCAAAAACGTTGCGCCCATGTTGGCTTTGACTGGCACAATATTGATGATGTTTTTGCTAAAGTTGAAGAGGAAGTGTTAGAAGTCAAAGCGGAATTGCACCGCGACGACAGCGCTTTGGCTGAAGAGCTGGGCGATTTGATGTTTGCCGTAGTCAATTTATGCCGCCATGCCAAGCAAGACCCTGAGGCGTTATTACGCCAAGCAAACCATAAGTTTACCAAACGTTTTTATGGTGTTGAAGCGCGAGTTAATCATGCCGATAGAAGCTTCGAGCAACACTCATTAGATGAACTCGAGGCCTTTTGGCAACAAGTAAAAGTGTCTGAAAAATCTTAATTAACGTTATTAGTCATATTTTGAGGTGAAAATGATAGTTCTGCCAAAATTAGTCGATAGTAAAATAACGCTCAACAACAATATTATAACCTTGGCGTTTAATCGCCATGATGTTCGCAATGCCTTAACGGGCACCGCTATTGCCGATGATATTGTTAATACCGTAGAGTGGATTAATCGTACCCCTGAAATCGCTGTGCTCATTATTACCGGATCAGGCTCTGCGTTTTCTTCTGGTGGCAATATAAAAGATATGGCGGAACGTGCTGGCGATTTTGCTGGCGATGTTCAAGCGTTAGAACGGCGTTATCGAGAAGGGATTCAACGTATTCCATTAGCCTTACATAAATTAGAAGTGCCGGTCATTGCCGCGGTCAATGGCCCAGCAATAGGTGCGGGTTTTGATATTGCTAATATGTGCGATATGAGAATTGCCTCAACAAAAGCTAAATTTGGCGAAACTTTTGTTAACCTCGGTATTATTCCAGGCGATGGTGGTGCATGGTTTATGCAACGCTTAATTGGTTATCAAAAAGCCGCCGAGTTAACTTTTACTGGTCGAGTTATCGATGCCTTAGAAGCAAAAGAAATTGGCGTGGTATTAGAGGTTGTCGAGCCTGAAAACTTAATGATAAAAGTAAACTCTCTTGCGAGTGAGATAGCCGCTAAACCGGTAGCATCTTTGCGTTTAACCAAACGCTTGATGAAATTAGCACAACGCACCGAGTTACCTGATTTTCTTGATATTTGTGCGGTATTTCAGGGCATGTGTCATAACAACCCAGAGCATTTAAGTGCGGTAAATACTATGATTGAAAAGCTCGCTAAATAAATGCTGAGCTGATGTGGTTAATACGCTAACCACATGAATCCGCCAGTGTAGGTTTAGTTACTCTGGCTTAACAGGCTGCTTAAGTGTTGAATAAAAGTATCTATAGCCGTTTTATCAATATCTAAATGCGTGACCAGGCGCATTGGGTTACCAGCAGATAGCAATATGCCCTTGGCCTTTAGTGCTGCGACTAAACTTGTCACATCAACCTCAGCAGAGAATGTTGCAAATACCATGTTTGTTTCAACATGATTCAAATTGACGGAAACATCAGTTAGCTGATTTAAGGCATTAGCCAAGTACTTTGCATTATCATGATCTTGTTGTAATTTTGCTGGGTTTTGTTCGAGTGCTATTTTTGCTGCAGCAGCGATAATACCGGCTTGACGCATACCGCCCCCGAGCACTTTGCGCCAACGCTTGGCACTTTTTATTAACGCGACTGAACCAAGTAGTATTGACCCTATCGGCGCTCCAAGACCTTTCGATAAGCAAATTGACATTGAGTCTACATGCTGGCAAATCTCAGTAATATCGACATTTAAGGCGCTGGCAGCATTGTAAACGCGGGCACCATCTAAATGTAGCGCGAGGTTATTTTGCAGGGTAAACTCTCGCGCTTTTGCCATATATTCTAATGAAAGGACTTTACCATTGATGGTATTTTCGATGCTGAGTAAGGTGGTACGAGCAAAGTGGGAGTCGTCTGGCTTTATGGCGGCTGAAAGTTTTTTAAAACATAAAGTACCATCGGCTTCATTGGCGATTGGTTGCGGTTGAATAGAGCCTAGCACCGCTGCGCCGCCGCCTTCAAATTTATAATTATGGGCTTGTTGACCACAAAGGTATTCATCACCGCGTTGGCAATGCGCCATCAGCGCTAATAAATTCGCTTGCGTGCCAGAACTACAAAACATGGCACTGGCAAAACCGTGTCTTTTTGCCGCCCAAGACTCAAGTTCATTGACGGTAGGATCATCGCCATAAACGTCGTCACCGACTTCAGCGGTTGCCATCGCACTGCGCATTGCTTTACTTGGTCGTGTAACGGTATCAGAGCGAAAATCAATCATGGTTAGCCTTGCTTAAAATAATGTAAAGTGAAGAGTCAAAAAAGGCATCATGTTGATGCCTTGGATTAATATCTTGTGCGTAAGGGTTATTCTTCAGCTAGCTCGGCATTGTGATAAATGTTTTGTACGTCATCACAATCTTCGAGCATATTGATGAATTTTTCAAAATTAGCTAAATCATCTTCACCAGAAATTTCTGTATAGGTTTGTGGTACCCAAGTAATTTCTTCTACTTCTAGTTCAACATCCGCCATATTTTCGGCAAATTCGGTTTTAATTTTGAAGAATTCAGTATGTGGAGCGTAAACGGTAATAATACCATCTTCAAGCTCAACATCAGTAACATCAATGTCAGCCATCATTAAGTTTTCCAACACAGCTTCATCGTCTTCACCTTTAAAGGCAAATAGCGCTTGATGATCAAACATGTGTGAAACGGTGCCTGAAGAGCCAATTTTAGCGTGAGTTTTTGTAAAACATTGGCGAACATCTTTAATGGTGCGATTGCCGTTATCGGTTAAACAGTCAATAATTACCATGCAGTTACCTGGACCAAAGCCTTCGTAGCGAGATTCAACGTAATCTTCGCCGCCGACACCAGAAGCTTTTTCTATTGCTTTTTCAATAACATGTGTTGGAACTTGATCTTTTTTTGCTTTTTCAATGGTACGACGCAAAGAAAGGTTACTATCGGGGTCTGCACCACCATTTTTCGCTAATACGTAAATCTCTTTACCGTACTTTGAATAAACTTTAGTTTTTTGACCCGCAGTTTTGGCCATTGATAATTTACGGTTTTGGTATGCTCTGCCCATCTGAATACGTCTCGTTGCTGATGAATAAAATTTCTATGCGCTAGATTCTAACGGGTAGCGCCGGCTATTTCTAGTGTTGAGCCCATTTGAGCTTTCAAATATTAACAAAGCGTGTAAATATTTACGCAGATTTATGTGATTTAGCCGTTAAATTTACTGAAAGGAGTCGTGAGTTGAATATAATTTTTGTCGCCGATATTTTTGGCGTCACTGACGAGTTTAAGTGCTTATGTCAGCAGGTTACTTTTGAGGTAGAACAAAAACTGAGCATTACATGCCAGTTGCATATGATTGGACCCTATCAACAGCAAGCTAAATCATTTTCCTCTGAGCACGATGCTTATCAGCACTTTATGAAAAATGTGACGTTAATTGGCTACGTTGAAAAGCTTGAAAAAAAACTGTCAACAATATCAGGCAACAAATTACTCGTGGGTTTTAGTGTCGGTGGCAGTGCTATATGGCAACTAGGCTCAGAAAGGGCTATTGAGCATAGCTTAGGAGCTTTTTGCTTTTATAGTAGCCAAATTCGACAAATGACAAAATTAACACCTAAGATTCCAACCAGGCTAATTTTTCCAGCCACTGAAGCGCATTTTTCTCTTGCTGAGCTACGAGTCGCCTTACAAGATAAATCAGGCGTTACTATTGAGCAAAGTGAATATTTGCATGGCTTTATGAATCCACTATCAATGAATTATGACCAGCAGGCTTACCTGCATTTTATAAACAGACTTGCAGAGTTACTGTCAGAGCAATATGCACCTGAAAGTCAGCTTAAAAATGTCTAAACCTGTATTTCCAAAGTTGAGCGTGTATTATCTATCCTATCGCTTTAATAACAGAATAAATTGATGAAAATTAAATTAGTATTACCTTGCGCTTTACTTGTCTTACTAGGCTTTAGTGCTAGCCAACAAGCTCATGAAAAAACAGCTAAGCAACTAGAAAATAGTGTTGAAGTTAGTTTAAAAAAACTGCACAGAGATATTAAAATGTTAGCGTCTGATGAGTTTGCGGGTCGCGGTCCGCTTACCGCGGGCGAAAAGCTAACAATTGAATACTTAGCAAACCAGTATCAATCAATAGGGCTAACGCCTGGTAATCAAACCAGCTTTTACCAAGCGGTGCCGATGGCAAAAGTTACGCCAGATCAAAACATGCAGTTGGTTATTGGTGAGCACAGTTTTGCTGCAGGTCGAGACTTTACTGCCCGAACACAACAAGTTGATGGTGATATTACCCTAGCGAATGCTGAATTAGTTTTTGTCGGTTATGGTATTAATGCGCCTGAATATCAGTGGAATGACTACGCCAATGTCGATGTAAAAGGTAAAGCTGTTGTGGTATTGGTGAATGACCCGGGTTTTGCGAGCCAAAATGATGCACTTTTTACCGGTAATGCCATGACCTATTATGGCCGTTGGAC
>TARA_R110000737_G_scaffold317535_1_pt1 | contig 18236 bp, 17 predicted proteins | sample TARA_R110000737 | Tara Oceans TARA_R110000737 (sample SAMEA4398027) | marine metagenome | biome: Polar Biome; feature: [SRF] surface water layer (ENVO:00010504); material: water (ENVO:00002006), including particulate matter (ENVO:01000060) such as... | depth 5 m
GCAACATGGGTATTTGTGCTTGTTACTGGGTTACTTGCTAAGTTGGCGCAGATAATTAGCAGTGAAAATTATGCTAGTATTACGCTAAGCAACCTGATTGTTCACTTAAATAATCGCTTTGTTATGCTTGAAGATAGTGCACAATTGTTATTACTAGATGCACAACAGTTATCAGCCTTAGAAAAACTGCAACAGGGTAAAATACTGACCCGTTTAGATGATATTTTAAAACAACAAGCGCAAGTGAAGTATCTCGATTTATCGCCTCAGTTTGCAAAACGTCGATTCGCTATAGCAAATGCCTTACTGGTTTTTTCACTGATAATATTGACACTTATTGGTAGCTTACAGCTGTTGAATACAGCCATGTCTTGGTTTCTGCCAACAATAGATACGCTCCAATTAGCCGAAGAAAATCGCCCAATTAAGCTAGATGAAACACCGGTCGGTATTTTATCACAGCAAGTCATTATTGAACCGCCAAGCTATAGTGTAGATAACAACACTGTTGATAAAAAACCAATGCTTAAACAGATATCTGACTCTTTGGATATTGATACCTTGGTTGGCAGTCATGTCAGTTGGATTTTTTCGTTTTCTGCGCCAGCAGTAGATTATTATATTGTTTTTTCCAATGGCGAACGTCATCAATTAAGTCAGCACAAAGATGGCACGCATCGTTTTCAAGATAGATTAACCACCAGCATGGTTTATCACTTAACGGTTATCAATGAAGACATTCAAGTGTCTGAAGACTTTGCCAGCGTCCATCGGATTAATATAACGCCGGATCACGCGCCGAAAATTCGTTTTATTGCACCGAAAAGTACAGTGACTGAATATGGTAAAAACAGTACACCTAGTTTAATGGCGCAAGTGCAAATATCGGATGATTTTGCGATCACAGACGTTATCATTTTAGCCTCGATAGCTAAAGGCACTGGCGAAGGGGTTAAATTTAGAGATCAACGTTTTAGCTTTGATCGCAGTGAAGTCATTGCAGGTAAAGTGCATTACTATAAAAACTGGTCATTACAAGATTTAGCGATGGAGCCAGGAGATGAACTCTATTTTAGCATTGTGGCCACTGATAATCGTGAGCCTGAAGCTCAGCAAACACGTTCGCCAACAAAAATTATTCGCTGGTTAGAAGCCGAGCAAAGTGGCATTAATGCCGATGGCATACTGATTGATTTTATGCCTGAGTACTTTAAAAGTCAGCGTCAAATCATTATTGACACCATAGAGCTTATTGAGGACAAAGCCGATCTTGAGCTGGCCTTGTTTAATGAAAAGTCAGAATTACTCGGTATAGCGCAAAGTGCGCTAAAGGAAAAATATGGCCAATATCTAGGAGATGAATTTTCAGGGCAGCATAGTGTTGGTGTGACAATGAGTGAAAGTTATAGCGCTGACAAGCAGCAACAACCAAAAATACAAGTGCATGATGAACATGGCGGTACAAATGCCGTGATCACCGCTGTCGGTGAACAACCGCATGATGAGAATGTTAACCATGAGCATGGCAGTAATAAGTTAAATACTATTAGCCGTGGTGATGTTTCGGGCCGAATGGCGCTTATTAATCGCTATGGTCATAATCATGAAGATAGCGATGTCGGGGTAATGACCAATCAAGATCCGAAAGCTTTGATGAAAAAAAGCCTAGCCAATATGTGGCAAGCTGAGCTGCATTTAATGTTGTCAGCGCCGGAACTTGCCTTACCTTTTGAGCAACAAGCACTTCGGCTATTAAACTTGGCGAAAAAAGCCGAACGTATTTATGTAAAACGTTTGGGCTTTGAGCCACCTCCGGTGACAGAGCAACGTCGCTATCAAGGTGAACAAGCTGATATTTTAGCTAAAAACTTGCAAGTATCCTACTTTCAAGTTGAGCAGTTATCTAACCAAACTCAACAGGCACTTCGACAGTTTTTACAATTACTGAACCAATTTAGTCAGTCTGTCTTATCTACCCACTTGCCGAGCAAACAGCCTATAAAGTTATCGGGGCGCTTAACTGCGGATGAACTAGCCTTTATCGAAGTGGTGAAGCAGGGCATAGCAAAGCAAATTGATCAACGACCGGCATTACTCGAGGGGCTAATGGTGATAGAGCGAATTTTACTTGAGCAGCAACTGCAATTATCTCAATGCGATAATTGTATTACCTTACTAGTAAGCAAGCTTGAGCAATTACTACCCAACCCAATAGCTAGCCCCAACAGCCAAGAGCAAGATTATTATGATCAACAACCGCTAATTAAAAGTTATAGCCAATTTTTAGAGGATAATTTGTGATTATGGCTTTAAATGATTTTGTCATCGCCAGTTACCGATTAACTATTAATAGCCCTTTACATTGGGTAATAGTGGTATTAGCGGTAATAAGTTTGGTCATTAGCTGCTGGTTGATTTATCAAGGTTTTACCAGGGAACTTTCTAATAACTTACCAAAAAAAGCGCCTTTGCGTTTTAGGCAAAAAGCACATTTATCTCTGCTGATTTTCGCTAATATTATTGCTTTTTTCAGTGTGTTGTTATTTGTTTTACCGTTTGAAAAACAAGTGCAAACCCCAATGTTTGATATGCTATTAACGGCTGGATTTAAGCACAAGGTAACTAATGATGATTTTAATAATATTGATATGAGTAATGAAAAAATATTGTATTCATTACGCTTGGCTGAACACATCTGGCTATTGTCAGATGAAAATGATGTTATGGAAAATCAGCCGTTATATCAATGGTTAGTTACCAACTATCGAGATAAAGTCTTTGTGATTAATTCAATACAAGTACTAACTGATTTATGGACGTCAGCGGCAACTAAAAATACGCAACTTTTTGGGCTTAACCATAAGGTGCCGTCGTTAATCCAAATACTTGGCGATGGACTAACAAGGGCACAATGGCAACATTTAGCAGCCTTTAACCAGCAAAAACGTGTTCAACATTCGTCAAATACAGCACAGTCACCCAACATCGAGTTTAGTTTTTATGCCAGTAAACCGTTAACGGGGGTAACTAATTTACATTGGCGGAGGCAGTTACTATTAGGGCAAGCATTAACCGTAACAGGACAGTTACAACAAGCATTTACAGCTAATAGGCAATTCCAGTTAAGTTTAGTCAATAATAATGTCGTTCTCGATAGTATAATTATTGCTGGGAATGAGACTTTTTCATTGGCGGCAACGAGTAAAATCCCAGGCTTATTTAGCTATCAACTCATATTAACTGAGCTGTCAAAAAAACAATCGAAGCAAGGTTTCAAAAATCAAGCTATTGCGAGTAATAGTCTCACCAATCTTAATGTATTAAATGAAAAAACAGTGTTAAAAATTAGCGAAGATATAGCTTTTAGCGTGGCGACGGGCAATAAACCGCGAGTACTGATTAAACAATCAGCACCTTCGTTTGAAACTAGACGGCTAAAGCAATGGCTAAGTCAGACGGGTAGCAAAGTGCAGACGATCAGTAAAATAAGTAAAAATAAATGGGCACAACAGCAGGTCAATCCTGTGACGCTTAATGCCGAAATTAGCGACAATAATGCTGCAAATACCAAGCTATTGTCTCAAGGAAGCAAAAATACAGCACAAGGTAAACTTTTAGGGCAAGCGCATTTGTTGACTCAAAGATTATTAGCCGAACATGATTTTTTGATGATCGACAGTCGAATGTTACTATCGCTAGAGCAAACTGAAGTTGACGCTTTATATCGTGCAGTAAAGCAGGGCCTAGGTTTACTGATTAACGCTGATGCTTCGCTGTTGCAATTTAACCATTCAGTTGCAGATAAGCGTAGTCAGTTATTGAGTTTATTTACAATAACGGCTGTTGACGAGTCATTGAGTCGAGTTGTTGCATCCTGGCCAGATAAACCAGTCCAGGATGTTAGTCAAACAATAACACCGCAAACGATATCAATTGTTATAAGCAGCAAAAAACATCAAGGCATTAATTCACTGATCCAATCAACAACGGGACAAACCTTAGTGGCAAAACAGTCATTTGGGCTCGGCACTGTTGCAATATCAACACTTAACCAAACACACCAATGGGCCTTGCAGGCTACTCCTGCACTCTATAGTCATTACTGGCAATATCTATTCTCCGCAATATCTCGCAGTCAAAATAGCACGCGTTGGCTTTCATCAAAGCCAGCCATGTTAGCTTTGGCTAATCAATCTCAAGATATTTGTTTAATTTCACCTTTAGAAACCGTGTATGCACCAGCAATGCAGTTAAGCTCCTATCCATTATCAAAACATAAAAAATGTGCTCTATTTTCTGCTCATCAAGCAGGCTGGTTTGAATTTACAGCATTGACTGAAAAGCAAGTACTGTTGGCTAAGCAAGCGCGCTACTTTTATGGTAATAATAAATTTTTAGCTTGGCAACAAGCCATCAAACATAACGCCAGTAGACGATATGAGAGTGAAGCGCCGACAGCAAATAGGGTGTTATCTGGTCGTGAGGTGAATGCGGCCGCCACATACCGACAGATAAACAAGTTATATCTTTGGTTGATAATGTTTATATCACTAGCGTTATTGTGGCTTGAGCGTAAATGGCACGCTGGTTAAGTACCCGCTTGCTGAAAATAAAGCTGAGTAAGGGCGAGACTTAATATTTTAATGGCTGAAACATTATCGAATATCTTCTTGGCTATAATTAAAGTCGATTGCTGCAATGATAAGCAAAACTGCGCCAAATATAATCGCCCAATGGGCACCGAACAAAGCTAAGACACTGCCAACTAGCGCAATGATAACATTGGCCAAACTAAATGTTGTGGTAATTAGGCCCATAAGTTGGCCTTGCTCTATGTTGGCGTATTGCTCAGAAATATAAACCGGCAATAAACCATTGAAAATAGCGATAGCGACACCGGTAAAGGCATAAATAGGCCAAACACTGCTGGCTGATAGTACTGGATGTAAACTAAACAAAATGGCCATCAATACCATGCCAACAATGGCGCCAAATTTCAGTCCAAATATATACTTTAGCTGCTTAACAAAAAATACACTGGTAATAGTCATAAACAAGGTTAAAACCACGGTTATATAGCCTATATCGACACTAGCAAAGTCAAACTTTTCAACCAGCCAAACCGGATAAAATTCATAATAGGAATTTAAACCAAGGGTAGCAAGTAAGTAGATTAAAAATATGCGCCTGATATTTTTATTAGCCAGTAATGCAAATGAGTTCTGCTTACTGAAAAGTTGCATAAAGTTTATGCTTGATTGATTGATTTTCATCCTGTCGGCGGGTAAGACACTGGCGACGCTGATGAGGGCAACAATTAACACTAGGGCGGCAAAATAAAACACAGTATCTAATCCGTAAACTGCCAGTAGACCACCCGCTAAAGGGCCAAGTAGCCAGCCTAAATAACTCGTGGCATTAACAAGGTTAAAAGTATAAGTTTTATCGAGTGTTGGCGATAGATCCACCGCAACGGCTTTAGCTATACTGATATTGCCTGAGAAAATACCAGTAACAAATCGCGCTAAAATCAGTAGTAAAAAACTTTCGGCGATTACCGCAAGAGCCGATAATATATAACCAATTACTGTCAATGTTAAGGTAATGATTAAGGTTTTTTTTCTACCATAAATCCCCGACGCAGCACCTAAAACAGAGCTACCAAGAATAACACCTAACGGATATATCGCTAAGACAATGCCAAGCAGTATTTTGCTAGGTAGATTGCCAAAAGTTGTCAAAGAGCTAATTTCATTCAGAAAAAGTGGAGCTAAAATCGGATAAGGCAAGGCGATGCCGGCACTACTAAAAAGTACTACTAGCATGACCGAATATAGCGATTTTTTCGCTTTTGACTGCGCTCTATTGTCCTGCTCGGTAGTTAATATTTTACCGGCTGATGTTTTTATTTTAGCAACGCGATTCATAGAACTTGATAGTTATAGTGGGCTAATGATTGCTATAGTATGTCGCACTCAGAGTTAAGTAAAGTTTTATGTTTGTATAGTGATGGGTGGTTACAGGTATAATTAACTTAAGTTAGTGTTCTACTATGCTAATAGTCATTGGGGTTGCCGCCATTGTTATAAAAACACAATAAAACTCAGGCTGTTAGTCTACCTGTAATTAAGTGTTACTAGCGGGTAATAAGTTGTACTAATGCCGTAACACCTTGTACATAGCGTTGTTAATTTATAATAAACATTTTATGCTCAATCCATCATACTTTCGATGGTTGTAAATTATTGCTTAGGCTAAGTACCAGAGTAAATGTTGACCCGTGTTAATAATATGTCCATGAAATGGCTGATAATGCAGCTTAATAAACTAGGAGCAGGTGAATGTCAGATAATAACTCGTTAGTAAAGAAGATATTACTCGTAGAGGATGACCGACAGTTATCTAATTTAGTGACTGAATTTCTAGAAACTGAGGGTTACCACGTAACCCAAGAATTCAGGGGGGATACGGTTGAAAAGCGGGTTGATAAACTGGTACCCGACTTAATTATTTTAGACATCATGCTACCGGGTAAAGATGGTTTTGCCGTATGTAAAGATTTGCGCCCTAGCTACAAAGGTCCAATTTTAATGCTAACAGCGAAAGGTACTGACTTTGATCAAGTGTTAGGGTTAGAGATAGGTGCTGATGATTACGTTATTAAACCTGTTGAGCCTAGGGTGTTGCTAGCGCGTATTAACGCATTATTGCGCCGTGGCCAATTGCCATCTGACGGCAAAGAAAATGCAGAAATTGATTGTGGTCAATTACACATTAACCGTGGCTCAAGGCAAGTGACATTGCACGGTGAAAATATTGATCTTACCAGTCAAGAGTTTGATTTACTCTGGTTATTAGCCAGTCGTTCCGGTGAAGTGCAAAATCGTGATTATATTTATAAAGCGGTTGTTGGTCGTGAATACGATGGTATGGACCGAAGTGTCGATGTGCGGATATCTCGTTTGCGTAAAAAGTTACATGACAGCAATGAAACGCCTTTTCGTATTAAAACTATTTGGGGACAGGGGTATTTATTTGTGCCTGATGCTTGGAGTTAATGGTTATTTTAACTTACAAACTGGTGAGTTGTAATAGTAACTCATCTGCCTTTCTTTTTTCTTTTTAGGCGTTTTAATGAAACTCGGTCGCTCTTTTTTCAGCTTATACTTTCTGATTATTTCTATATTTATCATCTGCTCTTGGATGCTCGATGAAGTATGGAGTTCATATCTGGAACAAGATATTGAATCCTACACCGGCTATAAAAGTATGTTGTTAGCTTTATCTAATTATATCGAGAAGCATCCTCAGGATGAGTGGCAAGAAATTACCTTAGCTGCTGCACAGCAATGGCAATTACCATTGAAATTAATGACAGAACAACAAGTTAAAGAAATCAGCGACCAGAAACATGATGTGATTAGCGAAAACGATACCCATATTTATTATGATAATGACGCAGTAGAGATACATCATCGCATCAATAATACCGCAGCCGTGATTGTATTAGGGCCGGCCAAAATGCCAACTAGGCCGAGAATGGAAGCGCTAATTAGGGTGATTTTGTTGGCAAGCTTAGCCTTTCTCTTGTTCTTCTGGTTGCGGCCGTTATCTCGTGATTTAGATCAGTTAAGAAAAACGGCCATTGAGTTTGGTCAAGACAGTTTTGACGTTGTCGCCCCGAAAGCGAGGTCGACCATGACAGAGCCTATGGTAAACGCATTCAATAGTATGGCAAGTCGTATTAAACGGTTAATTGATGCCCATAAAGAGCTATCAACAGCGGTAGCACATGAGTTGCGCACACCTTTGGCACGCACTAAGTTTGCCTTACAAATGTTAGCTTGTACTGATGATAAAGCCAAACAGGAAAAATACCGTACCGCAATTAGTAAAGATATTTGTGAGTTAGAGCAATTAATTAGTGAAATGCTAATTTATGCAAGTTTTGATAATGATAAACCAATACTGAATTTCTCTGAACAGTCATTACTTGAAATTGTTGAGAAACAGGTGAGTAACTATCAGCAATTTGAGCAAAAAATTACGATTAATAATCTGATTGGCAACACAAGAGTTGACGCGGACCGACATTTTATCAGCCGTGCATTAAATAACTATATTGCTAATGCGATAAAATATGGCAACGGTGAAATTGATATCACCATAATGAAAAAAGAAGATCACTGTCAAATAATAGTGACAGACAATGGCGACGGTGTCTGTGATGATTTTAAATGCACTATATTTAACGCTTTTTCTCGTGGTGATATTTCCCGTAACCGAGAAACAGGTGGTTTTGGTTTAGGTTTAGCCATTGTCTTCCGGATTATGGAGTGGCATGGTGGTAGCGCGTCAGTAATTGACAGCGAGCATGGAGGAGCGAGCTTTATGCTTAGCTGGCCAATTAAGCATATTGTCGTTTAATGATAGTGACAAAACTGGCTCTGTAATCACCGATACGTTACAAGCGATATGTTTTAGCTTTGAAAAATTCACAACCTCGAGCCAATGTTTTGTATTTATTATAAAAAATTAATAATAAATTACCTATAGCGTTAAAGTAATTCATGTCACAGCCGATATTAATATTATCGGTAGTAAATCAGTAGATTAATGTGACTTCAGACGCTTTATCAAACGACATACTTGTTCATGAACTTCAGTTAGGCGAACAGCTTAATGAGAGCGTTCATCATCAGCGTCGTTCTGATTTTTCTCTATTGCTTGCCATGCTAACAGACGATGTTCGAGCGCATAGCCAATTTAAGTTACCGCTTTCACAAGTTACAGAAAAAAACACTACATCTGATCAACTACGAAAATATTTTCAATTACCTAATGAAGCGCCGCTAGCATTAAAGAATATGGAAGATATTACGACATTTAATCAGGCAAGTTTGATAGAAGAGCAGCAATTAGTACATTTACGTCTAACCAATACACTTAATCCTAAGCCCATAGCATTTCGAGATGATGCCAAATTTATAGACCAACAGGTTATGACGAATACCAGCCTGTACTGCCAGCAAAAGCATCAACAAAATTGTTTAGAAAATAGCTCGGCTCTAAGAGCTGAATTTAATGTTAATGCTTGGCTCAGTGCTGTACAAACTACCATCGTGAAAGCTCCACTGATGGAAGTTTATGCTTAAAGGTTATTAGCGCAGCAGTGTTTAAATTTTTTTTCACTACCGCAAAAACAAACGTCATTCCTTGTTGGTTTATTTAATACTTTACTCTCTGAGACATCGGCATCTAGATAGCGCCATGCGTTATCTTCAAGTACAAAGTTTGATTTTTCTCGCATGTGAAAAAATTGTCCGAGATGTTGGTAAAAAGCAGAGAATTCTACTTGAGCACAATTGTGGTTAGTTAAGTCTTTTTGATAATCACTGCTATGATGGATAACCAGTTTTAGCCATTTTGTTTGCGCCGCCCATTGTGCTATGTCTTCAAGAGATTGTTCGGCTTTGCTTGAATGGGCATAAGTTAAGTATATGTATTGTGCTTGCTTATTAGCGTAAGCGGAGTAGCGTGAGCGCATCAGTTGCTCCGGAGAGTTAGCTGGTGTCTTTGCTATGATAATAGCTTGGCAACACAGAGCGTAAGCTCGTTCAGAGCCACAAGGACATAACATCTAGATAGCCTATTTAGCTAAGTTTAATTTAGCTTAGTTTATCATGATATTCCCAGTGCTTTAAATCCTTTATGTCAGACCTTAATTAATTGATACTTCCAATTCAAACCGTGAACAAAATATTGATGTTTACACTAAAGTTAGGTGTTTTCAATTTCTCTCTTCAAAATACGTCATCACTAAAACTAGTAACAGAACACGAGTGCTTATGAGCTAACATTAAATTTTTATCGAAAACTCAATACTTGAAGGCACAGGAAATAGTTCATCGAGAAATATTATGACGCCAAACTAGTGCCAATTAGTTTTACTTACATCGTTTTTTTCTAGTGTAGCCGCTCAAAATTAAAGACTTAATGCAGTTGACTGGGTTGTGGAATATGGCGTTTTTGCAAGATAATACATTGAGTTTTACCAAGAGCGGCAGAGCGAGATATTTCTTTTAATTGTGCATTATTATAATGCGCGTTTGATAAAATTATTGCTGAACAATTACCTTTAAGTAAGGTGTTTTTAATATGTTCTAAGTTAATGTTTACCTTATTTACATTCACTTTTAAAATTTTTTCAGGGTTAATTTTCCCCATCATCGATAGCTGTTCTAAAGAGTCATTTTCAGGGTTAATCATTAAAATCCACTTGTTGTCATTGTGATGGATTTGACAGATATTTTGATACTTTTCAGATAAGTCATATGAGTTTTTTACCCGGATAACATTACACCAAGCGCTAGGTAAAGCACTTGTATTTGATGTTTTAATTGTAGAGTTTAAGGCTAAGTTATTGTTATTTAGTTCTAAATTAATTTTATTAATGTTCATCATAGTGCTCACCTCGATATACTGTATAAATGTACAGTATATCGGTTTTATTGTTATTTCAAGCATTATCTAATTTATTTTTATAAAACATCTACAGCGCATTGAATGGCAAAAATTTATGCGATTTAGCTATTCATCATAGCGAGCATTTAATCGCCATTACCGCTACGCGAAACAATAGCTTGGCTAAACGAAATTTACACTTAAGTAAATGTTAAGAATGTCTTGTTACCTTTTCTTGTCATCTAGCGTTGATGAATGCTCGTTATTTATTAAGCAAGAATAAAGCGGCATGTATCAGGAGAATATAATGGAAAATAGCATGGCAAATAGTAAAATCGCAAAAACAATAATGTTTAATATGGCGTGGTTGTTGGTGCTGTTCAGTGTGATTTTTTGCCAGCAAATTAGTGCGAAAAATATTGATGATAAGATCCAGCAGTTAAGTGATGGTTGGGCACATGTTAATTTTGAATTGAATGGTGATGATCAAGAAGATGCTTTTATGAAACTTATTGTTCAGGCCAAAATGGTAACGTCAAATTATCCTAAACAAGCTGATGCTTGGACTTGGAGTGGCATTATTAAGTCAAGTTTTTCAGAAGTTAGTAGTGGCTTAAATACCTTGTTGTATGCAAAATCGGCGAAAAAAGATTTTGAACAAGCGATTGCATTAAATCCGAAAATTTTAGCGGGCTCAGCCTATATAAGTTTAGGGGTGCTTTATCATAAAATGCCCGGTTGGCCCATTGCCTTTGGTGACGATGACGAGGCAGAAGTGTTGCTAATAAAAGGCCTTGAAAATGATCCTAATGGCAAAGTTTCAAATTTTTTCTATGGTGAGTTTCTTTTCGATGAAGACAAATATCATCAAGCTAAAAGACATCTATTACGCGCTAAACAGGTACCGTTGCGAGTAAATTGTCTAGTTGCTGATAAGCACCGTCAAGATGAAGTAGAGTTATTATTAGCGAAAGTAGAAAAAAAAATAGCCCAAGAGCCTAGACGCTAAAAGCATATGAAGGGTATAAAGTGTATTGTGCTATTATAATAGCGTTTAAAATCAGATTGATATGCGCACGCCTTTTTTAGCGTTTAGCAAGCGCTTTGCAAACGATGATATTTGGTTTCAGGATATAAATTAAATAGGTTTTAAGGTAGCGAGATGAGAATTTTACTTGTTGAAGATGATTTACCCTTAGCACAAGCATTACAGCAGTCTTTACGTCATGAAGGCTTTGTTGTTAACCACCTTGAAACGGGTAAAGATGCGCTAACTGCCTTAGCGGTTCCAGACCATGATATGGTTATTCTCGACCTCGGTTTACCCGACATAGATGGCTTATTAGTACTGAAAAAAATTCGGGCTAAAAAACAAACCACACCGGTGATTATTCTTACTGCGCGAGACACTATCGAACAACGTGTTCAAGGGCTTGATTTTGGCGCTGATGATTACTTAGTTAAACCTTTTGATATTAATGAATTACTTGCAAGATTACGGGTCATTGAACGCCGCCTAGGTACAGCGGATAGTGCGATTATTTCAATTTCGACAGTCAAGCTCGATAGCACCGCTCATAAAGCTTTTGTAGCAGAGCAAGCACTTAATTGTTCGAAAAAAGAATATATGGTTTTAAAAGCATTAATGGAAAACGCTGGCCGTATTCAATCACGTGAGCAAATTGAATCTCGCTTATATGAGTGGGGTGAAGAGGTGATCAGCAACGCGGTAGAAGTACATATCCATAACTTACGCAAAAAATTACCTGAAAATTTTATTCAAACCGTTCGTGGTGTTGGCTACACCATCAATAAGGCTTAATCACGTTATTATGTCTATTCGCCGTTATTTGGTCCTAATGCTGTTATCTATTATTACCTTAATCATTTTCGTTTCTGCTATTCAGGGTTATAAAGCCAGTATGAATAAAGCAGAAAGTTTGTTTGACGATGAACTCGTTTCACTTGCGCAAGTGATTAGTACCATAGCGCTACCTAAAGGGGTTGTTAAGCACAAGGTAACCAGCAACTTTGCTTATCAAGTGGTGATAGATGAACAGGTGATAACGCGCAGTGAAAATGCGCCCGAAAGGCTAATCAATAAATTAAATAACGGTTTTAAAGATGTTAATTTTTTAGGTAAACGTTGGCGCACCTATAGTGAAAAAATAATCGATAACCCAGCGGCGAATTATTGGCTTATTATTGCCCAGCCATTAAAGCAAAGGTTTGATCTTGCCGAAGATATAATCTTATCTGCGGTAACGCCGATTATTTTAGTTATGCCATTATTGGCATTGATTATTTCCTTGGCAGTGCGTCAAGGTTTGAAGCCGTTGACCTTGCTAACTCGGGCATTAAAAAATAAAAAGGTAAACGACCTTAGCCAGTTATCAATAAATTCCAACAACGAACTTGCGCCGGTAATAGCCACATTAAATGAGTTGTTCTTACGTCTTTCATCGGCGTTTGAACGTGAAAAGCAATTTGCCTCTGATGCTGCGCATGAACTTAGAACGCCACTAAGTGTCTTGAAAATTAATCTGTATAACTTGCAACAAAGTTTTAATGACGTAATAACTACTACCGGTGAACAAGACTTAGCATCATCGCAGGCATTACCCTTTGAGCAGCTAGAGCAAAGCGTTGAACGTATGGCGCATGTGGTTGATCAAATATTAACGTTAAACCGTACCAATCCAGAACAAATATTAGCTGAAAGTGAAGCAATTAATTTGCAAGCGCTATCACAAGAATGTATACAAGAGCTATATCCGGACATCGCCAGCCGAGGTCATGATATTGAGTTAAATAGCGAACACAGCACTATTTTTGGTAATCGCTTTGCCATCACTACTTTATTGAAAAACTTGCTTGCTAATGCCGCGAAATACACCCCAGACCATGGCAAAATATTAGTTTCGTGCAAGCAATACGCTCATGGCATTATCTTGCGCGTTGAGGATTCAGGACCCGGTATTGCTCCAGCAGAATATGCTCGGGTATTTGACCGTTTTTATCGTGTTGGTGGTGACCGCCATAATTCAAAAGTTATCGGCTGCGGTTTAGGTTTGTCGATAGTTAAGCATATTGTCCAATTACACCAAGCAACCATTAGCTTGAGTGTCTCTCAGGCGTTAGCTGGCTTATGTGTTGAAGTGATCTTTCAAAGTGAAGGAAATAGTCGTTATAACAAGGCGCTTAATCGTAAACAGTCAACATCAAACTCGGTAGGGGGCGCTTAATGATCAACACCTCTATGCAATTTATCCATGGCGTGGTCATTACCTTGTTATTACTGTCGTTTTCTAGTTTGGCTAAACGAGCAGAATTTCAGTTAACGCTTAATAATCATTTATTTTATCCAGCAGAAATAGAAATCCCTGAAAACACCAAAGTGAAATTGATTATTCATAATCAAGATGACACTCCTGAAGAGTTTGATAGCTTTGATCTTAATAGAGAGAAAGTTATTTTCCCGCAAAAAAAGGCCGTTATTTTTATTGGCCCTTTATTACCCGGACGTTATGAATTTTTTGGTGAATTTAATCCCAATAGCGCCCAAGGTACCATTATTGTTGTGCCCAATAAGTTAGCTCCAGATCGCACTGAATCCGATACAAATGCGAAAAAATTTCCAAGCAATAATACTGCGATGAAGGAGGTTAGCTATGTTAATTAACACTATTATTTTATTTTTTCGCGACGCGTTACCGATATTTGTTATCACGACGATTTTAATTTCCTTGTTACATCAACAAGGCATTAAACAGCGTTGGTATGTTATTGCTGCTTTTGCTAGTGTGCTGTTAAGTTTACTGTTATTAACGACTATTGATGATATTTCCCGTACCTTGGATGATACTGGCCGAGAATGGCTATACGCGTTTTGCTATATTGTTTGTTATTTTCTATCGTTAATATTACTGGGTCAGTTAGTGGTAGTAAATACGCAAACTCGTCGCCAAAGGTGTTTTAGGAACAGGGCAGTTGCGATGGCCTTAATGGCTATTTTGATGACACTTAATGGCGCTAATTTTTTGATTTATCTTACCGGTTTCTGGTATCAAAACAATGCCTCTAATGTCTTAACTACCGGTGTTGTTCTTGGTGTAGGTATTTGCGCTAGTATCGCCGTGTTACTGTATTTTTTTATGGCATTTTTCCAGCGTTATTGTCGCATTGTTCGAGAAATATTATTGATTTTTTTTAGTGCAGGCTTATTGATGAAAGCAAGTAATTTATTAATACAAATAGATGTACTACCAAGCGATAATTTTCTATGGGATTCAAATCACGTCATTGCTGAAAACGCTGAAGTAGGGCAATTGTTAACGGCATTTTTCGGTTATGATGCAACGCCAACAATGCTGCAACTATGGCTTTATTTATCCGCTATCATGCTTGCTTTTTTCGTGCTTTTTCGTGCTAACCCTACAAAGCTAAATCAACGCAAAACCGTATCTAAGGAAGCTGTGTAATGAATTGTCGAGTGCTAACAGGTCTGTTACGGGTTATATCCATCAGTCTTGTCATCATTATTAGTTATGTCGCCGTCGCCGATGGCGTTGTTGTTGATAAGGTTTATCATCCTTACGTGTTGCCAAATGAACGTGAATTTGAATGGCGTATGCTGTCGCATCAAAATGATGGCGGAAATAGTTTAGGACAACGAATTGCTTACGGACAGTCATTAACTGAAAATATCATGGTTGAAGTTTATCTGGTCGGTGAGCGAGATAGTCATGATGATTTTGGCCTTTCTGCCTATGAAATTGAAACCCGTTGGATGATCACTGAACAAGGTGAATATTGGGCGGATTGGGGGATGTTATTCGAAGTAGAAAAAGAGCACAAACGCGATATTTGGGAATTTACCACTGGGCTGTTATTCGAAAAAGAATATGGACGCAATAGTTTAGCGCTTAATGCTTTTTTAATTTATGAAATTGGCAGTGATATTCAAAACGAATTCGAAACGGAATTACGTTTGCAATACCGTTATCGTTGGATGCCTCAAATTCAACCCGCTATTGAAATTTATGTTGGCGAAGATTATGCCGGTATTGGTCCTGCGTTTATGGGCATACAAAGGTTTGATGGTCAAAAACAATTAAAATGGGAACTGGGCTTTATTACTGGCTTAAATGGCGATAGTAAAGATCATATCTTACGAGCGGCTATCGAATATGAGTTTTAAAAAACATTATGTTTAAACCGTTACTATTTCGACCAATACTTTGGTGCGTTTTTGCTCTCTCATTAATGGTTTTTTCTTTGGGTATTAGTTGGCAAGCAAGCAAAACCGCGAATTTCCTATATAGTTTTTGGTATCAAACATTAGAAATTCATGCTGTTATCAGCAAAAATGTACCAATAAATAGTCAAGGCAAGCGCGATTTCCCAATTAACGACTTTGAGTTACATCAAGAAAAATTTTCCGATATTGTCCAAGCTATTCATCGACAGGGTAATGGTTTAGCCGATATTGCTTATTTAGATCATCAAGGGGTGTCACAGGAATTATTAACCTTAAGTGAAGTGCTGCATTTACAAGATGTCGCTAATTTACTCGACACTATGGTTAAATTTTGGTCGGTTAATTTACTTTTTCTGTTTTGCTTAGTGGCTTGCTATTGTCGTAAAGTAAACCATCGAACGACGGCGGCAACTCACCAGTTGATAGCAGAACCGATATGGAAAATGCCGACAGGTAAGCAAAAGTTAATAGCTTTAGCATCTGTTGTTTTGATGATGGTATTTATGCTTTGGCTATGGGGTTTTACCCCGGTATTTTACTATTTGCATACCGTGTTTTTCCCAGTCGATCATCAATGGTTTTTTTACTATAACGATTCGCTAATGGCTACACTCATGAAAGCGCCTGATATATTTGCCGCGATAGCAGCACAACTTGTTGTCGTGGCGCTGTTAATCGCAGGCACAATAGATGTAATAGTCAGTCGTATACAGCATAAAATTTAATTTTGTATTGAGTGACTTATCAATCATAAGTAGTAAAATCACTTAAAAAAAATTAACTTTTCAGTAATTTTATTAAGTTATTTTTAGATTCTGCCGAGTATAAATCAGAGATATTATTACTGATAAATAATGACGCTTTTGCTGAAATGCTTTTTAATGTTTGTATATCTACTGGTTGCCAATCTATTTTACTCGCGGTACGTTCACAACAAATAATACCTAATGGAATATAGTCCTTTTTAAAGGTAACATCCAATAAAGAATGAATGTTGTGGACATCAAAATACCCTTGATTAAAGCACTTAGCTATGTCGTTATTTCTGGCATCTGAAGCAACTAAAAATTCATGTTCTATGATATGAGCAAAGTAATCTTGATAATCACTTGCGAGTAATTGCTCGCCATTCGACTTTCTGCCCAACTCATCAACACACATTAATGAAACCATCTCAGTATGTTCAACAAAAAACAGCCAAATGCCAACCCGATCACAGTTAGGAATAGCAGATTTTACCGTCATGCAAATTTTTAACAATTTCTCATTTAGCGAGATACGAGGATTGCTTAAATAAACGGAGAGGTTGGCTAGTTTTTCCATATAACAGGTCAATTGATGCTTTGTAAACTGAGTATACACGGATTGAAAATATTCTTAAATCGAAAAATATTTAATAATATATATAAAAACATAGGCTTAATTTTTACGGCGCGGTATATTTAAATTTAACATTTTTTAACACTAGTTAAGAGTATTTACCTTAGCTTAAGGTCTAATAATTAATAGCTTAGTACTGTTTTTAAAGCAAAGGTGTACAGGTGTTTAATAGTAAATTAAAGCGCTTTACCATGCGTAAAGCGCATTCAATATGACTAAAGTAATTACCTGCTGAGGTTGGTTAATTCATTAATACGGTCTTGTGTCAAAGTGATGTAACATTTTTTAAAAGCTGAGGCCGCACTGGCATCTGGCGCAACAACTAAGTACTGCCATCGACAATTATTTTCCCGATAGCTAATAAAGTTACGTTGCGATCGCTTAAACATATTGAGTGTAGCGCTTCGACCGCTATTGGCTGCTAACTCTTCTAAGATAAAACTTTGATTATTTACCCAAGTTTGTAGTTCACGATCTTTCTTTTCTTTCACACCATCCAAACAACGTGAAATGTCAGCAATTGTGGTCATTTTTGTTTGACAACTTTCGACGGTATTTTTAGCCATCGCTGAATTAGCAAACAGTAAAACGCTTGTGAAAAAAATTTTGCTAAGTTTTTTATAATTCATGGGCAATATTAATACTTATGCTGGCAGTACTTTTTTGTAAGGTTTAACGGTAACGTTTTTATAAACACCCGCGGCTATGTATGGATCTTCATCGGCCCACTGTCGAGCATCAGCTAAGCTGTTGAACTGGGCAATAATAAGTGAACCGGTAAACCCGGCATCACCAGGATTTTCACTATCGATAGCGGGACAAGGACCGGCCACCAGTAATTTACCTTGATCTTGCAACACCCTTAGTCGAGCTAAATGGTTTTCACGTACGCTCATACGCAGGGCTAAACTATCTTCAACATCTTCACTATAGATTAGATAAAACATTTTACATCCAAAATTACAATTTAATTAACAACGGCGAACTTAGCTTATTCTTGCTTTTCTTCTTCTGGATCATCAGGCATATATTTATATAAAGACATCACTGAGCCAATAGCAAAGACAAACGTTAATGCGGTTAAACCGAATACTTTAAAGTTAACCCAAGTTTCTAGGCTAAAGTTAAAGGC
>TARA_R110000737_G_scaffold70695_1_pt1 | contig 18193 bp, 9 predicted proteins | sample TARA_R110000737 | Tara Oceans TARA_R110000737 (sample SAMEA4398027) | marine metagenome | biome: Polar Biome; feature: [SRF] surface water layer (ENVO:00010504); material: water (ENVO:00002006), including particulate matter (ENVO:01000060) such as... | depth 5 m
TCATTTTTTAAATATAAAGGGGTAGCACTTCAATGTGTTCGATATTTTGTATATTAGATATTAAAACCGGTGCTGATGCACTGCGTCCAAAAGCTTTAGAATATTCTCGCTTACTTCGTCATCGTGGCCCTGATTGGTCTGGCATTTACGATAATGAACACGCTATTTTAGTTCACGAACGTCTGTCCATTGTCGACACTGAACATGGTGCTCAACCACTATATAGCAGTGATAGAACTTTAGTATTAGCGGTCAATGGTGAGATTTATAACCACAAATCATTATCTAGCCACCATACACCTGATTATAATTTTCAAACCGCTTCAGATTGTGAAGTTATTATTCCAATGTACGAAAAATTTGGCAGTGATTTTGTTGATAAGCTCCAAGGTATGTTTGCCTTTTGTTTATATAACGAACGCGATAATAGCTATTTAATTGCTCGTGATCATATGGGCATTATTCCACTGTATACCGGTTATGACGATGAAGGTAACTTTTATGTTGCGTCGGAAATGAAAGCGTTAATGCCAATTTGTAAAACCGTCGCAGAATTTCCTCCCGGACATATATTAGATAGCAGAGTCGGTAAGCTTGAAAAATATTACCAACGCAACTGGCAGAAATATTCTGCTATAAAAGATAATAATACCAGCAAAGAAAAATTACGCGAAGCATTAGAAGACTCAGTAAAAAGTCATTTAATGACTGACGTACCATACGGTGTATTGCTTTCTGGAGGTTTAGACTCGTCATTAATTTCTGCCATTACACAAAAGTTTGCCGCTCGACGTATTGAAGAAAATGATTTATCGGAAGCTTGGTGGCCTAAAGTACATTCATTTGCCTGTGGTTTAGCCGGCTCGCCCGACTTAATCGCGGCGAAAACCGTTGCTGATAGTATTGGGACCGTACACCATAGCGTGGTCTTTACTGAGCAAGAAGGTATAGACGCCCTCAAAGAAGTGATATATCACTTGGAAACCTACGATGTAACGACTATTCGCGCTTCAACACCTATGTATCTAATGGCGAGAAAAATAAAAGCTATGGGGATAAAAATGGTGCTGTCTGGTGAAGGTGCGGATGAAATATTTGGTGGTTATTTGTATTTTCATAAAGCGCCAAACGCAGAAGAATTTCATAATGAACTGTTGCGTAAACTTGATAAGTTGCACATGTTTGATTGTTTACGTGCGAACAAATCTATGTCGGCATGGGGTATTGAAGCGCGTGTGCCCTTCTTAGATAAAAACTTTATGGATGTTGCCATGCGGATTAATCCCGCAGATAAAATGTGTGGCAATGGCAAAATGGAAAAATCTATATTACGTGAGTCATTTGAGGGTTATCTACCAAAAGAGATACTATGGCGTCAAAAAGAGCAATTTTCTGATGGTGTTGGCTACTCTTGGATTGATGGCCTAAAACAACATGTTGAAGCACAAGTAAGCGATCAACAACTCGCCAGCGCTGAGTTTAAGTTTGCGGTTAATACGCCAGAAACTAAAGAAGCTTACTTCTACCGTTGTATTTTTGAAGAGCACTTTCCGCTTGCCTCAGCAGCAGAATGTGTGCCTGGCGGTAAGTCAGTAGCTTGTAGCACCCCAGAAGCCTTAGCTTGGGATGATAGCTTTAGCAAAATGGCGGATCCATCAGGTCGAGCGGTACAAAGCGTTCATAACGATAGCTACTAGCAGCAACTAAGTTGCCACGTTATACTCACAGAAGAAAAGCCGACTAATATGTCGGTTTTTTTGTACATAATTGACTAAATATTATAAAGTTACTCATAACCGTAATTGATACTAATTCGATTAAATGTATTTATCTCATTTTTATTACCCTCCATTGTAAGTAGGACGCTGTTTTGTCAAAACGTGTAGAACCTGAAATTCCAACGATTACTATCGATCAAGATCAAGTGAAGACAGCCCGTGGTCCCGCGGCTAAAGCACAAAGGCCAAGCAATGTGCCGTTAACCAACAAGGCCACTAAATCACCTGTTTTTATAAAAACACTGATCATGTTAATGCCTTATGTTGCTTTAGCTGGCACTGGTTGGTATTTCCACCAACAACAACTTAGCGCGAATCATATCTTAGAGACCAGTTCGCAGCGCATTCAGCAGTTAGAAAACCAATTGTCCGCGACCGGTGAAGAAATGGGTGAATCGACTGTCGCGCTAAAAATTAAATTGGAAGCCATTAGCGAAAAAACTGAATTGTTGTTGTCTGAAATGGACAAACTTTGGGCTTCAGCATGGCGAAAAAACCAAAAGGATATTAAAGCGTTAAATTCACAAACAATAAGAGTGAGCCAACAGCAAGATAAAAACACTAGCTCGGTTAGCCTGCACAGTAGTGAAATTAATAACTTAAAAGATAAAATTACCACCGCAGAGTTTTCAATTAATGCGGTTTCTGAACAAGTGCTGGCGGTGAGTAACTTAAAAACCGAGCTTAAACAATTATCGGCGGCGTTCAATACTTTAGATGCCAATGCAAAAAGTCGCGATAAACAGCAAATGTTTACTGCCACTACTGTTAATGAGTTTGATACAAGCTTACAACTACTGTTAGAGCGTCTTGAGCGCTTAGAAGCACAGTTAGTGAAATAACAAACCAACAATCTATGTAATAATAGCGGTAAAATTTATCATTAAAAAAGGTCATCACCGAACTCGTTGATGACCTTTTTATATTTTTGCTATCATAAGCAGCGTTTAAAAAAATATAACGCCCTTACTTCAGTGCTTGGACTATTTCTTTAATTAATTGTGGGCCTTGATAAATAAAACCGGTATACACTTGCACTAAACTTGCCCCTGCCGCAATTTTTTCTTGGCCATCAGCGCCCGAAGCTATACCGCCTACACCGATAATGGGCAGTTTACTATCAAGCGCTTTAGCGAGTAATTTAATCACTTCAGTGCTTTGGGCTTTTACTGGCGCACCACTTAATCCCCCCTGTTCATTACCAAAGGGTAAGTGTGATACTTTATCACGCGCTAATGTGGTATTCGTGGCGATGACACCGTCAATATTATTGGCAATGAGACACTCGGCAATAGAGTTGACTTCTTCTGCACTTAAATCTGGCGCTATCTTTACCGCTACCGGTACGTACTTACCATATTGCTCGGCTAAAGCAGTTTGTTCAGCCTTTAGTGCCGATAATAGTTCATTTAACGCATCGCCATACTGCAATGAGCGTAAACCTGGCGTGTTTGGTGATGAAATATTTACCGTGATATAAGTAGCAAAGTCATAAACCTTGCGCATACAATGAATATAATCGTCTTTAGCATTTTCATCTGGCGTGTCTTTGTTTTTACCAATATTGATTCCCAAGACCCCAGAGTAATTAGCTTTTATCACTTGGTCTACGAGATAGTCAACACCTTTGTTATTAAAACCCATACGGTTAATAATGGCATTGGCTTCGGGTAATCTAAAAATTCTGGGTTTGTCGTTTCCGGGTTGTGGTCGTGGTGTTACTGTACCTACTTCGATAAAACCAAAACCTAGCGCTTCAAAAGCTTTAATGCATTCGCCATTTTTATCGAGTCCAGCGGCTAAGCCAACAGGGTTGGGGAATTTTATCCCCATAACTTCTACAGGCTTATTTGGCACTGTTTGCTTATAAAGCAAGTTCAATGGCGTTGAACCCGTTGCTTTAAAGCCTTTAATCGTCAACTCGTGAATTGCTTCTGGATCGAATTTAAAAAACACTTTACGAATAGCTGAATAAAACATAATACCTCTTTAATTAAATACTAATAACAATTGAAATAAATAAAACGCCATTCTAAGGTCGCCTATTTAACATCCTTGCTATAACTGCTCTACCAAAAACTAATTTATAACATCTGAGCATAAACTGATGACAAAAAAATCCCCGCTCTTGGCGGGGATCTTAACACTTATTTTACTGGGTCACAGTGTAAACTTAACAACATTAACTCTCTCAAAGCTACAGAGAATTTAGCAAACTCATGGGTTTTACCAATTCTAAAGTCAGCCAAGATATGCTGCCAGCGCTCAAGGGGTTGGGCACTATCTACAAACCAATTTTCCAGCATTGCATCAACATCAGTAGATTTTTTATTCGCACGTAAAATCACCGAAGTTAATGAACGTTGCTGCCAATCAAGCTCTTCTCTGAATGATGCTCTTGCCAATGCTTGCCAGTGATTAGACACAGGTTGAGAGGTAATTTGGTCTAAGAACCAATGTAACTCCAATCTTGCACCTAACTTGAAGTAAAGGTCAGTGGCTAAACCCGTTGGTACACTTTCAGATTGTGAAATTTCTGCTAGATCCATCACAGAGAATAAAGTGCTCAATAATGAAATTCGCAATGCGATTGACTCAGGCACGCCTGATTTAACCAAGTCATCTTCAACTCGCTTAATTTGCACCGCCTCTTTATCAACCATATAGTTAGTAATATTGCTTGAAAGCTCAACAAATGTTGCATGATAAAACTCTATCGATTGCGCGATATTAAACGACTTATTGCGATGACGTAGGAACCAACGAGTAGCACGGCGCACAGTTCTGCGTAACTGGAATAACATTTCGGTTTGGATAGAGGTGGAAATTTTATTATCCAAATCGCTGATTTGTTTCCAAATATCTGACATCTCAAACACAGCACATGCCATGGTATAGCAATTGGCAATTTCTGATGTGGTGGCACCCGTTTCTGCCTTCATACGATGAACAAAATTAAAGCCCATATCATTACCAATATTATTGGCTAATTGCGTGGCAATAATTTCTGCTCGTAGTGGATGTTCTTGCATTTGTGCACTGTAGTTATCTTGCAGCTGCTTAGGGAACGCTTCTATTAACAAGCTTTGATGATACTCGTTATCCGTAATTTCAGGACATACAAGCTCTTCTTTTAACACCATTTTATTGTAGGCTAGTAAGACAGAAAGCTCAGGGCGTGTTAAGCCTTTACCTAAAGCTAAACGCTCAGCAATTTCTTCATCGCTTGGAATAAACTCTAATGATCTATCTAATTTGCCTGAACGTTCTAACTCAGTAATAAATTGTGATTGTTCTTTTAACTGACCGCCACCTCGTAATTCAGTGATCGACAACGAGTGCGTTTGACGATAACAGTCATCAATAACGATATCACCTACTTCGTCAGTCATGTCATAAAGAATTTTATTACGTTGCTTAACGGTTAAGTCACCATTTTGCACTAAGCCATTGAGTAAAATTTTGATGTTAACTTCGTTATCTGAACAATCAACACCACCGGCATTATCTACCGCATCAGTATTAATTCGACCACCTTTGGCGCCGAATTCAATACGACCCAATTGCGTTAAACCTAAATTACCACCTTCGCCGACTATTTTGGCATTTAACTCAGCACCGTTAATACGCAAGGCATCATTGGCTCTGTCACCAACTTCAAGATGGCTTTCTTTTGAGCCTTTAACATAAGTACCAATACCGCCATTCCACAGTAAATCAACTTTCATTTTCAATAACGCTTGCATTAAATCGGTAGGCGACATCGTTTGCTTTTGGGTGCCAAGCATTTTCTTGATTTGTGGGGTTAATTTAATTGATTTTGAATGGCGACTAAAAATAGCGCCACCTTCAGAAATCAAGTCTTTATTGTAATCTTCCCAAGTACAACCTGGTAGGTTAAATAATCGTTCACGCTCAACGTACGAACTGGCAGCCTCTGGATTTGGGTCAATAAAAATATGCATATGGTTAAATGCAGCTTGCAAACGGATATGCTTAGATAACAACATACCATTACCAAATACATCACCCGCCATGTCGCCAATAGCGATACAGGTAAAGTCGGTGGTTTGACAATCAATATCCATTTCGCGGAAATGTCTTTTTACTGACTCCCAAGCGCCTTTTGCGGTAATACCCATAGCTTTGTGGTCGTAACCTACACTGCCACCTGAAGCAAAGGCATCGCCCAACCAAAAGTTATACTCTTCAGAAATCGCGTTAGCAACGTCAGAAAAAGTCGCCGTACCTTTATCTGCCGCAACAACCAAGTAAGGGTCATCCTCGTCTAAACGAACAACATTGAGTGGTGGTACAATTTCACCGTCGACAATATTATCGGTAATATCTAACAGGCCGCGAATAAAGGTGCGGTAACATTGCTTACCGGCTTCAAAAATTTCGTTTCTGTCACCATCAGGTAGTTGCTTACATACAAAACCACCTTTTGCACCTACCGGCACAATAACGGTGTTTTTAACTTGTTGTGCTTTAACTAAGCCTAAAACTTCCGTGCGGAAGTCTTCACGGCGATCCGACCAACGCAAACCACCACGGGCAACTTTACCACCGCGTAAATGTACACCTTCAACTTGTGGAGAATAAACAAAAATTTCAAATGCAGGCACAGGTAGCGGTACATCAGAAATTTGTGAAGGTAATATTTTAAATGAGATATATGATTTTTCACCGGTAATAGGATGCGGTTGAAAATAGTTTGTCCGAATGGTGGCATTGATCATTTCAACAAAGCGACGAATAATACGATCATCATCTAAATTTGCCACACTGTCTAACGAAGACTCAATGCTAATAAGCACCTTTTCTATGGCTTTAACATTCATTTTCTTAGCCGGTGAAAAGCGTAAATTGAACAGCTTGATCAGTAACTTTGCGATACTTGGATAGCGCGCAAAGGTATCTTCAATATAACTTTGACTGAAGGTACCACCTATTTGACGTTCATATTTAGAGAAGGCACGTAAAATTGAAACTTCACGACCACCAAGCTCAGCACCTAAAATTAAACGGTTGAAACCATCATCTTCTAATTGCCCAGACCAAACTTTTGCAAAAGCATCTTGGAACAAGCTTTGAACAATCTCTAAATTGAATTTACCTTTACCGGTCAGCAACATTGAGAAATCTAAGATCCAATAGATTTCTCCGCTCTGGGTTTTCACCGCATAGGGACTTTCACCAATAACACGCAAACCAAAGTTTTCTAGCATAGGTAAAACATCGGATAAATGTAAGGGTTCACCTGAGTGGAATAGCTTTAATTTTACAAAGCGGCTGTCAGTATCTTCTTCTTGAGGCTGATAAAACAGCATTTCAAGTTGATTGTCAGCCGATAAAGCTTCAAATTTTTCAATATCGACGATGGCCGTGCCAGGTAATACTTCATCTTTATAGGCTTGTGGGAAACTGGTATACTTTCGACTGAGCGCTTTACCTTTAGCCTCACCTTTATGTGAGTTTAACGCGTCGGTTAAATTATCATCCCAGCTGCGTGCCGCATGATTTAAATTCTTTTCAATTTCTTTCACATTAATGTCTGCTTTTGTCGAATTAACTCTAACGATATAGTGCGTACGTGCTTGTGCGGACTCTGAGAAGTAAGTGGTAAACTCTACCTCTTCATGGCTGCCTAACGCTTCTTGTAACAGTTTTTGTGTGTTAATACGTAATGCGGTGTTGTAACGCTCGCGCGGCACATAAACCATACATGAATAAAAGCGGTCAAAGGCATCACGGCGCATAAATAAGCCAGAATAATCTCGCTCCTGCATTTGGAATATGCCCATAACATTTTTCAATAGTTCAGCAGGTGAACTTTGTAAAATCTCATCTCTTGGATAAGTTTCAAGGATATTGATTAATGCTTTATTGGCATGACTGCCTTTAGCAAAGCCAGAGTTGATGCATACACCCGCAACTTTAGACTTTATTAACGGTAAATCTAAAGCACTATTGGTGTAATATGCCGAGCCAAATAAACCGACAAAGCGATCTTCGCCAGTAACATTGCCTTTGGCGTCAAAACGTTTAACACCGATGTAATCAAGGTGAGCTGGACGGTGGACTCGCGATTTTGCATTAGTTTTAGTTAAAATTAATAAATTATTACCCAATGCTAGCTTTCGGGCGGATTCGCTCAAACTAGAGATAAGACGCTCTTTGGTGCCGTCATATTGGTTCATTAACCCCAAACTAGAGTCGACATCAGAGGCAAGCGCTATGTCACCTTCCAGGGTCTTAACATGGTATGAACGATAACCTAATAAGGTAAAATTATTGGCTAACATCCATTCTAAAAAATCAATGCTATCGTTTTGCTCTTCTTTTGAACAAGGCAGCTGTGCTTTTTTAACATCATTAATCACATGACGTAAACGCGCTTGCATTGGCTGCCAGTCGTTCACTGTTAATGCGATATCACTAACCACAGAATGCAGTTCTTTAGCAATTTTTGTTAATACCGTAGCGTCATTTTGACGATCAATTTCTACGAAAACAACAGTTTCAACCGATGTCGACTTGAATGACTGATCAACTGAAGATGAAAGCTTGCTGATATGTTTACTGGCATCGCGAATAATTTTAATTGGCGAGTTGAGCATTAAATGTGGCGTTAAGTGAAGTCGGCTTAAAGCAATACGCACTGAATCGACTAGAAACGGCATATCTCGCACAATAATTTCGATAATTGTGTGGCTTGATTTCCAGCCATTTTTTGATACCTGTGGATTAAACACTTTAATAACAGGTTTATCATCTTGATGATCGTTTAATGTATTCCATAGACTTAGCGTGGCACCGTACATGTCACTGTCATTTCTCTGGTCTAAATCTAGGGTTGAAATATTGTTATAAAGCAGCTCTGCAAATTGTTTAACTAGCGGTGCTGTTGCCGTTGGAACTTTTTGTTGTATTAACTGTGCTACGTTCGAAAGTATCACTGAAGGTAAACCGTCTACTAACGCCATGCCTTTTTCCTTTTTGGATAAAACGCTTGAAATAATTGCAATCTTTTTAGTCTTTTAATCAGAATAGACTATTTAGGCGATTTTATTAATAAACTTAAGTGATTGCGAGCAATATTTTAGATATATTACTTTAAAAACCACGCTTTATCTCACAAGTGTGCATAGTTTTAAGTGTTTATTCATTAGTTATAAATAGAAAATGACCTTTCGGTCATTTTCTTGTTTATTTATGCATAATTATTTTTTTATTAATTTAGCATTTATTTTCGTTCTGGCCATAGAAATGCAGCTATAGCTGGTAATACCAGTACGGCGGCGATCATATTAACTAAAAACATAAAGGTGAGTAATATGCCCATATCCACTTGGAACTTTAAATCTGAGAAGAACCAGGTTGAGACTCCAATAGCTAACGTAACGCCGGTAATCAATACCGCACTGCCCCGTTCTTTAAGTGCATCAAAATAAGCACTTTGTACGGTAGCACCACTTCGCAGTTTAGCACTCATGGTTGATAAGATATAAATACCATAATCGACACCGATACCAACGCCTAGTGCAATAACAGGTAAAGTAGAAACCGTTAGACCAATGTTAAGTTCAGTCATCAGCCACTGGGCTAATGTTGACACCACATAAAGTGGTACGACTACCGCTATGGTTGCTCTTAAACTTCTAAAACTTAATAAACATAGAATTATCACCGCACCATAAACATATAGCATCATCGGGATCTGAGCGGCTTCAACGGCTTCATTTGTCGCCGCCATAACACCAACAGGACCAGACGCGAGTTTAAAGCTTAAGTTATCATTGCCTAGCTCAACAGCCGCAAGTTTTGCCGCATCTACCACACGATTTATGGTTTCTGCTTTATGATCTTCTAAAAACAAAATCACTGGCATGGCACTACAATCACTATTAAGCAAACCACTAGAAGACGGCACGCGCGCGATAGATTGCACTAAGGTTTGCGGATTACGAGATAATACCCGCCATTTTGGATTACCTTCGTTATAGCCTGAGTTAACAAGTTTTGCGATCGACGATAAACTTACCGCAGACTGCACACCAGCAACGTTTTCCATGCGCCACTGAAATCTATCTATGGTGTCCATATGATCGTAATAAGTACAAGCATCTGCCGTCGTTTCGACAATAATCGACATATAGTCAACACTGATGGCATATTTATCGGTAATTAAAAATGTATCTTGGTTATATCGCGATTCTTCATGCAGTGACGGTGCACCGGCATGTAACTCCCCTATTTTCATATCTTGGGCGTTTTGGTAACCAACAACATAAAGCACGGCGGTAAGCGCTAAGATAACCACGGCGACTTTTCTTGTTGCGAATGTTGACATGAAGTGCCATATACCGTCAGTAGCAGAAGCATCTTTAGCTTGCTTGCTTGTTTTACTTTTTGGTACATGAATATAAGAAACTAACAGCGGCAATAGCACTAAGTTAGTTAAAATAATCATCGCAACGCCCAATGATGCCGTAATAGCCAGTTCACGAATGATACCAATATCAATGGATAACAAAGTCATAAAACCAACGGTATCGGATAATAGTGCGATACCGCCTGGCACTAAGAGCACCCGAAAGCTAAGTTGTGCTGCTTCTTTACTCGTTTTTCCAGCGCTGACCATTTTGGAGACAGAGTTAATCATCTGCACACCATGACTGACACCAATAGCAAAGACTAAAAAGGGTACCAATATCGACATGGGGTCTAAACCAAAACCAAGTGATGACAACATGCCTAATTGCCAAACCACGGCGATCAAAGAACAAGCAATGGGTAAAATGGTTAACGAAATAGATCGGCAAAACCAAAACACCATCAAGGTCGTAATAGCAATTGCAATGGCAAAAAAGGTAACTACCCCCTTAGCGCCTTGTGCTACATCACCGACCATTTTAGTAAAGCCAATAATGTGTATTGAAATATTATTTTTTTCAAATTCACCACGAATTTCATTTTCTAACTGTCCAGCAAGCACAATACTATCAAGCTTCTTGCCAGTGTTAGGGTCAATTTCCATTAATGATGTTTTCACCATTGAACAGCTGTAATCATCAGCGACAATGCTGCCGACAATGCCGGCCTTTTCTATATTGCCTTTTACAATGGCTAGACCGGCGTCATCAGGCTGGAAGTTTGCTGGAATTACCGGGCCACCGGCAAAGCCATCTTCAACAATTTCAACAAAACGGGTACTGGGTGAAAATAAAGACTTGACCTGAATTCGATCAACACCGGGGATAAAGAATAGCTTATCGTGCACGCCTTTTAACGCCGTAAAAAATTCAGGGTTGAAAATATCCTCACTACTATCACACACTGAAATTAAAACGTTATTGGCACCACCAAAATTTTCCCTATGCTTGAGATAGGTTTTCATATAACTGTGATTGAGCGGGATGTGTTTGGTGAAAGCTGCATCAAGTTTAATTTGACTCGCTTGAAAAAATAAAAATATACTGGTTAGAATAAAAAATACCAATACAAATAAACGACGACGAAAAAGTGCTGCTTCAACAACATTAATAATAGAATTAAATTTCATGAGAGTTACTTCGTTACGTTAATGGTTTTGATACCAACATCAGAGACGGCGATAATTTTATTTTTATACCAAACCCCAGCGATAAGAGGTTTACCATCTTTTTGTAAGTGTTTAGTAAAAGTTGCACCGTCATCGCGGCTTTCTAATAATACGCCATTATTACCTAAGACAAATACACGTTGATCATCACTTAATACAATCGCACTTAATAGCGCGGTAACCTGGCTTTCACTTGCTTGCCACGGTGTACCATTTCTTAAACTACGAAATATATGGCCACGTAAGCCAACGACCAACAGGTTACCGTCTTGGGTGCGATTGATATCGTAAAATGAACCTGGGTAAATATTCTCAAGCTTTTGCCAACTGACACCAAAGTCATTACTTTTTGCAAGTAAGCCGATTTCGCCCGCTAAATATAATGTGCGACCATCAGCAACAACACGATTAAAATGTGGCAAAATACTACTCTGCTCATCTAAATACGCTTCTTCATCCTGTAGTTTTAATTCTGCTAAATAAGCTTGATCGTCTGGATATAGAAATTCATTATGATACTCGATATCCCAATGCTGGCCTCCGTCACTGGTGCGATAAAATAAACCATAGGCACCAACAGCAATACCGTTATTTTTGTCCAAAAACAGGACATCAAGTAAGGGTTTTTCCACTTGGGGCAAATGTTGTTGCAATTGCCAAGAATTACCGCCGTCTTTGGATGCTAAAATAGTCGCATCATGACCAACCGCCCAACCGTTGCTTTCATCGACAAAAAAGACCGCCGTTAATGTTACTTGCACCGGCACTTGTGCTTGTTGCCATTGAACACCATCAGTTGACAGCAAAATATGGCCGCGCTCGCCAACAGCAATTAATTTAGCTTGATTAATTTCAGTAATGTCGAGTAAAAGTGATTTACTCGCCAATGGAGCAATCATCGCGTCTAGCGGTTGCGCATTAATAATAGGAATAGTAAGAAAACTGAGTAAAATAACGAGAAGACGCATAATTAACTATATTAGCTCCGTTCATTTGAACTTTAGAGGATGTAAACCTCTGATTAGATAACGATGTTATACCAGATGTTATACCAATTGAAGTATTGAATTGCTTACTTAGCGACAATTCATGATTAAATTAGTATTAGAGCGCTGTTGAGGGTGAACAAGACCCATCGATACCATGTTTTCCTCTGCCTATAGCTTAGCTAAAAAACTGAGGAATGAAAATTAAATAATCATTTGAAAGCTTTGAAACAAAAACGGCTAGCACTGGCCAGCCGTTTTATCAAAGTATTTGCTTATCTTCGACCTTCACGGCGTAATGCTGACGAGGTAAAATCAACATCGTTTAAATCCGCGGAAAAGTCATACATATTGGCTTCATTATCTAAGCCCATCGCAATATAACGTCGAGATTGTAAATCATGAAATACTTCTAACGTTGACCATTGTGTCGGTACTTCATAATAATTAAGGCCATGAGCGACACCTACACGATATAATTCATCTCGGTTATCATAAATGTCAGTAACCGCGACTTGCCAGCTATCTTCATCAATATAAAACACACGTTTCTTATAAGTATGACGGGTGTCAGACTTCAAGTTGGCCTCAACCACCCAAACACGATGTTTTTCATAGCGCACAAGCTCAGGGTTAATATGTCCTGGTTGCAAAATTTGATCGTATTTTAAATTATCACTGTGTAAACGATAATCATTATACGGGATCAGCAACTCTTGCTTACCTTTTAATGTCCAAGTATAGCGATTTGGTGCGCCGTTAAACATATCAAAATCATCGGTTGTTCTTAAACCATCCGACGCTGTGCCTGGTGCATCATATGCTACATTAGGTGCACGACGAACACGACGTTGACCGGTATTATAGGTCCATGCTTGGCGAGGTGTTTTTATTTGGTCCATCGTTTCATGAACTAATAAAGCAGTACCTGCTAAACGTGCTGGTTCAGTAACTTTTTGCTTAAATTTAAACAAAATGTTGGTTTGCTGAAGCTCTTCAGCTTTGACACCTTTGACGCCATAAGGAATCAGCAACTGGTCATCAAATCCTAAATAGGTATAGTCTCCTGAAGCCGTTGGTGCTGCTTGTCCGCCTTCACGTGTTATTTGTTCACCTCGATAGCGGAGAATATGATTCCAAATAGCTTCTAAACCATCTTTTGGCACTGGAAATGGAATACCAATAGCCGCTTGAACAATACCATTACCGCCTTCAACTAATTCTGTTCGCGTCGCATTGTCCAACGTGGCTTGATAAACATGCTCTGGATACGATGCTGAACGACGCGATGTATAAACCGTCATTTTGTATGTATCAGGATAAGTTTCAAATAACTTCACTTGTCCAGGCGTTAATATACTTTTATATTCGGCAAGATTTTTAGCCGTAATAGTGTATAGCGCTTTGTCGTCCGCAAATGGGTCGATATGATGGTCGCCCACTTTGTAGCCTGCTGGTACTGAGGTAATTCCACCGGTCCACTTTGGAATAGAACCATCCGCGTTAGCTGCACGCACGGCACCAAAAGGGGTTAATTCTTTTTCTAACTTAGCCGCATCTTGCTGGCTGACTTTTGCACTAGCACACGTTGACGCTAAAGCGACTGTCACCGCCATTGATACTAGCGTTGCCTTTTTAAAGGTATTTTTAAAAATATTTCTCATGAAAATAGTCCTCATACTGCCTTAAATTGAATACTTGATGTTAAAAGACACGTAGTCTCGATCTGCCATTTGGTTAGTCGTACCGACACCGCCAAAAAAGCTGTTGTAACTTAAATCAGCAGACCAACGGCTTTGGTAATCAAAACCAAGGCCAAGTGACATTGACTTTCTATCTTCAACAAACAAGAATAATGGATCCGGCGTAATACCGTTAACATCATGTGAAAAGACAACTTTTGGTGATACGTTAATACCAGCAAAAACATCGGTATAATCTAATTTACCAACAAAACGATAACCCCAGGCAAAAGCACTTGGGAATGGGTTCGTTTCAATACCATCTTGTACAGCAAGTTCTAAACCTTCTTTACCCGCAATGCCACCATTTCTGGCAGTACCTGGACCATTTAGGCGTAAAACGTCTTGATCCGGCATATCGCGAATATCAATAGCACCGACTTCTAGTAAAGTAACAAATTGGCTAGCACCAAATGTTGGCCCCCAAAGGTGTGTCAAGGTCATTTGCGCTTGTATGGTATCAGATAACACAAAGCCGTTCGCACGTGAACCACCAGCAAAAACCGGCATTTGAGAAATACCATCTAGTTCACTTCGTCCAAGATCATTGGCTAACTGTTGTGGCATGGCAGCAAATAATAATTCTACATCATCAATTTGTAATGGCTCATCTTGGCGGAAGGTAACTTCACCGGCAACAGATGTGGTACCTATAGCCGTATTAAAGCTTAAAGCGTAAAGCTTAATGTCTTCAATATAGTCTAGTTCAACGCGTGAGAAAGCTTTTAAATCGGTATAATTATCGTAAGTAATTTCGTTGGTTAATAGCATGCCTACATCGTGACCTAACGCTTCGGCACTAAAGTCTGCCGTAACACCAGAGAAAACCGGTCGACGACTATGATAGTTGATATGGTACAAACTAATTTCTGTATCATTGAGTTCAGGTAAGAACCAAGAAAGCCTTAAACCATATTGACCGCCATCTTCTGGCTCGTTTTCAGCACCCGCTTCACGCAAGGTTAATTTAGTTGGGAAACCGCCTACATAAGCACTTCCGGCATTAGCCATTGGCACATTGCCATTTAATATTTGGCCTCTTAATGCATTTAAATTGGTAATTAGTGAATCTAGATCCATATCTGGATTACTAGCAAAACCTAGCTGTACGTTGTTAAAGTGGCCACCGTCACCGGCGAAATCATTGGTTGAAAAGTAACTGCCTGGCGCGGGTAATACCGTTTTTTCCCAGTTGTATTGATAAAACATTTCAACGTTAAAGTTTTCAGTTACCCCAAGCGATCCCCAAACAGCACCAAATGGAATAAAGGCTTCTTTTAGTTCTGCACCTGGTGCTTTTAAGCGTGAAATATCTACTGGGTTAAGCTCGCTAATACCGTGAGAAATCAAGGTACTCTCGCCCCAGCTAATCACTTGCTGACCAACACGAACAGAAAATGGCATTTCACCAAGGTTAAAGTCACCATAAACAAAGGCGTCTAATATGCGTACGTCACGACATAACTGATCTTTCGCTTCATTATCACGACATGGGTCGTTAACTTCACCAGACGCTGGATTTGTCCAAGCTCTTGATTTTTCGACCATTTCAAAATCGTAAAAATACATACCGCGAGCAAAAAAACCTAAATTTTCATAACGCACATCAAGCTCATGAGAGCCTTTAATTAACTTTGAAAAGCTTTCACCAGCGTTATAGTTTAAATTACCATTATCGCCATTGGTCGAATAACCACCAGCGCCATCCCACACCGTAGCGGCATTAGGGTTGGTATTTAAGATCGGATGATACTGGCTAAAATCAAAGCCATTGTTAGCGTTATTCGATTTACCAACATTATCGTTCCAATTACGGTCTTCTACACGCCAACTTGTACCTGCTGAAAAGGTAGAATCAAAGCTGATATCAAAGTTGCCTAACTCGAAAGTTTTTGCCTGTACACCAGCCGTAGCTAATGTGATCATAGCGGCGGCAATACTCAGAGCCAGTGGCTTTTTGTAAAAACCGTTGCAAAGGTTTTGTTTCATTTCTTATCTCCCCAGATGCGATTCTGCATTGTTATTTTTATAAGTCCACTTACATGGTATAAAACAATAATTACATCATTTCGGCCAAGTGGCAAGTGCTAAAACCTGAGTTAAAGCCCTTTATATTAAAGACATCAATCAAGTCATCTGATGAGAACAAAAGGCCGTTTAAAACACTTGTTTTAAACGGCCTTTATTATTTAGCTGCAATTAGCATATAGTGAACAGAAATAGCCGCCGTAATCCTATCGCGCATTTAAGTTACTTTACTTTTAATGGTCTGACCACTGTTTAAAGCAAACACTCTAATTATACTATTTTATCTAATGATAAAAATTTATTGTTCTGCGTTTTTAAACAAAAACGCCCTCTTATGCCCATGGATGTTATATAATTTCGCAAGTGCATGGCTGGAAACTCTACCTTTACTCCTTGCTCTGTCATCACAATAATGCTTTGAACTCGCCCTTGATAATAAGGTAAATACTCTTCGCTAGTAAAATTCAAACTAAAATAGTACGTCATACCATGACCTTAATGCGCTAACGCTGCATCAAGCTTTTCTTGCAAATCTTTCGACAGGCTTACTTGCTTTGTTAATTGTTCAAGCTTGATTTTTATCATTGTTTGCCTAGCTTTATCAAACGACTTGAACTGTATAAGAGGGGTAATTAATCGTGAAGCAACTTGCGGGTTAATATCATTAAGTAGTATTAATTGCTCAATTAAAAACTGGTAACCGCGGCCACTAGCACAATGAAAATAACGTGGATTATTAGTGGTAAATGCACCAATAAGTGCTCGCGCCCTATTAGGATTTTTTAAGCTAAATAATGGATGAGCGATAAGTTGTGTTAAATTCTCATAAATAGCTTGGTCATTAACACTGGCTTGGATCGCAAACCACTTATCCATTACTAAGGGTGTATCAGACCATTTTTGTTCAAAATCAGCTATCATATTTGCAAAGTCATAATGATGATGCCTTGCCGCACAACCTAGTGCTGCTAGCGTGTCCGTCATATTATTTGCATCTTGATATTGTTCAGTAAGTACATTTTGTTGCTCACTTAACGTGCTTAAGTAAGATAGACAAACATTTTTTAATGCCCGCTTGCCAATAGCACCTCCATCATTAGCATAGCTTGTTTGAATATTTTGTTTATATTGTTGCAAAAACAAAGGCGCTAACGCACTTGCTAAAGATTTTTTAACATGATCAATTGCATCGAGTAAAGCGATAGGATCGACTTCGTCAATATTATCAGCTAATTCATTAAAATTTGGTAATGTCAGTTGCTCAGCTTTAAAAGCCGCTGAGATATCAGCGTTCAATATTGCGCTGAACGCCTGATACAAATTATCAGGCAAGCTTAATGCGGTTTGCTTTAATGCTCGAATAATATAGGTTGATAATAATTTTTGTCCGGCATCCCAGCGACAGAAATCATCATTGGCGCTAGTCATAATAATTTCTAGGTCTTGATCAGACTGCAAAAATTGCGTTTTAACTGGCGCGGAAAATCCGGTTAATAACGCTAATACCGGTTTTTGACTAAAACCGTTAAAAGTCCATGTTTGCTTAGTGTTAATTAATTGTAATAACTGCGACTGATTTTGTTGGCCATCTGTTGCAATTAACTCAATACCAACGGGGATCAGTAATGGCAGGTTTCCCCCGTTAGCTTGTTCAAGCGTTACTTTATATTCACCGGAGTCTTCATCAAAGCGTTCGTTGACTTGCAACTGTGGCGTTCCTGCTTGTGTATACCAACGTTTAAATTGGCTTAAATCCACATGAGATGCATCGGCCATGGCATTGATAAAGTCATCACAAGTCACCGCCATACCATCAAAGCGGGTAAAATATAAATCTAAACCTTTTCTAAATTTATCAACCCCAAGCAAGGTATGAATCATTCGAATAACTTCAGCACCCTTTTCGTAAACCGTTAAGGTATAGAAATTATTCATTTCGATAACCTTCTCTGGCCGTATTGGGTGTGCCATTGGACCAGCGTCTTCGGCAAATTGTAGTGAACGCAATACCCGAACATTTTGAATACGGGTCACCGCTGCTGAATGCATGTC
>TARA_R110000737_G_scaffold2749_1_pt1 | contig 18174 bp, 46 predicted proteins | sample TARA_R110000737 | Tara Oceans TARA_R110000737 (sample SAMEA4398027) | marine metagenome | biome: Polar Biome; feature: [SRF] surface water layer (ENVO:00010504); material: water (ENVO:00002006), including particulate matter (ENVO:01000060) such as... | depth 5 m
TTTATTACATTCTAGAATAGTATGAAAAAAAAATTCAAAGATACTAAGGTTGGAAAATTTTTAATTGGAGAAAAAGGTTTATTTAAAATACTTGCCAATACATTACCTGATAAGGGTTTACTCGGTGGTTTAAAGGATCTTATACTAGACAATAAACAACTTACACCAAAAGATAAAGAAACAGCCTTAAAGTTGCTAGAAATTGATATTATAGAAATTCAAGAGATTACTAAGCGATGGCAGTATGATATGGTTTCAGATTCTTGGTTATCTAAAAATACAAGACCATTAGCATTATTATTTCTTACATTTACCACTATGGTTTTTATAGCCCTAGATTCTTCTACTAATATGGTTATCGACAAAACGTGGATTGACCTTTTAAAAACTTTGCTTATTACGGTTTACGTTGCGTATTTCGGAAGTAGAGGTATAGAAAAAGTTAAAAATATAGGAAAATAACGCATTTAGTCGATAAGAAGTTTAGCATTAATTTGTTTTTTACAAAAAAACGTGTATATTTTATAATAGAATTATATTATGTAATTATATTATGTAATTATATGATATATAAATATATCAATTATATTATGTAATTATATTATATAATAGTCAAATTAAAAATTCAGAAATGCCATCTAAAAAAATAAGCAGGAAGGGATTAGTTAAAAAACTTGATACCATATTTTCTCAATATATTAGAAGAAGGTATGCAAAAAATGAGATCTCAAAATGCGTAACCTGTAATAAAGAAGATCATTGGAAAAATCTTCAGGCAGGACATTTTATGAGTAGAAAACATTATGCTACAAGATGGGATCCTGATAATGTTCAAGTTCAATGTATGGGTTGTAATGTTTACAGGTACGGTGAGCAATATCTTTTTTCGAAGTATTTAGGAACAGATCTTTCAGATGATTTACAAGCTAGGTCTCGTTTAATTACTAAATTTTCTAATACGGATCTTGAAGAAATGATTAAAGATTACAAAAATATTGTAGAAGGGTTTGATATATTAAATTAAAAGACTATATTTGTTTATCTGTTTTTGGGGTTTACCTCCCACATTTTGTTTTAATTAGAGTTAGATTCGCAGTCTAGCTCTTTTTTTTTGCCTTACTCTTGTTCCTAAAACAAAGGTAGCAATTACCTCTAATTTTTTTTATTAACATTTTTTTTGTATCTTAGCAACACTAAAACCAAAATGTATGACAGAATTACTAGAATTTTATTACCAAAGAATTAAGGCTATGCAGTCTAAAATTGAAGAGTTAGAGGCACGCTCAGAAGTTGCTTATAATGAGTTAAACATCTTAAAACAGGGACAATGAAAACAAGTACGATTAAAACTATTCAGGGTACAGGAACGTATTCTAATGGACATTCAGAATTTAATAAATTTCAAGTTTCTTTTGCAAATGGAGATCTTTGTAATTTTTTAGCCAAAGGTGAATTTAAAAAAGCTGTTGGAGATTTATGTGATTATGAGATCACTAACGAGAAATATAATTCAGCTAAAGTGATATATCCAAAAGTTGAAGAAAGTTCAGGAGAAGTTACTAAAACGCTTCAGGAGATTAGAAAAGATCCTAATCAGAAAGATCCTAATCAAATAATAGTAAGACAATCAATGACAAAAGCATCCGTTGATTTTCACACTAATAGAAAAGGTTCAGACATCTTAGATGTTATGGCAGATGCACAAATATTAATAAATTTTATAAACGAATAAAGATGGCAAAAGAATTTGTAAATGGTATAGTAGCTAAAGACGTACCGCAGTTAGATTGGATAGTAGCAAAATTAAATTTTAAAGTTGATGAGTTTCAGGAATTTTTAGAAACAAAAAAAGACAATACGAAGGCTAACAATGGTTGGTTAATTGTTAATGTATTAAGATCCAAAGATGGGCAGAAAATTTATTGTCAGTATGACGATTGGAAACCATCTGCATCTGAAGAAGTAAAAGCTTCGCAGCATAATCCTGATAGGGAAACTGCTCCTGCTGATGATTTACCATTTTAATCATTCAATTACTTTAATTTATGAGGGCTTTAATTAGCCCTTTTTTTACCACTAAAAACAAAAAATAACAGATGCTTATAAATTACAGAGAACAGATTGAACACCTTGAATTAATTAGAAAAGGTCAAGTAAAGGAAGGGATGAAAATTGATATGCCTGAGATAGATGAATACCTCAGATTCAAACCTACAAATTTTAACGTTATACTAGGACACGCTAACGTTGGAAAAACGACAGTAGCATTATATTTAATGTTAGTATATTCTCAAAAAAATAGTATTAAATGGTTAGTGTTTAGTTCTGAAAACGATACGCATAGTCTTATTAGAAAACTTGTAGAATTTTTGACAGCTAAACCTATTAATCACGTTACGGATGAAGAGTTTGATAGGAGTACAAGATGGATAGACGATCATTTTAAATTTATTGATTGTGCAAAATTATATACTTATAGAGATCTTTTAGAATTAAGCAAAGCTGTAAAAAATGCTTGGGATTATCAGGGGTTATTTATAGATCCGTACAATAGCTTAATAAAAGATAGAAAGCAAATGGAAGGTATAAACGGACACGATTACGATTATGAAGCTACAACAGAAATGCGATTGTTTTGTAAAGAGCAGAAAGTTAGTATTTGGTTAAACACTCACGCTAATACAGCAGCTCTAAGGATAAAACATCCAATGGGGCACCAATACGCAGGACACCCTATTCCGCCTTTAGCTAGTGATGTCGAAGGTGGTGGTAAGTTCGTAAACAGGGCTGATGATTTTATTGTTATACATAGATATACACAGCACGCTTCAGATTGGATGGAATCACATATTCACGTTAGAAAAGTTAAAGAGACTGATACAGGTGGCAGACCTACACCGATGGACAATCCTATTAGATTAAGATCAATAGTTAATAATGTTGGCTTCCAAATTTACGGTAAAGACATTCTAAAAGTAGCTAAGTTAAAACAGTCGGAGTTGCCTATCTAAAAAAATATTGTATATTAGAGCTTTTAAAGGCTTTAATTTATGATTACATTTCTTATATCGGTAGTTTTAATATACCTCTTTACAAGCCCTTTTATCGATGCTGACGAGATTATAGTTTCATTCTCTAAATCATTTTTGATTGGGGTTTTGTATAATAAAACTTTTATTGAGGATGAAGCTGTTTATGAAAATGTAGTTCAGTTTAGTTTTGTGTTTATTTTAATTTCTTTAATTTGGGATTCTAAAGAATAAATGAATACAAGTCAAACTTTAAATTTAATTGCAGAAAAGAATGATACTTGGATTGACATTGTTAAAAGTTTTGGATGCTCAAAAGAAACAGCTGAAGATCTTGTTCAGGAGATGTATATTAAAATATATAAATATCTTGAAAAAGGTGGAAATAGCATTATGTATAATGATGAAATTAATTATTATTTTATATTTAAAACTTTAAACTCAGTTTTTATCGATTTAAAACGAAAAGGTAAAAACATAAAAATGGTGGAAATAGATAATTTAGAAATAAATGATATTGACATTAATTACGAAGAAAATTATAAAAGAATAACAGATGCTTTATCTAAAATGTATTGGTATGATAGAAAGGTATTTGAAATAATAAACGAAGGTGAAAGCATAGCAGAATTATCTAGGCAATCAAAGATAAATTATTACTCACTTTACAATACATATCACAAAGTTAAAACAAAATTAAAAAAAATATTATAATGTCAGTACGGTTTGAAACAAAAAAAGATTTAGATAGAGAAAATAAAGCAGCGGATTTTTTATGCAATATGTTTGGTTTCAATAAAAAGAAACTAGGAGAAAATGATATTGATTTTGCTATTTATGACAATGAGAGATTTGCCTTTTATTTAGAAGTTAAAGGAAGATTAAAAAATATAGATGTAGCATATCCTTTGCCAATATCTGTAAAAAAATTAACCAAACTTCAAGATAAAAAAGCGCAATCAGTTATTTTGTGGGCTTGCGATGATGGAATTATATTTTCACGAATAGAAAAACTGAACGGTGATATCAAAGTTGGTGGTAGAAAACCTAGAGAAGGATCTTCAAACGATATAGAGTTTATGGCATACTATAATAAACAAAGTAATTTAAAAGAAATACAATATGAAATTAGGTGATTTGATTTATTACATTACAAAATTTACAGGTATAAAATGCCTTGTCGATTATTGGCATAAATTTAAAGGCACCAAATGCAATTGCCCTGAAAGAAGAAAAAAGTTAAATGAAATAAAAATTGAAAGATGGTAACATTCGAAAAAGAAGATAGAATAGATTGGGAAAAATTCAGGTCAGGTACAAAGTCGTATTTACAACCTAAAGAGTTTGAACTTATTTGCCAACTTCACGCAAAATATTATAAGCACCAATATTACAAGCCTTGTACTTGCAGCCCTAAAATCATAAAGTTATGGATTAAACAATTAAACATTATCTATAATAATGACATTGAGCAAAACTCATAAGCTAGAAAAAGCTGTAATTGACATTCTTAATAGTTTAGATGGTTGGAAATTAATTCATACAGGTAATGGATCAACTAAATGGGATGCGGAAGGATTAACACCTAAAGGATTAGAATGTGTTGTCGAAATGAAATTTCGTAATAAGCACTATAAAGACAAGATGATTGAAAAGGATAAATACGATGCTTTAATAGCGACAGGTAAAGTTGCTATATACTTTGTTACAGATCCTAAAGGCAGTTATTACTTTTGGCTTAACACTATTAAATTACCTGAATTAGTAGACAAGTATTGTCCTGATACTACAATGTGGACTAAAAAACGATTATTAAAACCTGTTTATCTTCTCCCTGAAGATCTAGCAATATCAAGCGATTCAAATTAGAAGCCAAATTTTTTTTGGTTTTTTTTTGTCTAAAACTTTTTTTTATCAACAATTTTTTGTATCTTTGAATATTGGCAAGAAAGCCATACTAAAAACAGATACATTATGAAGCATTACAAATTTAATTTTAAAGACGAAAATGGAGATTACGCAGGTTGGAATGACATTCAAGCTAGCAACAAAAATGAGGCTTATGAGAAGGCTGTATTACTTTACAATCATACAGGTCGTGATTTTGAATACGATGTTTATACAGACGAGACTTGTAGAACTACTGAAAAAGCAATAGGTCGTAACAAAGGTATGTTTGTAGACAAAGGTTCAATTACAGAAATAAATGTTGAACAGAGAAATGAGATGCATAGAGTAGCTGATATGATGGCTAGATAATTAATAACACTTAAAACAAAAACAGAAATTATGTTATATTTAAAAGTAGACAATGGGTATTCAATGGAAACGATCTTTAAAACTAAAGATGATTTTAAAAAAATGGAGGAAATGAGAGCTAAGGCAGAAAAGTTATTTCCTGATAGTGAAGTAATAGTTACAACTAATTAAAAACATAACAAAATGAAAAAACAGGAACAAATTTTATCAAATAAAATACACGCTGTAATAATGCTTATTATAGTAATAATATTAATCACAATAAATATATAGGTATGAAAAAAACAGATTTACAACACGACACTAAATTTATCTTTAAACATTCTAAAGGTAATGTATTTACTCTTAAAAATTTTACAAGCGGATCTTCAATAACCTGCGACCTTTTAATGAATACTATGGCAGGTAAAGCTGTCTCAGGTAATCAATATAACCTAGAAGGTATTACAGATAAGTATTTAACAATGTGGGATATCCAATTTGGACAAAGGAGAACCTTCAAAGTTAGATTAGATGATATTGAAATTACTAACCAATCATACACATTAATTTAATATGGAATCATTATCAGACGAAATGCGGAGCTTACAGAACTATTTTGGCACATATTACACCGCAAAAGTATTAGGCGATTACAGGAGCTATAAATTGCTCAGGGCTGAACATTCTTATAAGACTATCTATAATGAAATGAGAGACATATGCGAAGAGTAGAATATGACATAAAATTAATTCAGCATAAAACAGGAAGTTTGACAGCTAGAGTTACAAGTAATAAATCAAAACAGGTTTCAGTATTTAAGATTCCTGCAAAGCATAAAGATAATCATACCTATTTTAAGTATATGTTAGATTGTTCAATGTTAAAATTAGATAGATATGTATAGCAATTGTTGTGGTTCGCCACCTTGGAATGAAACCGATTTATGTTCAGACTGTAAAGAACACGCTGTATTTGATGACGAAGATGAAGAATAAATAATTATAAAACTCAAAACAGAATGAAAGGTATATTAGTAGATCATTTAGAAAAGCTTCAAAGTTTTAAGAAGGTTAGAACCTTAGAAGATTTAGCGCATCACGCTGATTATAATTTGATGTGTGAGATCCTTTTAAAATGGCAGGCTCTAAAACCTGACAATGAAGAGATTAATGAAATGGCAAGATCTTTAGGTAGGATGTTTATTTATATTCACAATTTACAATCGTGGAGAGATAACTCTGAAGCATCTTGGTCTGAATATAGAGAGGCTAAAAATACTGCGCTTACTGCAGATAAAAACAGTAGACTAAAAATAGCAGAATTAGAACTAGAAATCCAAAGATTAAAAGTACTTACAAATTTATAAGAAAAAAAAATGTTAAAAAAATTTGGTGGTTATCAACAATTTTTGTATCTTTACGTATTGGCAAGGAAGTCAATGCAAAAACAGACATTATGAAAGTTACAAAAGAACAACTATTAAAACTAACATTATTAAGAACTAACTTAATTGAATTATTTAACACGAATGAAAGTGGTATTTCCTTCTCAATGATTAGCGATTTAGACGAAACAATTGAAGAAATTATTAAAAAATAAAAAGATATGAATATCACAAAAGAGACTTTTACGAATTGGGAAACTAAGGATTTATTCGACCACAAACATTATGTGGAATCTAGACCAAGATATCCTCACAACCTTTTAACATTAGAATGTATTAACGAAGTTTTAAAAACAAGATAAGATGAGAGAAAAAACACAATTTGAAACAGATTTTGAAAAGCCTATGAGTATTAATGGTAATGAATCTACAAGAGCGTATTACAATTTAGTAGTTAGTATTAGAGATGTAAGTTTATTTAGCAAGGGTATGAAGCCACATAGACATTGGAGATTAAAAGATGTCAAATGGTATTTTGGTTTAACAGGTGGTACTGAAAAAGTGTTAGCAGGATTAAAAAATATTCAAGAAATTTTAAAACAATAAATTATGAAAAAAAAATACGTAATAGAGAGTAAGGGTTTTAAGGAGGGTATTGGTTCTTCTAAGTATTCACAAAAACGAAGAAACGAGATTAAAGAATTAGAAGACAAGATTAAAGAATTAGAATATGTTTCAATATTTCATTACTACCAACAATTAAATAAATAAATTATGAATGATGACTATTTAAACTACGGAAATCCCTGCTATGATATGGATGGGGAATATGAATGTACAGAATGCGGATCTCCTGTGCATAAAGAATTTACAGTTTGTTCAGGAAGATGTCACGAATCTTCAATGAGATAATAATTAATATTAAATAATAGAAAAATGAATAAAGACAAATTAATGGAATTGTACAAAAAGTACAACCTAGACAAGAATGATTTTTTTAAGCATCAGCATTACACGATTATTACACGACAGGGAATAGACAAAATACAGGCTCACGAGCAAATGAATGTAGCTTATGAGGTAATAAAGTGTGAACCTACTTTTGCAGTATTTAAAGCATCAGCAGAAAAGGATGGCAAGAAGATAGAAACTTTTGGATCTGCCTTGAAAGGAGAAGGTTACAAGGATGGTAATACTAATTCTTGGTACGTAGCCGAAATGGCAGAGAAACGTGCAATGAGCAGAGCTGTGTTAAAATTAACAGGGTTTTATGAACTTGGTGTATTTGGGGAAGATGAATCTGAATCTTTTAAAAAGAAATAAAATGACAGAATATAGAAAAATAGATTTATACAGAATGATTAAGGATAACGGTAGCGTAACTATTGATATAATACCTTATGCATTTGCAGAGGATGCAACAGAAAAAACTTATACAAATTATGAAGAAGCTTTGTCAGATATTAACGGACTAGAAATAGAGAACGAAATTTACTTTTAAAAAATAAAAAAAAATAAAGTTAAAAAAGTTTTGTAGTTATCAACATTTTTCGTATCTTTGATGTATAACAAAAACAGATATTATGTATAAACAAGATTATTTAACCAAATTAAACGCAGTTACAAATGCAAGTGTAAACTTTTCTGCTCAACCATCTAGAGCTACTGCAATTATTTTAACCGAAGCTAAGATAGCTTTAGAAAAATTAGAGCCTAATCATTTAAAATATACTTTAGAGTATAGACAGGCAAAACAGCAAGCTACTGTTAATTCATTAGTTGAATGTTTAGTAGATGGTAAATTTAGAAATTAATATTATAATTAAAAACAGATCATTATGAATAAAAAAGTTATTGAATTATTAGCAAGACAGCAAGTACAATGGGAAGCCAAATTTGGTAGAAAGATTTCATTCGAAGAAGCAGAAATACATCAAATTGCAAAATTAAGTAGATTACAACAGGAAGATAAATCTAAACACTAAAACGATATGGGAAAATTAAAAAGAGAATTAGCACAAGACCTAGATGATTTAAACGAAGCTTACGATTATCTAGCGCATAGTTTTGACGAAATGAATAAAGAGCTACTAGCTTTAAAAGAAGAACTAGCGGTAGCTAAAGAACAAGTATCTTCTAGTTCACTAAGCAACAGAGTATGGTAGGTAACATAAAAAACACTAAAAACAAGATGGGCAGAATAAGACGAGTATTAGAATTAATTAAAGAAGATTTAGAGTTAGAAATTAACAGGGATGAAGCGCAAGATCTATTAGATTCTTTACAAGATGAAGATGATTTTTACCAAGACATTGATGGTTGTGAATATCGTTTTATTTCAGATTGGGTAATTTGGGAAACGTATAAAGAAACTATACAGGAAATTACGGAAGATTGTTACGACATTAAGGCACCTAGTTGGTTAGAGATTGATTGGGAGAAAACAGCTGAAAATTGTTTCGTAGATGGTTACGGTCATACGTTTTCAGGTTATGATGGTTCTGAAGTAGAGTTTACAATCCATAACAAAGATGGAATTACTACAACTGATTGGTACGCATTTAGAACAAATTAGATTATGAAAGATTGGAAAGATATATTATACGATAAAGAAATGAAAAAGATAACATTAATTCAAAGATTAAAACCTGAATACAAAGGAATCTTAGATTCAAGCAATGTAGATTACCCAAGTTTAATCGGTTCTATTGTGGAATCTTTAGAGCAGGTAGATTTTGTTTGTAATTTAAAATATTCAACTGTTATGGATCTTCAGTTAGTATTTAAAAGCTCTTCAAGTCCTTACGAATTTTTTAATGAGAATAAAATATATAGATAATATGAAAGAATTTTTTTTAGACAGAATTACACAGATTCACAACAGCAATGGAGTTGTTCATCTGCAAGTTACAACCTTGTGCCCTGAAGATGGGTACATTGATATAGAAGTAAATGCTAGAGAATTACTAAACGATATACCATCTTTACATTATTTTGCTAAAAAAGCAATTAAAGAAGAAAAGGAATACAATAAGATGAAGTATAAGAAATTCAAAAAAATATTATAAAGATGCAGGTTGAAGCTAAAAACAGGGTACAAGTGTTAGAAGATCTTCTTAGGAGCAATACAAAGCTAATGAATGAAAGTTTAGTAGAGCGAGCAAAAATAGCAAGACTTGGAGAAAACAATCCTTACACCTCTTCTAAGCTAGAGAAGTATCATCAGTATAGGTATTACACAGAATATTTAAAAAACTTGATCTATGAATGTAAAACAAAGCGTAAAGCACAAATTAAAAATTAAATAATATGATAGAATTATTGAATGGTGAAAAAATAGAAGAAGTAGAGATCTTAAAGCTAATGGAAGAAGATAACTTTTATTATGGATATTTAGGCAAAAACGCTTTAAGTAGTTCAGCAATAAAAATGTTGCTTCAATCTCCTAAAACTTATAAGTATGTAACAAAATACGGATCCAAAGAATCGCAAGCTTTAAGAGATGGATGGTTATTTCACGCTGCAATATTAGAACCTGATGTATTTGAAGCGCAGCATTATGTAGATGCAAAAACAAAAGCTGCTAAAGCTTACAAGTTAGCTGAAGAACAATACGGTAAAGTTTACACGATTGCAGAAAAAGAAAAAGCTGAACGTTTGGCTGATGCGTTTTATAAAAATGAACACGCTAAAGAATTATTAATTGATACAAAATTTGAGGAACCTGCCATAGGTGAATTATTCGGATTACCTTTTAGAGCTAAAGCAGATGTATTAGGCAAGAATAGTTTAGTGGATCTTAAAACAACAATGGATATTAAGTCGTTTCATTTTTCTGCTAAAAAATACGGATATGATGTACAAGCATATATTTATTGTCAGTTATTTAAAAGAGATTGGAAGGATGTAAGATTTATTGCAATTGATAAAGGAAGTTTAGATATTGGTATTTATGATATATCTGAAGAATTTTATTATGCAGGTGAAGAAAAAACTGAAGCAGCTTGTGAGGTGTATAGAACATTTTTTGAGTATGGAGTAGATGTAAATGAATATTATTTAAAAGGAACATTATAATGATTACACCAAATGATTTTTTAAGATTAACTCAGGATGAAGTATTAGAGAAATATACTTTGAAAGAGATGGAAACGATTATGGCAGGATTTGCCAAAGAAAAAATTAAAGAAGAAAAATTAATTAAACAAGATATGTCAATAAAAGAATTTAATAAAATAGCATCCACAGATATTGATCTAGTTGCAAAGTTAGTAATAGAAGTTACTAAATTAAATATATTTAAGAATACAAGAAAAAGAGAATACATTGAGGCACGATCAATATTTTATGTCATTATGAAAAAAGAGTACAATTGCACTTACGCTTTCATTGAAGAGTATATGAGATCTAATGGAAAAAGTGTAACTCACGCTACATTGGTTCACGCTGTAAAGAGCTTTGCCTCTTACGCAAAATTTAATAATTATTTATCACTTGGAAGGGAATCAATCTTAAATCAAATAACTCAATTAAAATATTAGAATATGAAAAATGGAAAACATTTAATAATAGATGCTTACGGTTGTGATACTAAAAGCTTATTTGACATTGAAGTAATAGAACAAATGCTATTTCAAGTAACAGAAATGATTGAATTAAAACCTTTGTCAGATGCTTTGATATATGAAGTAGATGAAACAATGATTGAAAAGACTGAGACAGGAGTTACAGGGGGTATTATATTTATGGAATCTCATTTTACATTTCACTCTTTCCCTCATAAGAATTATTTTTCCGCAGATATATACAGTTGTAAGGGCTTTTCTCATTCAGAGGTAGCGAAGTATATCGGAGAGTTATTTAAAGCTCTTAAACTTGATGTTACGGTGTTGATACGAGGTACTCAGCTATGAATGTAAAACAACTAAAAGTAATCTTAGCTCCTTTAGAAGATAGTAAAGAATTAAATGATAGCGGATATCTATGCTTAAACGTAATAGGATTAATGAAAGGGGTTTATAAAGATAATCCACCACCTCATTTGAATAGAGTATCTTACGTTAATGCTTGGAGTTATCGACACGATTACGAAGGTAGAGATTTCTCTTCAGCATCCAACGGATATATGTATAACTTAGAAACCTTTAAGGATAGAGTATTCAACAAATTAAGAAAGTTATTAACAGAAAACGATACGGATAAAATCGCTATAATAGGTATTGACAATCCTATTGATGGATATTGTTTTAGGTATTTGTTTTATACATTTCTTGTTAGGCATATGTATTTCTACTTACCTGATTACAGGGTAACAGATCTTAAAATACAAAATGGTATATCAATGGATGATTTTTGGAAGATTGCTTATACAGATATTTATTGGAAGCATAGAGAGGTAAATATTACTATTGAAGAAGCTGAGAAAGTATTAAGCGAGAATGAATTTAGGTTTGCTAAAACAATGCCAACTAACCCACATTATTATACGCTTAGAAAAACTTGGAAAGATTGGGATAAATTTGCAGATATTATAAATCTAATACGAGTTAAAGGAACAGCTATAATTGCAATGAATACAATGTGGAGATCTTTAGAGATTGGTGATTATGTATATTGGCATTTATCTTGCTATGATGTAGCTGAAGATACAGATCTTCTAAACAGAAAACCAATAAAGAAATGAAAGTAATAATACAAGGTATTCCTGAAAGAGCTAAAGGGATAAAAAGAATCAGGGAAAGTTTAGGAGATACAGAATGTGTTGTTCATTTAGATAAGAAAAGAATAAACGCTTATGTTACTCTTATAGATATGCTAATAGATTACACGAATAATGATTACAGATTGACAATACAAGATGATGCTATATTGTGTGATAATTTTAGCGAGAGCCTACCACTTCTTGAAAAGTATATGCGTAAGCACAATACAGACGTTCTATCGCTATATGTACCTAATCATAAGGTATTAACTCAGAAATACAAAGAAGGTTTCTCAGGAGTAACAAAACCTGCTAAAACTTTTTTCCCTTGTGTATGTTATATTTTATCACCTAAGATTCAAAAAGAGCTGTTACTTTATTCTACTGCAGGATCACCTAAAGAGACTAAGCACGATGATGATTTTATAGTGGAATATTGCGTTAAAGAAAAAATACCTATATTTACGATTATACCTTCTATGGTTCAGCACGATATTGGAATACCATCTTCATTAGGACACGCTAACACAGATAGAAGAACATCACGAATATTTGAAAAGGAGTTTTTTACAACTGAGAATCTAAAAGAAATATTAAATTTATAATGGCAGAAGTTAGCAGAATAATTAAAAGCACTAATGTACTAGAGGAAGCATACAAAAGATATGAATACATATTTGATGAGTTTGAAAATGTTGTAATTGGTTTCTCAGGTGGTAAGGATAGTACGGTAACATTAGAAATTGCATTAGAGATTGCTACTAAAAGAAACAGGTTGCCCTTAGATGTTGTGTTTATCGATCAGGAAGGTGAGTTTGAAAACACTATAACCTATATGCGAAGGATTAGAGAAAGACCTGAGATTAATTTACATTGGTATCAAATGCCTATAATGATTAATGTTAGCACTAATATGACAGAAACACATTTGTTTTGTTGGGATGAAAAAGATAAGCATAAATGGATAAGACCTAAAGAAGAAGGTAGCATAGGTGAGAATGTATATTGTAAAAAAGAAACTTACTTTAATGATCTCTTTAATGCTATATTAAGAAAAGATTTTAGTGATAAAAAGACTGCATTTCTTGGGGGGGTTCGAACTGAGGAAGCTCCTAAGAGATTAAGAGGTCTAACAATGGGTGATGTTTACAAAGGGATTACTTGGGGTAAAGTAGTTACCAAGCAAATTATCATTTTATATCCGTTATATGATTGGACAACCTCAGACATTTGGACTTACATTGAAAGGAATAAATTAGACTACTGTAAGATATATGATCTTATGTACAACATTGGTTTACCTTTAAGAAATATGAGGGTATCGGCTATCTTTCACGAAAACAGTTTAAACAGTTTAAGTTATTTAGCAGAAATAGAAAAGGATAATTGGAACAAAATAGTGAATAGAATACAAGGTGCTAATACAGTTAAGTCTGCTGAAGCGTTATATTCAAGACCAAAAGAATTACCTTATATGTTTAAAGATTGGAAAGAATATTCAGAGCATTTGTTTGATACAATTCTTACTGAAGATATGAAGCCTGTATTTAAAAAAGGAATAGAGCAAAGATGGAAAACCTATCTTAGGAAACTTGAACGAAGGGAGACACCTAATGAAGATAAGCAATCATTTTGGAAAGTGGTATGTAATGAGTATCTTCGAAACGATTTCTGTTTTACCTTATTAAACAATTTTCTAATTAAATAATATGAAAGAATTAAAAAAACAAATTAAAAAAATATTCAAAGATCTAGACAAAGATTCACACGATACCTTGATGGATGAATTGCAAGATTTCCTGTTCAAAGATATATCTAATAAAACAGAGCATCCAATAGACAGGGTAAAGTGGATCAGTATAGAAGATGTAGAGGCAAATGATTACAACCCTAATTCGGTTGCCAAAAAAGAAATGCAGTTACTTTTAAAGTCTATTGAAAACGATGGTTATACTCAGCCTGTTGTAGTTGTATATGATGAAGATAAAAAGAAGTATGTAATTGTAGATGGGTTCCATAGAACCACTATAATGAAATCATACAAACATATTCAAGAAAGCTCAAATGGAAAGTTACCTGTTGTAGTATTAGAAAAAAGCATCAATGACAGGATGGCTAGTACAGTAAGACATAACAGGGCTAGAGGTACTCACTCAGTTGTATCAATGAGCGAAATGGTATTTAAGTTACTTGATGAAGGATGGGAAGATGAACAGATTGCAAACGAATTAGGAATGGAATCTGAAGAGGTGGTAAGATTAAAACATATTACAGGTTTCTCAAAACTATTTAAAGACAGGGAGTATAGCAAAAGTTGGGAAATGAAGAGACAGATAAAACTAAGAAAAGAGCATAAAGAAAAAAACGGTGAAGCATTTGACATATGAAAATTAAAGAAAGAATAGTCCCTTTAGAGGACTTAATCCCTTATGAGCATAACCATAGGGTTATTACACAACAAGCAATAGATGCTGCAAAAACATCCATAGAGAATTACGGTTTTAATGTACCGATCTTAATTGATAAAAACAATGTAATTATTGCAGGTCATACAAGAAGGTTAGCCTTAATAGAATTAGGTTGGGATGAAGTAATGTGCGTAGAGGTGCAAGAAGTGAATGAAGAAAAAAAAGATAAGATTAGATTATTAGATAATGCAATAGGAAGTGCATCTAAGTTTGATGATATAAAATTAGGAAGGGAGTTAAGAAGTATAAAAGATTCAAGTACTGAAGAGAGTTGGAATACATTTTCTGAAGTTTTCAAAGAGGATAGTATTCTTACAGACCTTTTAAAGACCTCGTTAGGATCTGCATTGAAACCTGTTACAAAAGAAACGTTACAGAAAGCTCAGGATAAAGTAGATAATAAATTTGCAAACAAAAATGTTAAGAATGATAATGAAGCTGTTGTGCAATGTCCAAAATGTACTAGAGAATTTACAATAAGAGTTTACTAAGATATGAATAGAAAAATTGAAGAGGTTAGTTTACTGAAGTTAAAGCCCTATCATAACAATCCAAGACTAAATGCTAAAAGTATTTTAATGCTTGAAAAGGCTATTGACACCTATGGTTTTTTAGTACCTATTGATGTTGATGAAGATTATGTAATTGTAACAGGACATTCACGTTTCGCTGCTGCAAAGAAACTAGGATTAGCAAAAGTGCCTGTAATCGTTTTAAGAGGTCTCAGCGAACGCAAAATAAAAGAATATCGAATAGCAGACAACACAGTAGCAACGTTCAGTAAACTTGATGTAGAGGCTAAATACAAGCAACTAGCACAATATGTGAAAGACGATAGTTTAATGGCATACGCATTTCCTGAGATTGAGATAGAGGTTCCTACAAATTTTGTTATACCTGTGGATCTTGATCCAATAGATAAAGAAGAAGAAGTAACCGAATGCATTTGCCCATATTGTTACCACGAATTTGATGTATAGAATTAAGCAAAATGCGACAATATAAAGCATAATGGAAAAAAAAGAAAGTTTAAGCACTTCAACAAAAAAAGAGTTAATGGTTCAGGCTATGAGAAGTAGCTTGGGTAATATATCAGGTGCAACAGATCAGGTTGGTATAAACAGGAACACGCACTACAATTGGATGAAAGATGACAGCCAATATGCGCAAGATATAAAAGATTGCTTAGAACGCTCAATAGACTTTGCAGAGGCATCATTAATGAAGAACATACAGGAAGGAAATACAACCGCTACAATTTTCTACTTAAAAACTAAAGGTAAAAAAAGAGGCTATGTTGAGAGGCAAGAAATTACAGGTGCAGATGGTGCGAAAATGTTTACAGTAAAAGTTATAAAAGATGCTGATGAACTTGGAGACTGAGATTAAAAGTAATGTAGTATGGGATCACCTAGAAAACTCTAAGGCTAAAATTGTAGTTGAACAAGGTGGAACAAGATCAGGTAAAACATATAACATACTGCTATGGATCATATTCAGCTATTGCGACAACAATACAGGCAAGATTATAACAATTGCAAGGAAGTCTTTCCCTGCGTTGAGAGGAACTGCTCTAAGGGATTTCTTTGAGATCTTAAAAGCAAACGATTTATATTTTGAAGAGCTTCATAGTAAGTCAAATAATGAATACAGATTAAATGGTAATGTAGTTGAATTTACATCATTGGATATGCCTCAAAAGATTAGAGGTCGTAAAAGAGATTTTCTCTTTGTAAATGAAGCAAACGAATTGCATTACGAAGATTGGCAACAATTGATCTTTAGAACAACTGAAAGAATAGTAATAGATTACAATCCTTCAGAAGAATTTCATTGGATCTATGACAAGGTCCTAACAAGAGACGATGTGGAGTTTTATGTGACTACCTATAAGGATAACCCATTTTTAGGCAAAGGTCTTATAAAAGAGATAGAGAGGCTTAGAGACACCGATGAACAGTATTGGAAAGTTTACGGATTAGGAGAACGAGGTGCTTCAAGATCTTTAGTATTCAATCACAAAGTATGTGAATCAATTCCTGAGACAGCTAAGTTTGTAAGTTATGGATTAGATTTTGGGTATTCGAATGATAGCACCGCACTTGTAGCTACCTATATTGAGGGTACAAATATGTATGTTAAAGAGATGTTGTACAGAACAGGAATGACGAATCAGGACATTGGAAACCAATTCAAAAGATTACAGCTAGATAGAAGGGATGAGGTATTTGCTGACAGCGCAGAACCTAAGTCAATAGAAGAATTACATCGTATGGGATATAATGTTAAGCCAACTTTTAAGGGAGCAATAAACATTGGTATTGATATGATTAGAAGATACAAATTACACGTTACTAAGGATAGCATAAATATGATTAAGGAGCTTCGTAATTATAAGTATGTAGAAGATAAAAACGGTCAGGTAACAAATAAACCCCTAGATGCTTGGAATCACTCATTGGATGCCTTGCGTTATAGTGTAGTTAATAAATTGAGCAGACCGAATTACGGATCTTACGCTGTTCATTAATACTTTTTTTATTATATTGCGTATTACAAAACCTGTAATTAAATACGTTATATAGATATGAAATTAAATTTAGAAATTCCTACATCGTTAAAAGAGATCACTTTAAGACAGTATAAAAGATACTTGAAGATTATCGACAGCACAGATAGTAAGTTGTTTATAAACGCTAAAATGATAGAAATTTTCTGTAATGCAGACTTGAAAGAGGTGATGCTTTTAAAGATTGGCGATTCTGAACAGATCATAAAAATTATTACAGATCTATTTGAGACAAAACCTAGAAGGGTTGATACCTTTAAATTAAACAAAACAGAATACGGATTACACCCACAACTTGACGAATTAACATTGGGAGAATATATTGATCTTGATATGCATATTGGTGATTGGGATAAAATGGAAGTTGCAATGAATGTTCTTTACAGACCGATCTTGGTTAAATTAAAAGACAGGTACTCAATAGAGGAATATAATATAGATGCATCTAATGATGTTTTAGATATGCCTATGGATGCTGTTCTAAGCTCAATTTTTTTTTTGTGGAGTTTAGGGGGAGAATTATCAAAAATTATGATGAACTCTTTGGACAAGAATCAGGGAGCAGCCTTGAAGCAATACCTCAATTCTCAGCAAAATGGGGTTGGTATCAATCAATTTATGGACTCGCTAACGGAGACATTAGACGATTTGAAGATATCACTAAATTAAATATACATAAATGTTTTATGATCTTGGCTTTTAAGAAAGAGAAAAGTGAAATAGAAGAAAGAGAAATGAAAAAAAAGTTTAAATAATGGCAAATCAAGGTGTAAGGGGTTTT
>TARA_R110000737_G_scaffold164641_1_pt1 | contig 18028 bp, 16 predicted proteins | sample TARA_R110000737 | Tara Oceans TARA_R110000737 (sample SAMEA4398027) | marine metagenome | biome: Polar Biome; feature: [SRF] surface water layer (ENVO:00010504); material: water (ENVO:00002006), including particulate matter (ENVO:01000060) such as... | depth 5 m
GCTTTATCATAATCTTGCTCATCTATTTTGGTTTGAGAAACGGAAATTATTTTTTCAAATTGTTGGTTAGCAACATCACCCCTTGCCCTTTCTAAACGCTCTGCTTCATCAGCTTTGTCTTTAGGTTCTTTATCCGTAGGACGCACAACCAAAGCTTTATTGTATTCATCAATAGCAGCTAAATACTTTTCTTCTTTCATAAAAGCATCTCCTTTATCAATGATTGCTCTGTATGCTTTATCTGCCTCTGAATTTTTAACTAATCGAGCGTCAATTTCAGCAATACGCATTTTAGGTTCGTTTCTCGTTTCATCTAAATTAGCTGCAGCTTGATATGCTCGTCTTGCTTCTTCTAGTTTTTCTGCGTCCAACAAAGCCTTAGCCGCCTTCATACTTTCGTCAAATTTCTGGTCTACTAACGTTTTCGCTTGTATATTGGCAATTTTTGACAGCAAGGCGTTGTATTTTTCTCTCAACGCTGTATCTTCTCGAACTTCTAATGCTGCTCCATACTTTAGTTTCGCAGTTGAGTAATCTTGATTCTTCACCGCTAAATCTCCTTCGGCAATATACCCCTTGATAATGTTCTCAGCATTTTTAGCAGCTTCATCGGCCTTAATCAATCGATCAATTTCATCTAGTTTTACTTGCGCTAAGTTCGTCGTTGGGTCGATTTGAAGGATTTCTGTGTATTTACCTTTGGCTTTTACATATGATTTCTCATCAATCAATACTTGCCCTTCTACAAAAAGACGTTTTATATCTTCAGCATCTTTTATAGCTTTTGCATTTTTTGCAATTAATTCATCACACGATTTTATTTTCTCTTTTGGATAATTTTCAGTAGGAATTATTCCGAGAGCTTCAGTATACTTGGCTTTGGCTTCAACGAATTTAGACCCAGCGAAAAGTTGGTTGGCTTCTGCAATTGCATCGTCATATTTTTTCTGCTTTGCTTGTTCACTCGCCATTTTCTGCAACTCTTTCTCCACTATAACCAATTGATCTTTTGGATACTGTTCATCTGATTTTATGGCAATTGCAGCTTCATATCGCTCTTTCGCAACTTTATAATTATTAGCATTAATAGCCACATCTGCAGCAGCTATTGCCTCTTGGTAAGATCGATCTTCTCGCTCCTCTTTCCTTGATTCCGCTATTATCGCTTCTATTTTCTTGATTTCATCTTTAGGGTATTGCTCATACTTTACACGCATTGCCGTATTATACTTTGCAATTGCTTCTGGATATTGTTTATTATCTCTAAAATTATCCGCTGCTGTAATAAGATTGTTGTATTGCTTGTCTGTTTCACTAACGGCTGCCTCTTCTTTGTTCTTCGCTCTTAATAGCGCATCTATCTCAGCAATTTTCTTTTGAGGATAAAGCTCTTTGGGTTTTATCCCAGCTGCGTTTTCATACTGCTTTAAGGCTTCATCATACTTTTTTTGTCCAAATAAATTGTCGCCAGATTTTATTGCTGAATTGTAATTGGCTTCAGCATTGTCAGGCTGAGGAGTTGGATTTGATAGTAAACCTTCAATTTTTTGTTTTATCCTTTGGGATGCTGCAATATCGAGCATCGGAACAATATTATCTTCATTCAATCCAAAAGTTGCAACAGGTTCTCTTTCTAGAAAGGAAAAATCAACCCCTGGCTTTGTAGTGAATATTTCCAAACTCAAATCTTGCATCGGAGTAATCTTTTCACCTTCCTTGATGCGATCCGTATTCATTGTGGAAAAATTACAAGCAATTCGTTTGCTAACAAAACCAGATTTTGAAAATACTATCTGAAAATTAGATTGGGCAGGCATGGTTGCCGTCAACAAATATTTACCATTCGTCGCGGTCATTGCAGTAGATATAATTTTCCCACCGGAAGTCAACGTAGCCGTAACACTCCCCTCTTTCTTACCTGTCTCGTAATTTGTGATTTGACCGGCAAAAACATATTGAACATTCACCTTCTGCGCCATGAAATTCATGGACAGCAAGACGAATAGTAAAAGCAAACAATATCTCATACTTCTGTTATAACACTTATCTGTACAACTGGGTACGGAAAACGTTCAATAATTATTCCTTTTTTTTAATATTAGACAAATATCGCAAAAATGTTCTATACTTTCATGGCATGAACCTATCAGTAAACGACATAAGTTATTGGGAGCAGAAAATGTTGTTCGATTCTATTGATTTTTTAGTTGTAGGTGCCGGTATCGTTGGGGTGAGCTGTGCACACCATTTAAAGGAAAAACATCCTAATTCAAAGATTCTTATTATTGACAAAGGGTCTCTACCATTTTCAGCAACTTCTAAAAACGCTGGTTTCGCTTGCTTTGGCTCGCCTTCAGAGATTTTAAGTGATTTACGAACTACTGAATCTTTAAAAGTCTGGGAAACAGTTAAGAAACGATGGAATGGTTTGACTGCACTAAAAAAATGGCTTGGAAATGAAGACATTGGCATGCAAACTAACGGTTCTTGGGATTTAACAATTCACAAAAAGAAATCTTCAGAAATTCGAGATAATTTGTCTTTTTTGAATCGAGAACTTAAATCAATCACCGGATTTGAAAACGTCTACTCAGAAAATGTAGCGGATATCAAAAAATTTGGATTTGATGGTTTGGATTCTATTTTCAAAAATAAACTCGAAGGTCAAATTGATACAGCAAAACTAAATTTAGCACTATTTAAAAAAGTTGCTGAAAAAGATATTTTAATCCTCCGAGGAATAGAACTCCTTGCATATGAATCAGGAACAAATTCCGTGAAAATTGAAAGCAATATTGGAACCTTTGATTGTTCGAACTTGGTAATCTGCACCAATGGGTTTACATCCAGTATTTTACCTCAGTTAAAAGTTCATCCAGCAAGAGCTCAAGTTTTGATTACCAATAAAATAGAATCACTTAAATTCGAAGGAACTTTTCATTTTGATGAGGGTTATTTTTACTTTAGAAACATTGACAACCGAGTACTTATTGGTGGCGGAAGAAACCATAATTTTCAGCAAGAAAACACAGATAAAATCGAAACGACCGAAGATATTCAATCTGCAATTGAACATGTTTTAAAAACGATTGTTTTACCTGATACTCCATATACAATTGAACAAAGGTGGGCTGGAATCATGGGTATAGGAAATGAGAAATCACCTATTATTGAGCGATTGGATTCACGAGTTTGTGCTGGTGTTCGAATGGGCGGAATGGGCATAGCCATAGGTACACTTGTCGGTCAAGAGCTTGCAGAATTGCATTCTTAGCAGGTTTTCCTTTTCTATTTGTATGATATAACTAATTTTACCAAAAAAAAATCGATGAAAAAACTTACGTTAAATGATGAGCATATCGCAATGGGCGGAAAAATGGTTCCCTTTACTGGATATGATATGCCTGTGCAATTTGAAGGTGTAAACGTTGAACATGAAACGGTTCGAAACGCTGTTGGTGTTTTTGACGTTTCTCACATGGGTGAATTTCTAATTTCAGGACCAACCGCGATCGATTTAATTCAAAAGATTTCAACGAATGATGCTTCCACTCTCACAGTCGGCCGTGCTCAATACTCATGCATGCCGAACGGAAAAGGTGGTATTATTGACGATTTGATCATTTACATGATTAAAGATGAACAATACTTATTAGTGGTAAACGCGTCAAATATTAATAAAGATTGGGATTGGATTTCATCTCATAACTCTATGGGTGCTGAAATGAAGAATCTTTCTGATGACTATTCTTTGTTAGCAATTCAAGGACCAAAAGCAGTTGAAGCGATGCAGTCATTGTCTAGCATCGATTTAGCGGCAATTAAATATTACCACTTTGAAATTGCTGATTTTGCTGGTATTGAGCATGTTATTATTTCTGCTACCGGTTATACTGGCTCAGGTGGATTTGAAATCTACTGCAAAAATGACGAAGTAAAACAAGTTTATGCCAAAGTATTAGAAGCTGGTGCTTCATTTGGCATCAAACCTATTGGATTGGCTGCCAGAGATACTTTGCGATTGGAAATGGGATTCTGTCTATACGGAAACGATATTGATGACACAACATCGCCATTAGAAGCTGGTTTAGGTTGGATTACAAAATTCACCAAAGACTTTGTTGATTCAGATTTCCTTGCCAAACAAAAAGAAGCTGGGGTTAAAAGAAAATTAGTTGCGTTTGAAATGGTTGACAGAGGAATTCCTCGTCACGATTACGAAATTCATGATGCTTCTGGAAACAAAATTGGTCATGTTACCTCTGGAACGATGTCGCCAAGTATGAAAATAGGAATTGGCCTTGGCTACGTAACAGTTGAAAATGCCGCTTTGGATACAGAAATTTTCATTTCTATCCGGGATAAAGGAGTTAAAGCGAAAGTTGCTAAGTTGCCTTTTTATAAAAAATAGACTGAGAGATCTCAGATTTTAGAGATAAGACTCGATTCATAGGATCGAGTCTTTTTTTTGTCATTATTTTCCAACTTAGGGTTACATAAATTCGTTAGTATTAAATATCTAAAATCTACAACTATGAAAAAACTACTTTTCACTTTGATTGTTTCTGCATTAAGCTTTAACACTCAATCTCAGATTACATTGGAACATACCTATTCGGGAGTAGGAAATTACGGACCAAATTCGTTTGAAATATTAAAACTCGATAGCAACGAATACCGTTATCTTAACGTCGATTATAATAATCAACTAATCACCTTATACAATATGAATCACACCGTTGATCAAACTGCAAATATTCCTTATTTCTACGATTACAATTACAGCATTACTTATGTTTCTAGATCATTATTTGATTGTGACACTAATAATATTGAATTCCTTATTAATTATGACTGTTCCCCTTATCCTTGTGTCGGTGGATTCGTTGAAGTGAGGCAAGACAAAGGCAATATACTTTTCCATTCAGACAGCGCAGTTCTTTATGCGAGTATTGGTATCAATAATCGATATCCAATTGTTAACACTCCGTTTGGCACGAAAATGCTATTAAATTACTATGGTGGATCCATAGATGAAGTCAGAGTGTTTTCGCTTTGTGGAACAAATTATTCGAACGAAATTAAACCCGAAAACGATCAAGAATTGATTTTCGCTTATCCAAATCCAACTTCAGAATTAGTTCACCTTCCCTATATACTTCCCCAAGGAATAAAAACAGGTAAAATTGAATTAATCGATTTTAACGGAATTAAAATTCAAGAATATAAAGTCGATAATAACTTTAAGGATATAATTGTAAATATGAGCGAATATGAAGCCGGCACATACTTTTATCGAGTTACTAATTCTCAGGGAAATGGTGAGTTGAAGAAAATTATAAAAATGCAGTTGTTCGCTACAAACGATTAAAATTTTGCACAAAAAAAGTCGTGATGAAAAATTTTTCATCACGACTTTTTTTTAATTTCTATTATTATCCTGCTACATTCATATTATCCAAAACATCCATAACACCTTTAACGGCAACAGCTGATTCTTCTAATAATGCTTTTTCTTCTGCGTTCAAATCCAATTCGATGATTTTTTCAATTCCGCCTTTTCCAAGGATAACTGGAACACCTAAGAAGATATCTTTCATTCCATATTCACCGTTTAGCATAGCGCAAACTGGGAAAATACGTTTTTGATCACGAACGATAGCTTCAACCATTTGAGCTGCAGCTGCACCTGGTGCATACCAAGCTGACGTTCCTAACAATTTAACGATTTCACCACCACCGAATTTCGTTCTTTCGATGATTTCGTTCAATTTCTCAGTAGAAATTAACTCAGTAACTGGAATTCCAGCCACAGTTGTGTAACGTGGAAGTGGAACCATAGTATCACCATGACCACCCATCAATACCGCTTGAATATCTTTTGGAGAAACATTCAATTCCTCTGCCAAGAAAGCACGGTAACGAGCTGTATCCAATACACCTGCCATTCCAAATACATTCTTAGAATCAACTTTCGCTGATAAAAATGCACAGTATGTCATAACGTCCAAAGGATTGGAAACAATAATGATTTTAGCGTTTGGCGAATATTTTACTACGTTTTCAGTAACAGATTTAACGATTCCTGCGTTTGTTGCGATTAAGTCATCTCGTGACATCCCCGGTTTTCTTGGTAAACCTGAAGTAATAACTACTACTTCCGAATTAGCTGTTTTGGAATAATCGTTCGTAGAACCGATAGTTCTAGAATCGTACAATCCAATTGGAGCTGTTTCCCAAATATCTAAAGCCTTACCTTCTGCAAAACCTTCTTTGATGTCCAACAATACGATCTCATTGGCAATTTCTCTGTGTGCCAATACGTCTGCGCATGTTGCACCCACGTTACCCGCACCAACTACTGTTACTTTCATTGTATTTTTTTTGGTATGATTAATGTCGTTTTTAAAACAGTGCAAAAGTAAGCATATTGAATGAAAAATTCGTTATTTTGTGAGGTATTGTGAATGAAATTCTAAAACGGTTAATAAATATAGACCAATAGGCAACCAAGAAGAAAGTCAAGCGTCTTCTGAATGAAAACAATGTGGAAAATAGCGAACAATTAAAGGAAATTATCACGGGTTGCATTGAGAACAATAGAAAGTCTCAAGAACAACTCTTTAAGCTCTTTTATGGTAAAATGTTATCTGTTTGCATGCGTTATCACCGAAATCCGGATGATGCGCAAGAAGTTCTCCAAATTGGATTCATTAAGGTCTTTGATAAATTGGGTGCCTACGATCACACCGGTTCTTTTGAAGGATGGTTGCGACGAATTTTTGCTAATACATGCATCGACGCAATACGCAAATCCAAAAAAGATCCGATTCGGAAAGATAGCGACGAAGAATTCGTTCTTGAAGCTTTCAATCCTATGGTCGAAGATGAAGAATTTGATTTGAAAAGCTTAAAAGCAGAGATTGCAATGGAAGCTATAAATCAACTCACGCCAGCTTACAAAGCCGTTTTCAACTTGTATGTTATTGAAGAATATACACACAAGGAAATCGGTGAACTACTGGGCGTGACGGAAGGCACATCAAAATCCAATTTAGCAAAAGCCAAAATGAATTTGCAAAAAATATTGAAAGAAAAATTTGAAAAAATAGACCAATAATAATGAGTCAAAATTTAGAAAAACTATTCAAGGAAAGTCTCCAAAACATGGATGCTCCTTATAATCCACAAGCGTGGGACGCTCTCCAAGCCCGCCTTGACGCAGCAATGCCGGTGGCAACGCCGAAAAAGCCATTTAATCCTTGGCGAGCGTCTGCAATTGTGATCGGAGTGGTTGGAATTTCGACTGCTCTTTATTTCCTTAATTCATCTGATAAAGTAATTAAAACCAGTGAAGTCAAAGTTGAGAATCAAAATTCAACTAAGGAAAAAGTGGCAGTAAAAAATAACAATACTGAACAGAAAGCTATTTCTGAGAATTCTGTTGCCAAAACAATTGCCAACGAAACAGAACCAGCTGTTAAAACTAATAGCTCAACTACTAATACTCAAGCACAGCCTCAAAACTCAACGAATATAATTCAAGGAACAATTGGTGAGCTTAAAACAAATGTAGCTTCAACAATAAATAACGGATTAGTTGAAACGAAAAGAAATGAAAATATAGAGGCAATAGTACTTCCGTTAATTTCTAAGCATTGTTTGAATGATGAAGTGATAATCAACAATACAAATGCAAGAAATATTGTTCTTACAGCGCCAAGCGGTAAAAAACAAATAGTTGCAGCTAATAAAATTGGTGCAATTCAATTGAATGAAGCTGGTACATATCATTTGACCGATAGTAATAAGGAAGTAGAAAACACTTTCGTTGTTTATTCAATTTCTGAACCATACTTTGATGTGGATATGGACAACATTTATAAAAATGGTGTCCCTTCAACTATAGTTAAAACAACATCTATCGCAAATAACTTCAAATGGACTTACGACAAGTCTAAAAATGTGCTTTCAGGTAAAGAAAATGAATTCCATTTCTTTACAAAAGGAAATCATACCATTACGCTTGAAACAACCGACAACAACGGTTGTAAGAATTCAACAAGCAAAACAGTAAATGTGGATGAAGACTATAACTTGATGGCTGTAGATGCTTTCAGTCCTTTGTCGAATGATGTTAGAAAAAACACTTTCATGCCTTTTGCTTTAAAAGAAAGAAACACTGGATTCTCTTTAACTATTATTGATCCGAAAACTGGAGGAACTGTCTTTACAACAAAAAGCGCTGCTGAAGGTTGGGATGGGATTGATAGAAGAAGTGGAAATCTTGCTGACAATGGAGCCAATTATATTTGGAAAGTTGTTCTTACAAATCCTTTACCCGGAGAAGCTGATAGCTATAAAGGGATCGTGATTGTAACTAGATAGAAAAAATTATAAAGATTAAAAAAGGAGTGATTGAAAAATTGCTCCTTTTTTATTGCCAAATAACTTGTGGATTTTTCGCTAGAAAAGCTTTTAATTCCGATTGTTTAGACTGTCGAATTTCCAACTCTCTTTCATTTTCTTTTCTCAAAGGCCGGTGACCAAAATAAGATTTGAATTTTCCAATTTGATTGCAGATCCTAGCCGTTTCTTCTGAAAAATAAGTCTCTTGAAACTTTTCCCAGACGAATTCAATTGCCTCATCTGAAGGATGAACCAAGTCTTTTGAATAGAAACGATAGTCACGCAGTTGATCGATAACAAGTTCATAAGCAGGAAAATAGTTAACACTAACTTTTTTCTCAAGCAACTCACAAAGTTGTATTAATCTTGCTTTGCTCCTATTGTTTTCTACCAAGCCATCTTTTGAATGTCGAACAGGACTAACCGTCACTACAATTTTTAATTCGGGATTGAAGTTGGATAAGTCTGATAATAAATTTTCATAGGTTTTGACCAACTCCTGAACTTCAGATAATTGGCTATTAAATTCACTAGACGGAACTTTATGACAATTAGCAACAACCAAGCCGTCTGACATGACATATTCCTTTGCCGTACCAAAAGTTAAAAACAGATATTTCGCTGATTTTAAATTTTTGTGAAGTTTTGATTGTTCTTCAGAAAGTCTTTTTTCTAATTCATTTTTAGATTCAGCGACCATTTTTGAGGAAGTATCCCAAGAAAAATATCTTCCTTCATTTGAATCAATTCGAAAATCAGGATTTAAATGAATGGCATCTTGAATGATGCGTGCAATTGGTAAAGGGTGAAAAATGGTTCCGTAATTTGTCGATCGAAAATCAAATCCTAATTGTTTTCCGCGATTGAATATATTTTCAGAAAAGCAGCTACCGATAAAGACAATACCTTCTCCATGGCTAATATCCTGAGTGGCTTTAGGGTATTTTTCGTCTAAAAACCACTTCATATTTCGTCCATCAAGGATTTTGCGTTAACCAAAGCTGCTTCGTTGATTGCTGAACCGCTCATCAATCGAGCAATTTCCTCAATTCGCTCTTCTTGAGTTAATTGTTTTAAACTCGAAAGGGTTCTGCCCTCTTTTTCAAACTTTTCAACTTTTATATGCGTCATCGCTTTACCAGCTACTTGAGGAAGATGCGAAATGGCGATCAACTGAAGGTTTTTACCCATTCGTTGAAGCAGGTTTCCAATTTTTTGAGCGACTTCACCAGAAACGCCAGTATCGATTTCATCAAAAATGATACTTGGTAAACGTTTTTTCTCAGATATTAAACATTGAATAGACAACATTAAACGACTTAGCTCACCTCCACTCGCTATTTTTTCAATCGGTTGAACGGGAATACCTTTATTTGTAGAAAACAGCATAGAAACGCTTGTTTTCCCTTTAATGGTTAATTCTTGTGTTGGTGTTAACTCAAATTGTAAAATGGTATTCGGCATTTTCAAATCAGACAATAAACTAGTTATCTCTTTCTGTATCGAAATTGAAGCTTTCTTACGTTTTTCATGCAATTCGGAAGACCAAGAAATCAACTTTGTTTCCATTTCTTGAATTTCATGACTCATTTTCTCTAGAAGAGCTCTACCTTCTGTCGAAATAGACAACTGATCTCGCCATGAAGCTTCCAATTGCATCATTTCTTCTTGGGTCGCACATTTGTGCTTTTGAGCAACACGATTGTAAGCATCTATTTTGCTTGTCAATTCAAGAATACGTTCTGGATTTTTCTCTAAATTATCCAGATAGCTGCTTGATTCTAACGCAATGTCCTCCAATTCTAAAACAGTCGAATTCAATCGATGAATCAACTCCTCTAATTTGGAATTTTCTATTTTGCTTCTCTCTAGTTTCGTTTTTAATGATTTCAATACGGGTAAAGAGCCGTTATCATCATTTAGAGAATTGGAAATTGCATCCAAGGCTGAAACAATGTCATCCATGTTTTCCTGTTGCGCCAATTCCTCTTCTAAATTTTGATAATTAATAGAATCTAAATGCAAAAGCTCTATTTCTTCAAGCTGGAAAGTAATATAGTCTCTATCGGCCTCAGCTTTAGAGACTCTTTCCTCCTCTTCTTTAAATTTCTTCTTTTTGCTTTTCAGCTCCTGAAATTCAATCCCAAATTTTGAAACTTCGTTTTCATGTCCAGCCAAAATATCAAGCAATTCAAGATGAAAGTTTTTATCTCGAAGCGTAATCGTGTGGTGCTGAGAGTGAATGTTGATTAATCGCTCTGTAAGCTGCTTAATCTGTTGCAAAGAAACAGGTGTGTCGTTCACAAAAGCTCTAGATCTGCCTTGTCGATTAATTTCTCGTCTGACCAAACACAATTCTTCATAGTCGATATCATTTTCGACAAACCAAGTATTCATGTTCAATTGAGAAATATTGAATTCGGCTTCAACGAAAGTTTTGTCGCTATCTGGACCAATTAGTGAGAAGTCGGCTCTTTCGCCGAGAATAAGATTTAAAGCTCCAAGAAGGATAGATTTTCCAGATCCTGTTTCACCCGTAATTACGGTATAACTATTCTGAAAATCAAAATTTAACTCTTGAATTAAAGCAAAATTTTTGATCCAAATTTTCGATAACATTTATTTGGAAATTTCGTCGTACAAAGAAGAATTCGCGGGGTCAAGTCTTTGCATTAATGCTACTAGATCTTGTTTGTCTTTTACCTCGGCATCGGCAAAAAGATTTTTTAATTCTATATTTTTGGCTTGACAGAAGTTTAATAAATTAACTGAGTTTGGACGTGTTGCGACAACTTTGTTTAATTTATTCAAAGCAGTATACATGTTTTTTCGCGCTGTTTCTAATGATTCGTACATTACATCAACACCCAATCGGTGATATTCATAATTGCAAATTCTTAATGGTTCGAATAATTGATGTAGTGCATTATCTACTAACCAATAACGATTTCTTTTACCAGTTTCATTCGTTTTCCACCCTTTTGCTCCTGAAGATTGAGCATTCACGACCACATTTTGCGCCTCATTAAAATATTGAGTACCTCCTTTTAATGAAAAAGTATCATAATCCATCGCAATTATATAATAAGCATAAAAGGCAATTATCGAGGTTAAATTATCTCTGAATTGGTTTGGGGCATAAATCAACTGCGCTCCACGACTATATGCGAAAGTAATATCATCATCTTCGAAATTAAAAATAGTCGTGTTGTACGAAGAGTTAAATGCTGGTCGTGTTGATTGAATCTGCATAGAGCCAGAATAAACGCCAGGAGAAGGACTGTCTTTAATCTGAAGCACCATGTTACAATTGATTCTTTCTTCAATAGCGAATCGATCTTTCGTCCATTGAGTTGTATTCACCATATCATAAACTGTTTGTTGCAATTGCTCAAAAATCTCTTTTTCAACAGTTGTAAATTCTTGTCTTGCATCAGTTATGACGCTAACTTTACAGTTTAACTCTTGAGTAAAACCACTAAAACTTAGTGTTAACACACTTATAAAGAATAAGATTTTATTCATTTTTTAATTAGCTATTATTTTTCAAATGGTCCAAAATATCTTCTGCAACCGCTTTCTTAGATTTTAACTCAAAAGCAACGGAAATATTGCCTTTATCTAAGATAGTAATTTTATTTGTAGCATGTGCAAATCCTGCGCCAGAATCATTTAATGAATTTAAAACAATGAAGTCTAAATTCTTTTTAATCAACTTTTGCTTTGCATTCTCTACTTCATTATTGGTTTCTAGAGCAAAACCGACCAATTTTTGATTCCCAGATTTGATCTCACCAGCCCAAGCCAAAATGTCTTTATTCTTTACCAATTCTATGGTCAAAGTGTCTTCTTTCTTTTTAATTTTTTGATTCGCAACCTCTTTCGGTCGATAATCTGCAACAGCTGCTGAAAATATACCGTAATCTTGATCTTTCCAATTTTGCTCAACAGTTTCAAACATTTCCTGAGCAGAAACAACACGATGCAATCTTAAATTTGGGTGTTCAATTTTTTCGGAAGAAGGTCCTAAAACTAAACAAACGATTGCCCCTCGATTTAGAAATGCATTTGCGATTGCAACTCCCATTTTACCTGAGGATTGATTTCCTATAAAACGAACTGGGTCAATTGCTTCATGCGTTGGTCCAGCCGTTATTAGAACTTTCTTGTCTTTAAAATCATTTTGTTTGGCGAAAAGGTTTTCAAGGTATTGGTGAATCTCTTCAGGTTCGGCCATTCTTCCCTCTCCAACTAACCCGCTTGCCAATTCTCCGCTATTCGCAGGAATAATTTGCACACCTTGACTTTGTAATTTTTGCATATTCTCCAAAGTGCTTGGATGTTGATACATATCAAGATCCATGGCCGGAGCAACAATAACTGGACATTTAGCTGATAAATAAGCTGCTAGAAGAACATTGTCAGAATTTCCTTGCACCATTTTACTCATGCTAGAAGCTGTGAGTGGCGCAATAACGAACACATCCGCCCAAAGACCAAGATCGACATGATTTGACCATGTTCCGGTTTCTTCGTCCCAGAAGCTTTGGATTACATCGTTTTTTGAAAGTGTGGCTAGTGTTAGCGGGGTAATAAAATCACAAGAGGCAGGAGTCATTATACATTTGACTTCTGCCCCTGATTTTATAAATAATCGAACCAAGCTTGCAATTTTATAGGCTGCAATCCCTCCAGTTATCCCAAGAAGAATTCGCTTATTTTGCATCTTGATTAATCTTCTCCTCTACGGACGTTTAATTCGTCTTTTAACATTTGATCCATTGCCATAGCAACTGGCTTCGGCATTTTCTCGTAGAACTTTGAAATTTCAATTTGCTCACGGTTCTCAAAAATCTCCTCCAAGTTATCAGTTGAAGACGCGAATTCTAACAATTTGCTAGTCAATTCTTCTTTCAACTCAACACTGATTTGATTTGATCTTTTAGCCATAGCAACGATAGATTCGTAGATGTTTCCGAAATTTTCTTCGAAAGCTAAAGTATCTCTTGTAATCGTTGTCTTTTCTGCTGGACTGTTCTTAAAATTCATATGTTATTTATTTCCAAGATTCATTGTTTGAAGTTCCTTCTCCATACCATCGCGGTAATCGTCCACCTCTTTTTTGTATTTGGTGCCAGGAAATTCGGCTACAAAGTTACGATATCTTTCAATAGTATCCTCGATTCGCTCTAATTTTTTCTCTTTCACACTATTCTTTGCCAATAGATACGAGTTTTTTACCAAAATATAATAAATCTCTTCACGGAAATCTGATCTAGGATGTTTCTCGTTAAATGCCATGGCTGACACAACTGCCGCTCTGTAATACTCTGTCTTCGAGTATTGTCGGACATTCTCATACTCCTTTGTTTCTAGCTTAAAACGCAACTTATCGATAGTAATATTACAAGAATCTACAAGTGTTGAATTTGGGTATCGATTGACAAATTGCTGCAAATCATTTATTGCTAATTCGGTATCATTTGGATCTAAAGAAGGTTCTGGAGAATTTGACACAGAACACATTGCTGATAAAAACAATGCCTCCTCAGCTTTTGGACTATAAGGAAAACGTGTGCTAAAAGAACCTAAATAATATCCAGCCATGTAAAAATCTTTATCTTCATAATAAGATTTTCCTATTCGGTAATAGGCCAATTCTCCCTCACTTGTCTTTGGAAATCTTTGGTAGATTTGTTCATACAAAACCACACTACGACTGAACTTACCGCTAGTATATAGCTGATCGGCCATATCAAATTTCTTACCGTAATCATCGGATTTAATGGTACGGTTATAATTGTCGCATGAACCAAAAAGAATCAATGCAAAAATTAGGATGCTTAACTTCATAGCTGACAAAGTTAAGAGAAAAGCCGTTAAGTATTGTTAATGATTACACCATTTGTTCGACCTTAATTTTCATAAGGCTAAACAGGCGATTAAATTCGCTTCGATTTTGCTCGATATAAGATTCTGTATCTCTCAATAAAGCATTGATATTCTCAGCCGTGGTGTCACTTTCTGAAGAAGGCGGATCAATTAAAGTCGGCTGAAATCTGTAGTATAAAAGATTGTCATCAACTTTGCTGATTTCAGTCAAATTCTTATTGACAACTTCCATTTCTTTGTCGATAATATCCATCTCATTGAAATCACTTTGTCCTGTACCTAAACTTATGAGAATAATTGGATCTGTTGGATAAAACATTCTTGCATAATTGTAAGCCAATTCAGCTGGGTTTTTGGCAGCAACGATTCCATCTGCCAACAATAAATTACCCAAACTTAACGGAGGGTAAACTCCAGGAAAAGCTGAACAAGCAATCATAATCTTGGACAAAGGAAGTGACCTGAAACGATCAGCAGTATCAGTAAAAAGATACTGGCTATCAGAATTTAAATCATAGGATACAAATAAGAAACGCTTGTGCAAATGCTCTAAGTTTATACCACCAAAAAAATGGTCTAGCACAAAGCTTAGCGGATATTTTGAATGACTTGGGTCTATTCCAACATTTTTACTGAAAATCTGCTCGCCTCGGCGTTTGTATAACTCTAACATTTCTGTAGGAGAAAATTTACCTCTTCCCTTTTCATTTCTGAGCATTAATGCTCCGGCAATTATGGATCCAGTACTTGAAGCTGAAAAAACATCTACCCAAGATGAAATATCGATTTGATCATCCATTTTAGAGACTTGCTCTTGGATGTATGTAAGTATTTTCAAAGGAACTACCCCTCGAATTCCCCCACCATCAATCGATAAAATGACACGATATTTGCATTCCATGTCAACAATTTACAAAAAAATAGATTAAGTTGGTTCGTTTGTGAATAACTAAATGAACCTAAATTTGATTATCTGACACGAATTGTCCTACCAATTTGGATTTTAGAATTGTATCGAAGTCCGTTTAATCTGCATAGCTGCGCGACTGTTGTATGATTATTTGCAGCTATTCTTGTTAAGGTGTCGCCACGTCTTATTTTATGGTATTTCCGACTTTGTGATTTTACTACATTTTGAGCTGAAACTAAAGATTCACCGTGCTCCTCTAGATCGGTTGGTTTAGCACCTGGACGAAATATACTTTTATGTACAAATAGATTATCACTTTTACAGCGGTTATTTTCAAAATCAATAACTTCTTCTGGGTTAATTGGCGCATCATAGAAGCGAACTTCAAAATGTAAATGCGAACCTCTTGAATGCCCAGTATTTCCACCTAGACCCAGCGGTGTACCAGCCTCAACATTTTGATTAGGAACCACAAGTAGTTTACTTAAATGGGCATAAAATGATTCTAAACCGTTGTTATGTCTTACAATGACTAAATTTCCAAATCCGCCTTCATTAAATTTAGAATAACGCACCTTACCTGACCAAGCTGCTTTTACTGTATCGCCAGTATCTAAATCAATATCAATTCCATTGTGGTACCGACCGCTTCTATAACCGTAACGTGATGTTACAACTCCGTCAAAAGGCATTTTAAAACCACTTTCATCATCGTCTAATAAACAAATCCATAGGGTATCATTCAGCAATGAGAGGTCATTTTGTTTGTCTGATGTATAACAAACATCATTATCCCATGTTTGAATATAGTCCAAATCAGGAATAGATGTGATAATTCCGTGTAAATGTTGATTTAAGATTCCGTCGAATTCTAAGTCATCCAGATACTGCCATGTTCTATCTTCGAACATGACCATCGCACCATTTTTAGTGTTTATGGTGTCTAAAACAACTTGCGCACTTGTGTGTAAACTGAATAATACGGCTAGAGAGAGAGTAATAAGGGTTTTTAAAAGCATTCTTTACATTTAAAATGTATACTGAATTCACAAAACTAGGGTTTTTAAATCTGTCTAAAAAACGTCCATTACGAAGATATTAAAAAGCAAAGGTTCATTACTTTTCACCAAATCCAAGTATCCTTGGGCACCATAGCCTTCTTCAGGAGGAATCACAACGTACATTCTATCTGATTTTTTAGCATTGTTTAACGCTTTTTTTACACCTGGGATAAGGCCTGCATCTTTCATTTTAGTTGTAAATGGCTTATTTGTTCTAAATGAATTGAAATACATTGGATTGCTCGGTGAACTAATCATCGCATGAAAAACAATAGTGTTCTCTATATTGAATTTGAGTTTATTCTCCTTGTTTTCTTCAAACAGGTAAACCTTATTACCATCAATCACTCTATCAGGACTGCGTTTTTTCAAAGCCTTGATATAAACAATGTTATTGGAATTTGGAGGAATCATACCTTCTATTCCTTGCTCTCCTCTCGCCAAATCACTAGGGATAAAAATCTCTACCTCGTCACCGGCTTTCATTTTTTGAAGAGCTATGTCCCAACCTTTGGTTTGCATTCCAAATCCAACAACAAAAGGAAAAGAAGCTTTGTTGAGCATATGGTTTCCCTCAATAAGTTTTCCGTTATCAAGAAACACTTTGTAATCGATATCAACACAATCACCTAATCTCAATGAATCACCTTCGCCTTTTTTAAGCCAATGAATCTTCAATCCATTTTCCAAAATCAATGAATCCATGCTTGACTTATCTTTTGCTAAAGCGAATTCTTTTTTCTCAGGGATTGTTTGGTTTACGATTTTCTCTGCAGGTTCGTTCTTACAACTAAAAAAAGAAAATAGTAGGCAAAGGGCTACTGCGATTTTTACTAAATTCATTATCTTACTTTATATAATTCTATGTCAACAACGATGGGCGTCAATGGAGGAATTTTATTCATATCACCTGTTAATCCATGAGCCAAATGACTTGGGATTATTAATTTGGCATGATCACCTTCTCTCATTAACTTTATTGCCTCTTGAACTCCAGTTTCTACTTGACTTTTGTCCACTTTAAATTCTTCTATTTCGTCTTCTTCTGTTTTGTAACATTTCGTTCCATCCAGAAGTGATATATCAAAACTTACTTGGGCGTGACTGCCTGAAAGTGCTTGCGGACCGGTTCCTTCTTTGTAAATCCAATATCTTAAACCTGAACCAGACTCCTTCATTTTCCAACTGGATTTTCTATCCAAATAAAGTTGAATATCGATTTTCTCTTGTTCAGCCAATTCTTTATTTAAATTGGTGGAATTGTCCTTCGTCCATTTTACCTCAGGCTTCTCCATTGGAGTGTCATCTCCGCAAGAAAACAGTATTAATGCACCAATAATTATTGCTCCAATTCTCATATTACGTATGCGTGTACAACTTTTTTTAATTTATCTATAGTGGCTTCCAATGTATCAAAATTAATACCGCCAGAAGCATAGGCATGTCCTCCTCCTTCGAAATGATCTGCTGCAAGCTGATTAACGGACTGATCTTCCTTGGAACGGAACGAAATTTTTACTTTTCCATCCTTTTCTTGTAAATAAACGGCCATTTTCACTCCGGTTACACTCAAAGCAACATTTACTAGTCCTTCTGTATCTCCTTTTTCGTAATGATACTCCTCTAATTCGGCTTCCGAGAGTGACATAATAGCAACTTTACCATTTTCAATAATATCCAATTTATTGCAAATTGCATATGACCGAAGGCGAAGTTGGTTCAAAGAGTTTTGCCCGAAAACAGCTTCATGAATTGC
>TARA_R110000737_G_scaffold205578_2_pt1 | contig 17995 bp, 23 predicted proteins | sample TARA_R110000737 | Tara Oceans TARA_R110000737 (sample SAMEA4398027) | marine metagenome | biome: Polar Biome; feature: [SRF] surface water layer (ENVO:00010504); material: water (ENVO:00002006), including particulate matter (ENVO:01000060) such as... | depth 5 m
CATCTTATTTATTTTTTAATATTTCAACACAATGTTTTGCAAATTTGATTGCTTCCCATTTCTTTGTAAAGTTTGTATTGTTTAATCTTTTACCATCAATTGTTGGAAAAAAAACTTTTCTTTTCCCTGTATTGCTTAACTTACTATTTAATGTATATTCCATAATTAGTTTAGTTTTTTCTTTGCCCATTTTTCAGCCATTTTGAATGACTTGTAATCTTTACTATCCAAAACCTGTTCATGTCCATTGTAAATCTGAACATACATTGCTCTAACTCTTCCAGATCCATCAGTAATAATGTTTACCGCTTTTGTTTTTGTTGTATTTCTTAGTGTTTTCATACTGCAAATGTACGCTTTTTAAACAACTGTGCAAAATATATCAATAAAACTTTCATTTATTTTCACTCAACCCATGTAAAAAAGAAAATGCACCCAAATAAATGAATGCAAATTCCCCTACAAAAACAAAATTATGATGTGCAAATCTATATAATTATTTTGAAAATCGTGCTTTTTTGTCTGTTTTTATCCAAACTCTTTGTATTGTATGCAAATAACTCCTTATCTATATCGTAACCCTTGAAACCTTCCGTTTCCTGTAAATCAATCCTCACATCATGCCTACCATCACTTTTCATAATATAAATGTTTTGTGCGGCCCTACTACTTAAATTTAAAGAATTTTCACTATATGCATTTGCACCAACTAATGATGAACTACGGGCAAATAAATCAGTGATCATTGTTTCATGTAGGTGGCCACAAATAATGAAATGTATTTGTATCCCCTTTCTACTATATTTTGCAACAACTTTTGCAATTCGGTTGCTATCCATTTTGCCGAGCTGATGCCCATGTATTAATAAAACATTTTGCCCCCCAACCTCAACAACCAATTCCAAAGCGTTTCCCCTTATGAAATTAATATCTGGTAACAACAACCTCAACATTTCAAAAATTGTGAAATCATAATTATCACTTGCAACAATATCAACCCATCCTAATTCCTCATTAACCCTTGACTCATTCCCAGTAACACAACCAACACTAATATTTGCAACCTTACTTAAATCAACAATGAAATATTTTAATAAGTGAACCCCCAGAAATGTGGCCTTTGCTCTGTTTGTTGCCATACTTAATTTTTCATCCAATCGCCTATCTGAATTTATCAAATCCCCAGTGATTGCAATTAGTATATTTTTAACCCCATGAAATTCAGCATATTTTTTAGCATAATAGGCGAATTTTTGCAACCTCTTTGCAGCAACTTCAAAATCATATTTATTGTGTTCCAAATCAACCAACTCATTGAAATGTGTATCAGCTATTTGAACAACCATTGCACCCCCTTTTTTCTTTGGATCTTTTGGGATTGTAATTTTAAATTGGTTTGTTTTTAATAGCTTAATAATTTCCTCATTGTATGCAATCAATGAATTTTCAACCCTTGCGAACTCCCTAAATGATTTATTTGCTATTCTATTAAGATCTTGCCCCCTTTGCCTTTGTTTGCTTAACTTCACATTGTGTTCAACAATTTCCTTATCGGCTAATGTGTATTTAATTATTCGTTTTATTTTCTTTCTAAAATAATCAATTGACAATCCTAAATTGTGCCTTTCGTTTATAATTTCGGCAATTTTAGTGTATCCATGCCCTATCTCCCAAAGATCGTTTATTTCATCTTTGTATCTTAAATGCGTGTTATCCATGTCTTATTTGTTTATTTTTTCATAACTCCTACCACCAAAATATGCCCCAATAACAGTTATTAAAACCATTTGCAATAAATCGGCCCACTTTGTTTCAACTGAAAATGCAATAAATCCAGCATCAATAAAAATCAGCATAATTGTTGCAACAACTAAAAATGCCAAAACCAACGGCCGGATGTTTTTACTTAACCATGAATCAGATTGCATGTCTGCTTTCCATCTTTCTGAAACTTCAACTTGCATTTTAGATTCAAAATCAAAAATCATTTGTTCCAACTTTTGTTTTAAAATTAGTTTTTCTTCTGTTGTTGTTGTTAAGTCATCAATAACGCTTCCAACCTCTTTCACTAATGCTGTTGCGCCTGTGCTGAATATCTTGCCCCAAATCCCCATTGTATGTTGTTTAAATTAGTAACCCCAAATATTTGGAGAACTTTTTGAATCATCAGAATCAACATGAATAAAATGTTTTTCAAAATTGATCCCGAACCTTTCAAATCCAGCACCACCCAGTGATCCAATTATTATTGCCAAATTTGTTCCACTACTGAATGCAATATCAACTGCAATCCCTTTAATGTGTGAGCTTGTTGGATTCTTTATTGATAATGGATGTTGTTTGCATCTGTAACCACTTGTAATTTTAAAGGGTGTTTTTGCTATCTTTCTGGCCCTCACTAACATTTCCAGAAAATCAATATCAATTTCATTTGATTCGCATCCACACTTGCATTGAAATTCCTTTAATTTAAAATGTTTCATTCTCATCACTCTTTCCCATTAAATCCTTATATCCTTTTATTATCTTAATCACACCATAAATTGCCGTGCATATTAAAATAAACATTCTCAAATTGTATTCTAAATTCCCAAAACTTAGGCCAATCCCAGTTGCATTTACTAATACAAATTCCAAACTATCTTTCACTCCTTTATCACTCATCTTAATTAATTTGTTTTATTGTAATTTGGCAACTATCCAAAAGTGTAATGGCATTTGTTCCCGGATCACTTGATGCCAATTTCCATAATATTAATCTGTAATAAATTTTTGGTGATAATGTTGGGTTAACTAAAGTTGATCCACTTGTGCTTCCCATACGAATTTGCCCCAAACCCCTATCATAAATAAATGAATCGGTTGGATCTAAATCACCCCAAACAATAGAACCACTTACAATGCTCCCACTTTGCATTTTAACACCAAATATTGCTCTATTATTAACTAAGTTTGTATTTGTCCCTATATTCCAACTCACTTCAAAATCCCCCCCATCAGTACTCCAACTATGTGCGCTATTTCCAACACCGGGCTCACCAACCGATCCATATGATATAATGGTTGAAACGGCTGATTTCATCACAACTGAATCAAATTTAATAACAACTGCATTCACCTCCCCATTTACTGTGGAAGATGTTGTTGTTGTTGTACATTTTAACATTGAGTAATTTTTGGGATTTGCATTGGAATCAATGTATTCTTTTACAGATTCTGATGTTGGGATTGTTGTATTATTTGCCCCAACCATTGTATTGGAATCCAAAAACCCATCAATTGAAATCCCCCCTTTACTTAATGAAGTTGCATTAACATCAAAACCACCAACTGTTCCTTTTGATTTCCTTTGATATTGTTCAATTAAATCAACCCGTGAAATAACAATAAAAGATCCCGCATTAATATCTTCCGTTAATGTAATTGCATCAATTGATAATGAAGTGTCTCTTGCACCTTGTAATGCTGAAATTGTAAATTCATACCTTACTAAAGTTAATTTTTCCTCAATCACTATTACATCCCCAATATTAAAGATTGCCGTTCCTATTTCATTAATTGGGATTGATGAAATTAAACCAGCAGCAATATGTGTTCCTGTTGATGTATATGATTCATTCCTTGAAAACTCTGGTGGCAATGCAAATGTTTGGTTTGGATTTCCCATTCTCGGAACTGGATTACCACCACTACCAGTTAAAAGTGTAACCGCTGTTGTAATATTTCCATTAATATCAGTAAATGTTGATGTTGATTGATTCACTGTATATGTCATTTCAAACCATTCAGCACTCCATTGATCCAATGCCGTTTTAAATGAACCTCTTAAAAATACATATTTTTTATTATCTGAATCAATCATCCTCCCAATTGGATTTATGAATTTCGGCCTCCCAGATTCAGTTTTCCCATTAACAGAAGTTGTTGTTGAACAGTTAAGTTTGTATGATGTGTTTTTTTGTGTTGATAACATTTCCCTCAATAATAATTCAGAAATTGAATCATCACCTGTTAGTGTCCCCACACCCCACTCACCAATGAAATTTGTAAACACCCATGATGTACCATTCCATACCTGAATGGATGAATCAGAATCAGATGTTTCAGCATCCCCAAATTTCAAATCTTTTACTTCCGTATGCAATGAATCGGTTGTTGCCGTATCCATGTAAATTGTTTGTCCTAATGCGTTTATTGCCCCATTTGAAACTTTTGCAAAAATTGAATAGTTACTTGATAAAGGGATTATTTGTTCATAAAATGCGAACTCTGGCAAAAAAGTCATTGGCCCTCTGAAATTATAAGAAAATGCACCCCCTATTGATGTTTGTGTACTAAACATCCCTAATTGAGCTGATGCAACCCCTGTATTTGTTCCATTATATGATGACAATGAAAAATATTCAAAATCCCAATCCCCTGTGAAATCAGAATCAACCGGAACAATAAAAGAATTATCACCAACCTTTGTCCCACTTACAATTTCTAAATTTTGCCCACCGGGTGATGTTGTTAATGTTTGTGCGAATGCCTGCAAAACATGATGGTTTGTTGTTGAAATTGTTGAATAATCTTTCCAATGTAATCCGTTCCCAGAATCCCAATGCAAATAATGTGTAAAAGTTGCCGTTCCTGATGCCTTTGCTCTAATACTCCAATTCATATCATGGTAAAATGAAAATCCCCCAGTATTTAAATATTTCACCATAACCTGACAATAAAACCCATCCAATAAATCGGCATCTGTAATTGTCCCAATTTCTTTTGATCTCACTTCATTTATTCCATTAAAATTAGCCGTTTCAAATGGTATGAATCCAGTAAAGTAATTTTGCCCACTCATTGATAAAAAGTCGCCACTAATTGATTTTATTGCTGGATAGTAATCCCATGATCCACCAGATAATTTTTGGATTCCAGAATAATTATTTAAATAATTCTCCAAAACTAAATCATATCGGGTATACCATGAATCCCCTATGTATGGATATGAATTAATAAAAGTCGCATCTTTATCATATAACCTTGAATCAATATCAATTGGAGCTGTTGTTGTTCCCGTGTTGCTTTTTAAGTATTCCCCAATTTGAATTATTCTAAACCTATGTTTCCAATATATTAAACGGCAACCCCAAACTTTTAATATTGATTCCAATACCTCATAAGTATTCATTGGGGTATACAATTCATCATCAATAACATCAATGTCCGGATCTTTCATTTTATACCATGAATTTGCTTTTATTCTGGTTAGATGTAAAGGATCAGAACTCTGATTTGTATTCAGGTGTTTTTCATTATACCAATTTACAGATGTTTTAATTTGATAGTCAATTGATGTACCCTCATTCATTGTTGCCATTCCAGCTTTTCCCAAAGCCCTAGCAATCCAAACTATTGTTCTTTCATATTGATCCGGAATATATGTTCCCGCCTTAAGCATTGGTGGTGGAACTGATTCATCAGGAACAAAATTATGTTCTTTTAATAAAGCTAACCCATCAACCGCTGTTAATGCTACTTCATATGGAAATGATATATCTTCCTTTGATGATAAGTCCAAAATAATAAATCCACTCCACATAGGATTTGTTGTATTTCCATCAATGTAAAGATGGGCATAAACATCCCGTTCCTCATATTGTGTACGTAAATTTGTTAAAAAACTCTCTTGTGTTGTGTTTTCAATTATTAATGGAATTTCCATTTTTGATGATACTATCCCAGTGTATTTTTCATCCCCATTTGTATCATAAGAAATTTCACAACCACCAGTCCCCAATTTTACATCTGATGATGATGATGTCCAATTTTTATCCCAAATTTCCAAAGTATAATCATCACCATTTAGCGATAAATATTCGGAACTAAATCTTTTTGTGTATGCCATTTATACGAATCTTAATCTATCAGTTGATTGTTTTGAATTTACCAAATATATATCATTTCCAGATAATCTACCAGAAATTTGAACATTCTTATTATCACCCCCACCCATCATGTTTTGTAATTTCTTTAAAGGTGCAACAACCTCTGGATTCCCTGTTCCAGCTCCCGGATATTCACCCATTAAACCAACAGTTGGCCCACTAATTATTCCCCCCTCTGCAAATGCTGGGATTGGTGTTGCCGCCATTGTTGCAATGTTTGCTAAATTTAAAGCCCCAACTGCAATTGCTAATGGAATATTTGCCGAAACTTTAACAACCGCCGCAATCCCATTTATTATTGCGTTCGCAATTGCCATTGCTTTTTCCCTTTTAGCTTGTTTTATTTTCATTGCCTTTTCTTTTGCGGCAATCTTCTCATCCATTATTAATTTTTTAGATGCAAATGTAGCATTCAATTCTTCAATTGCTAACTGTTTTGCTTCCTCATCCATCACCCCATTTTCAATCCTTGCCAATTGTCTTTCATAATCGGCATCATGTAATTCTTGTTGTTTTGCCTTTTCATTTTCCAATTCTGAGGTTTCTTTTTGAGCAACTGAACTTGCTAATTGAGAAATTGAACCCATTACTTCCTGTGCAATCGCAACCCCTTTCATTATACCCTCCCCCCAATCTTCAAAAAAATCATCCCATGTTTCCCTCAAACTTTTTGTTGTATCTTCTGCAATTGGATTCATTCTACTCATCATCTCAGCATAAGTTTCAACAGGATCAATATCACTAATAATTGGAATATCAATATCCCCACTTTCAGCCGTATCACTACCACTATTTCCACCCCCCAAACCCATTGGATTCCCCATCAATCCCATTGCTTCGCCCACTTCTTTAGCTTGGTTTTTCATTGCATCGGTAAAGCTACCAAACTCATTTTCATATTCTTTTGTTTCAACTTTTAAACCCTCTAAAGATTCAGAAATTGCCGTAAATGGATCAGGTATTTCAGCACTACCAAAAAATTTCAATATTCCATTAAACCCATCCAAAATAATTGCCAATGGATTAAATTCAATAAACCATTGTAAAACTTGAATTAATGCGTTTTTCATCCAATCCCAATCCCCCAACCTTTCTTTGAACGCTTCCCAATTTTCCCTCACATAAGCAAATGCAACAACAATCCCCACAATTGCAGCAACTACCAACCCAATTGGACTCACTAATGCTCCAAAAACAACTGCTAATGTTCCAATTAAACTAACAACAGGCCCAATTGCCGCCGCCAATAATGCAACTGTAACTATTGTTGTTTTTGTTGAACTATCAAATCCGTTCCATGTGTTAATTGCACCACTTATAAAAGTCATTAATTTTTGGAATATAGGAATAAGAATTTCACCCAATGAAATTGCCAATCCCTCCGCCTGTGATGCTAATTTCCTCATTGCCCCTTTTGCCCCACTATCCATGATGTTGGCCATCTCTTTGGATTTACCGGCCGCATTATCCAACTGCACATTGTAATCAGCTGTTTTTTTAGTATTTCCCGCTAAAATTAAACCAGCCCCAAATGCTCTTTTCCCAAATAATCCTGTTGCTGTTGTTACTTTATCAGTTGATGTGTTTATTTGATTCATTGCATCATCAAAACTGATTCCTTTTGTTGCTAATTCAACAAATATCTTTCTTAAATGCGTTCCCATTGTTGATGCTTCCATCCCACTATCGGCCAATGTCATCATCATTGCCGTAAGGCCCTCTAATGGAACACCAACGGCATTTGCTGTTGCCCCAACTGTTGGCATTGCAACGGATAATTTTGTCATATCAATTGCAGCACTTGAACTCGCAACGGCAAACATGTCAGCAACTTTTGCCGCATCGCTTGCTTCCATTCCAAAACTGTTCATTGTGGATGCAACTATTGTTGCACTTTCGGCCAAATCATGGCCGGTTGCCTGTGCTAAACTTAAAATTGAATCTGTTGATTTATTTATTTCCTCTGGCGTTAATCCCAATTTGGATAATTCCAATTGTAATCCAGCAACCTGTGATGCCGTGAACATTGTGGAACTTCCTAAACGCTTTGCATCAGCTTCCAACATACTAAATTGCGCCCCAGTTGCACCGGAAACGGCTTTTACTTTCAACATTGCCTGTTCAAAATCGGCAAATGTTTTTATTGCAATTGCACCCAATCCAATAATCGGCATTGTCAATCCAGTAGTCATGGAACTTCCAACACGCTTCATTGATGTTCCAAACTTTTTAACTTTCTTTTGTGCTTTGCTCATGGCCTTATTAAAGCCACCCATATTTGCACCAAAATTAAATGTTAAATACCCAACTGATTTACTCCCCATGATTATCCAATTTTTTAATGTATTCTGCCCTTTCTTTTAATTTTTCAAAATCAACCTCACTCTTTGTTTTATCCCATTCAAACTCAATTAAATCTGTTGGTTTAATTGTCTTTCCTTTTCCTGTGTGAGGATTTAATAAATATGCTGTTTGCCATCTGCACCTTTCCCATTCTTGCCTTTGCCGCATGTTTTCCAAATCATTGAACCCATCCATTTTTAACCAAAAGTGTTTTGGAAACATTTCATAAAACTCATCAACTTTCATATTCATTTGCCCAAATGCTATTCTCTCCAAATCTTGCCAACTTAGCGTTTCACCTTGCTGGCCTTGCCCTTTCCCTGTTTTTTAGTGTTTCCTCCCATCTGTTCTGCCAATACATTCATGCATTTTTCAATTGCATTAAAATCCTCATCAATCAAATCTGATAACATTTCAATATCCAAATCACATTTTTGTTTTGCGGCCCTGTAACCATCCTCTAATCCACAAAGAATTAAAGTCAATGCATTGTCCAGCATCATATTTTCACCAATCTTATCAAGATCAGATAATGATGTGTTTGTTTTTATTCCGTACTTTCTTAAAGCATTGAACCCAAATTTAATTGGATATTTTTTTTCTGCTATCTCTACAAATGTATATTTCATCTTATTTTATGTTTTATTGGTTTGTGAGGGGTGAAACATACAAACAAGATCACCCCCCACTCGCCAAATTTATTTACGAAACAGTTTGCGTCAATGCTCCCGTTCCCTCCATGCTTAGTGAGTATGTTGCCGTGTCCTCTGTTCCAGCTGAAATGCTTCCAGAAGTTAGCCATGCCGTTCCACTATATAAAACATCACCAGTTGCAACACCTGTTGTTCCAAACTTAACTGTTAATGAAGCCCTTGTAAGGATGTACGAATTTAAAACATCCTCAAATCCATTTGTTAATGCAGCACCAGTTGCATCAGTCCATGCATAAGCACCATCAACATCAACACTCCAATCTCTTAACCCCTCCAATGTTTCTTTCCAACCAGCGGATTCCTTATTTGTGATTTCCCTTGTTGAATGATTTATGTTTATTGATCCATTTTGTGCGTAAGCTATCAAAATATTTGATCCATCATAAACCTTAATATCTGTTCCATTTAATATTGCCATTTTCTTTTATTTTTTTTTATTATTAATTTTCTTTATTTTTACTGACTTTTTTTTTCTTTTTTTCTTTTGGTGCTTTCCCTAATTTCTCTAATTGGCCCAATGTCCCCTCAAATCCGGGAATATCTTTTGTTTGCAATACTTCAATGCATCCCAACTCAATCAATTGTTCCAATTCGCTTTTTATTTTTATAACAACATTCGTTCCCTTTCCTATTGTTTTTCCATGTCTTTTTGATGGCCAATCTTTTATTAATTTATATTCCATTTTTATTCTTTTATCCATCCATTGTCTGGATTATTAATTATTGTTAAAATTTCATCATGATTATATTGTTTGCAATTTAATAAAAAATATGGTGTACCTCCATTGAATTTTAAAATTGTTTTTTTACCATCAATTGATAATCTTAATGATTGCAAATTTGTTTCCTCTATTTTAGAAAAATCAATATTCAATACACCCTTTATTTCATAAATTACATATATCATGGTGTATCAATTACTATATCAGAACTTACCATGTTTATCATTGTACCATCATTACTGTTTGCGCTATCATCCGAAATTATTGGATAAGATGATGTTCCATTTGGATCACCCATTCTCCAATACCCCAATAAATAAGATAATCCACTAAGATCATTTGGTGTTCCTAAATTGTAAATGCTTGTAATTATTGTTGGTGATAATTCATTATCAAACAAAGCTACCTCATCAATTTTGCAATCTCTATAATTTCCCACTGTTCCCTCTCTGGATAGTTGTAAATCGGCCGCCGTATTTGAAACCGCAACCCATGTTCCATTGCTTGAATATGTTGCACCACTACCATCAGTTTTTTGCACCCCATTTAAATATCCTACAATAGAAGTTGATGCACTGGATAAATCAAAAGTAAATGCTAAATGATACCATGTTCCCGCAACCAAAGCATCATTTAAAGTTAGAATCTGGGAAATTGAAGTACTATCATTCCCGTAAAAAGTAATCATTGGTTTGGATGCAAATTGTGTTCTTACCTCGTATTCATTTCTCATTAATCCTACACTGAAAAAATTACTTTTACTAATGATTGCCCCACCACCGGTTGTGGATAGTTTAACCCAAAATGAAATAGAAAATCCTCTATTTGCACCGGAATTATTTGGGGTAAATACATCTGAATCCCCAAATGTTAAATAATCATCAACCCCATCAAAATCTAAACTGTAAGTGTTGTTGTATGGAATTATTTCATGATTTACAATTCTAATTTTAAAATCCAATGCCTTTCTATAAATACCACCATCCCCACTGTCATCATCAAATAAATCATTATAGCCACTATATTGGATTGATTGCACAACAACCCCTCCAAATGTCCCTCTTACCCTATCCAATGCCGTTCGTATCTTTCTCGCCAAATCTGATGCTTCCACATATGTTTTTGAGTATACCGAAACCATCACACCATCAACATCCAATGTTGAAACCCCATCTTTATCATCTGTTGGTGCTTCATTTTCCACATCATAAATTATGAATGGAAATTGCGTTTTATTCTTTGCCACATTTGGGAATATTCTTGTGCCAACTAATGCTGAAACATCAGCATCACCACTCAAAATATTATATATTACTAATCCACTTTTCATATTAAATCCCTAATCTTCCGTATTTTTTTAACTTTCTTGCATGTATATTTAAAGCTCTTTCAAAAATCTTTTCTGCACTTTTCATTCCTTTACTTAAAACAATAGTATTTGCCGAATCCCATGCATCCCTCATCCATGTTTGATCTTTACCAAATCCTTTTCCTCCAAACTTCACTCCACTTCCATACTCAACCCACGCACCATAAAACCCACTTTTCTTTTTACTTCTAAATGCGCCCTTTACTTTTGGCCCTACATACCCTCCATTGTATTTTCTACTACTTTTTGTTGTAAAGAAACCAACACTTTTTGCTAATTGTCCACTTCCTCCCAATCCGTTTGCGTTATTCCTTGCCGCCCTAACTAATGGTTTTGAATTTTCCCGCCAAAATTTAACCCAAATTTTATTCTCATCAACTTGTTTTGGTAGTTGCTGAAACATTTTTTGAATATCTAATAAATTATTTTTATCAACCTCAACAGAAATTCCTTGTTTTGCCATTTAATCCCTGTTTTCCGTTAGTAATTCCAAAAACATTTCCCTCCCATCAATCTCATTTATTACTTGAATGTAATAATATTTTGTTTTGTATAAAATACGATAAGTTTCATCAACTGTAATATCAATATTTCTTATTGTAAATATGTTTTTTGTTTTTGCTGTAATCTTATCTGATTCCTCTTTCTCATCCCCTCCGTTCCATTTAACCATTGCCCAAACATCCTTATAAATACCCCATACCAATAATTCCTCACCATATGAATTTGCAACCTTTGTTGGCCTTTCTAAAACTATTCTCCTATCTAATTGTCCAATTTGCATTACCTAATCACTTGAATTTTATATTGATCTAATAAATACTTTGCAGCCATTGGAACTTCCGATGCAATACGGCCAACAACAACAGTTTCCCTGTTTGCGTACCAATGCCCAATTGTTAAAAGTACCGCCTGTTTTATGCCGTTATCAACACCACTTGCTGAATCAGTCCCAACTCCATAACTTATTTCAACTGCATTTATCCGATTTGATAAGTTTGGAAATGATTTGCCTGGTGCTGGGAAAAATCTTGATGGTGATGATATATTATCCAAACTATATTCTGTAATTGCTAAAGTTTGTAAAACCTCGTTAGTGTCATAATATTTCACTGTAAAAAATTTTGATTGTACCGGCGTTTTAAATAATTCAGAAACATTCCCCCAATTATCACCATATTGTGTAATTGTAGTTGTTAAAAAAAACCGATTTGTGTATTCCTCACAACTGCTTGTTGCCGCCTTAATCAAATTAGTGATTAAAGTATCCTCAAAAGTTGTATCAACTTTCAAATGCAATTTCACCTCACTTAATGTGAGTAAATCAACTGTTGCTGGTATTATTACTTTAAATGATCTCATTTTTATTTTTAAAAAAAGGGGCGGAAGTTTAAACCGCCCCTTAAATAAATTTAATTAACTATGCTTCAATTAATGTTGCAAATGCAGCTCCATTTTGTGCAGCATCACCATCCATTAAAGATGTAACAATCATTCTTGGTTCTCCTGTTGCTCCACCAGTAAAAGGATCAAATAAGATATCTAATCCACCAAATTGTGCAATGTGTACCTTAGAAAAATCACCACATAATGCATGTGCTTTCCCAGTAACACCAGATGCCGCAACTCCAGAAGATGCAAATGCTTTGTATCCGTTTAACTCTCTGTTGGCATTATCCCAAATTGCCGAAACAGAAGATACTTGTGCTAAACTTTTAACAGTTGCGTAAGCATCAGAATCAATCAAATATTTAACATTATCACCCAACATAACTCCCGCCGCTAATAAAGCCGTTTCAAGAGCTAAGTAATCAGCCGCCGTGTTTCCAGTTGAAATTACAGCCGCATCAGCAAAAATTGATAATGGTGCATTTGTAATATCAGCCGTATCTAATAAAGCATTTTCAAAAGTAGCTGCAATAGATGCTGCCATATTTCTTTGCAATGCCGCTTCTAAAGATGCATTTTGGATTAATGCTTCATTTGAAACATTTACAACAGAAATAATTTTCTTTGGTGTAAGTGTAATTGATCCAGCCGTTCCATTTGCTGCTCCAGCTGATCCCCCCGCTTCCGGTACGAAATAAGAATTTACTGCTGAAATTACTGGGAACTTCATGTTATCAACTCCAGAATAGAAATTTGCACCAGCTTGAGCTAATACTAAATTTGCTTCTAATTGATCAGTAAAACTCATTGTTGATGTTGCATTAACTGCTGATGTTCCAACTGCTGCTCTTTGTAGGATTGAAGATGGTATTGCTAAACCTTTGAAATTTTGGCCCGTGTATCTTGCCTCACTTCTTGCTTCTTGATCCATTTCCTTTACTATCCCACTAAGATTTCCAGTATATGCTTGGCGCATTGCTTCTTGGAATGTGAATTTTGAAATATCTTTGTCAATTTTTGATTCAACAACAATTCCAGAAACTTTTGCATTATCTCTTAATGACTTTTCCATTTTTTCAGCTCTAACAATTTTTGTATCTAATTCATCAACTTCCGTTAAAAAACCATCAACATTTTTGTTTTCATCTTTCGTTAAATCTCTTTCCTCAATAGTTGCAACATCTTGGATGCACTCTAATTGAGTAATGATATCTGAACGCAATTCTTTTAATTCTTTAGAATTTTTCATTTTTCTTTTTTTTAATTATTAATTTTTTCTTTTTTTCAACTCTATTTTAAGTGATAGTAATGATCTTTTCACTAAATCAACTTCCTCCCTTTCTAATTCTTGTTTTTCCTTATGCATCACCAACCCTCTTTGAGCTATAACCAAATCATTTGCATCTGGATAAGCTGGATATGTTACGGGTGAAACATCATATAATTTCTTAACCTTTGTAATTGTTCTCACATCTTCACCATCCATTGTTGCCCACTCATCATTTAAAACAGTAAACGCAAATGAACTTTGTGTGATGTCCCCACGCTCCATTGAAATTGCCAAATCCTTTCCATAAGATGTTTCCGGGATTGTAAATTCATATTTTAAACCATCCTCATCAGTACTCAATTGAAGTGTTCCGCTTGTTGTTCTCGCTAATATTAAATTTCCATCATGATTTATTAAAGCTCTCACATCATCACCCAAAACATCATCAAATGCACCGGGAGCAATGATTTCCTTAAACCCTCCCAAATCTTCACTCAATCTATTATAAACAGATGCATGGCCAATGACTTTTAAACCATTCTCAACCTCATCCATTCTTGTTTCCATTTTAAACAATCTTTTTTCCATAACTATTTTATTATATTTTTTATCCCAACAATTATTCATTTTCAACCCCTATTTTATCAATTGTTGTCATGTTCAACTGCATGAAGTGTTTATCCCCATTTTCAATCTTGTTTAAATTTTCCTTTCCTCTAATCTCGTTAATGCTCATTGCACCAATATTCAACATTGTTCTGTAAAATTCTGATCTGTCTTTTATGTTTCCCCTCAATAAAGCGTTCACATTAAATTGAACAAAAACCTTTCCTAATTCGTTTGTTCTAAATAATTTTAAATTCATTTCCTGTTCAATCCTTACTAAATAAGGCATTAATGTATATGTAACAAATTCCTGTGATTGCATTTCAATATTGTTGAAACTTGATTTGCTTAAATCCTTTAGCATGTGAGGTGGTATATTGAAAATTCTTGCAACTTCCTCAACACTGAATGTTCTACTCGCTAAAAATTGGGCCTGTTCCGCACTAATTGAAACTGGTTTAAATGTCAACCCCTCTTCCAATACAACAGTTGAATTTGATTCAGTTAATTGTGAGTAAACATTATTAAATGAATTTCTTAATCTTCCAATTGCCGTTTCACTTAATGCCCTATCTGTTTGCAATACTCCACTTAATTTTGCCCCATTCTTAAAAAATGTATTTCCAAATTCCTCAACGGCTAACCCCCAACCGATTGAATTTTTACATTGATCAATTGGGCTTAATCCCCTTATTCCATCCTTTGTTATTGTTTTAAAATGTAAAATATCTGATGCATCTTTTGTTCCATATTGCGTTTCATAAAACAATTTTCCCTCTTTTTGAATCACATCAGTATCATCATAATTTAATGGAATCAATTGCAATGGAATTGAACTCCTTGCATCTCTTTCAATATAGAAAAATGATTCTCCTTTAACGCAAACCCCCATCATCAACAATTCAAAAAATGTAATTTTATTTTGAAAATTGTTTGGTTTGTATTTTAGTAATTTATAAACAGGATTTGAAATTGCTTGTTGTTTATTCCCATCATTGTCAATTTCATAAACGCTTATTGGTAAACTTGAAACGCTTTCACTCAATAAACGGATTGCAGCCCAAACTGCTGTAAATGTCAATGCCTTATCACCATCAACCGCAACCGCACTTCCCATTGCTGTTGGTGTTCCAAATGATCTTTGCTCATGCGCAACAACAGGTTTTGATGGCGCAATTATACTTCTTATTTTGTCTATTATTCCCAAATCTTAATTATAATTTGTGCAATTATACCATTTAAATGGCTAACTTTTGTGCAACTTAGTTGCTTTTTTAATTCTTTTATCACGGCAATTCCTAAAACTATTGTAATCAGAATATTTTCTTTTGCTAAAATTATCTTCATACTCCTGTTCAACCATCTCATATGCCGCTTTATAAGTGTTTGTTTGGGCCGCACAATCCCAAAAACGCTCATCAAATCCATCTGGTGTTAATAATGCCAATATTTTATTATCCATTTTGCCCCCTTTTTACAACTATAAAATTAATAAATCCCTCGAATCATAAATGCTCCCCAAATCCTCACCATCCATAAATTCACCCAATGCCATAACCATTGAAACAATCCCATCCACTTTTTCCTTACTTTTATTTTTTGCAATCTTAATATTTCCGGCTGGATCTTCCATTACTGCAACATTGCTCAACATCCAATTCATTGCTGGATTATTATCATGAACAATTTCCTTTGATAATATAAGTTTCTCCAATTCCTTAGTTGGTGCACTCATTGAAACAAAACCTTGCCCAAATGGGCTCATATTTGCCCCATCATTCATTAATTCTGTAACCAACATTGATGCGTTCCACCTATCATAAGCAATGGATTGAATTTTGTATTTAACACTTAATTCATTAATCTTTGCCCGTATGAAATTATAATCAGCAACATCACCCGGTGTTGCAATAACATTGCCCTGTTTTATCCATGTCATGTAATCAACCCCATCCCTATCACTTCTTTTCTTTGCGTTATCCTCTGGAATGAATAAGAATGGTAAAAATATATATTTTTTTTCCACTTCAAAAACCAAAACAAATGCCGAAATATCCCGTGTTGATGCTAAATCCAAACCACCCCAACACTTCATTCCATCCAAACTTTTATAATCAAAATCTGTTGCACACTCAATCCATTCATTATGTCCAATCCATTGCGTTTGTGAATCAGTCCAGATATTTAACATCAACCGCTTAAATGTATTTTGATAACTTGGAACGCTTACCGCTTTCCTTGCTTCCTGTTCCATGTATTCCTTTCTTAATGAAATCCCATAATTTGGATTTGCTTTTTTCCATGTTGATTCCAATGAAATATCATCTTCCTCATCAGCTTCAAAAATTACAGGATAAAATGTTTCATCCTCAATTGATCCATCTTCAACTTTCTTTGCGTAATTATAAACCTCATAACAAATTGATTGTTTATCATATCCGGCTGTTGTGATTGCCATTGTTAATGGTTGCCGCCTTGAACCTGTTGATGTTGTTAATGTGTCCCATAAATCCCTGTTTGGCTGTGTGTGTAATTCATCAAAAATTATACAATTCGCATTGAACCCATGTTTTGTTTTGCTATCACTTGAAATTGCTTGGAAAAAATTCCCCTTTGCTTCATGTGTAATGCTATTACGAAACACTTTGGAACGGCTTGTTAATTCATGTGAATTTAAAATCATCCCCTTTGCAATCTCAAAAACAATTCCGGCTTGATTCCTATCCCCAGCGGCCGCATAAACTTCACTCCCCCTTTCACTATCGGCAAACAACATATACAAACTAATTGCCGCACATAATGTTGTTTTTCCGTTTTTTCTTGGTACTTCAATAAAAACTGTTCTGTATTTTCTTAAATTTGTTTCCTCACTTTTCCAACCAAATATATTTCCAACAATTTCCTTTTGCCAATCTTCCAACAAAAAAGGTTTTCCAGCCAATTCACCCTTTGTGTGAGAACAAAATTTTTCAATAAAATTTATTGCTTTTATTGCTGATTCTTTATCAAAATAAAACTTACTCAAAATAATTATTTATTTGTGTATTATTGTTAACGCTTGGAGCTGAAATTGATGCCCTTGCAACCGGTGTTAATCCAAACTGTGTTGCCAATTTTAATGCTGAATTCAATGCATCTTTTGCTATTTTTTGTTGTGGTTTTGCCTGTGATCTTGTTACCATCCCATCAATATTTTTAAACTCATCAACCCTCCCATTATCCCTCAACCATTGTTCCGCTTCAATATATAAACTTATTTCATTACAGTATGCTTCAACCAATCTTAAATCAACAATATGCAACATTCCCAAATTGAATAATTGATTTGTTACCTTAACCCATTCACCACAACCAATCACACTCAATAACTCAGGGGCTTCCGGTAATTTATCACACAACTCAACAACCATTTCATTTTCAACCTCCCTTGATTTTTCGGTTGTTCCTTGCATTTGCTTTAATGCTGTTGGTATTTTTTTCCGGCCCTTTCCCATTACTTCTTTTTTAAACTCGGTTCTGTTCTAATTAATGATGGCATCCCCTCAACTGGAGCTGAAACCATAAATTCACCACAACCACACAATGCTTCTTTTACAACAACCTTACTATCCAAAACAATAATTGTTACTGTTCCCAACATGCGTTCCTTTTTG
>TARA_R110000737_G_scaffold64473_1_pt1 | contig 17994 bp, 26 predicted proteins | sample TARA_R110000737 | Tara Oceans TARA_R110000737 (sample SAMEA4398027) | marine metagenome | biome: Polar Biome; feature: [SRF] surface water layer (ENVO:00010504); material: water (ENVO:00002006), including particulate matter (ENVO:01000060) such as... | depth 5 m
AGCAAAGCTGTCAGGGTCACGATAAGTCTCAGTCTTGTTGATCTGCTCAGCCGAAGCAACAGCAGAGTCATGGCCTGCAACGATAACACCATAGTCGGTGTTCTGGTTAGCCGAACCCGTAGTAGCTGGACCCGTGCCGACGCTTGGCAGGTTGTTCGACTCATAAACGCGGAAGCCATTCCACTTGGGGATAACCAGACCGTTGCGCAGAGCACCATCTTCACCGAAGTCAGCGTTCAGGAAACGGCTATCTTCGTCAGCCAAGATTTCCATCATAACTGGGTCGATAACCAACCAACGGCCATCTTTGTCAACATTCTGCTGGTCCAGAAGACGAGCCATACGGTTGATCAACATGACAGGCGAAACGTAAGCAGTTGGCAGAGCAGTAGCACCGGGCAGACGAGCAGCGACAGGGATCGAGTGATCAGCAGCCGAGGCAGTCGTGATGTTACCAAACTTACCTTTGATCAACTTCATCGAAGCCAACAGTTCATCGGAACCAGCAGACTCAACTGCCTTAGTACCGTTAACAATGTTGTTCACAGTGCCAGCTGCAGTATGCAGAGTTGTCTGCTTGTAGCCCGACAGGTAGCCCAGAACTTCTTGGTCCAGCTGGTCAGCCAAGCGGTAAGCCGCACGGTTGGTAGCAAGGTCCATGAAATTGACGTGGCTGTGAGCCTCTTCAATGTCGTCAATCTTGAAAGCGAAGTAGTTGGCTTTGTCGATCGTCAGGGAGAAGTCCTCGTCGTCAAGGTCTTGAGCAGCGATCTGAGTACCACGAGCATAGCTCGAAACACTGATCTCAGGCTCTTTGATGATCTTGACCGTATCACCCTGCGAGTTCAACTCACCGATGAAGTCAGAGTTCGTAATGTCCGTAGCAAGGGACTTCTTGCGGAAAGCAAGCTGGACCTTCTTGGAATAGATTACGCTCGAAAAGTTGCCATTTGGCAGGTTGCCGTAACCGGCTGCGGATTGGAAAGCCATTGGATAAATCCTCCATAGATTGTTTGGCTTGAATAAGAAGGACACCATCATTGGTATCCCGATTAAAGAACCTAAACTATCGTTATTAGAGGCTGATAATGGTTAAGGGTGCTAGGGCTATCCGCTAAGATACCCAAGGGCCTTCATCGTCAGGTAAGTCTAAATGATTGTTTGAGTGTTCATAGGTGGTCCACTAAAGGTACAGCTCTCTATAGAGTCGTGTCCCTTTAAGGTCTACCGTAAACATACAAGAGGGGTGTCCATTGCTGGGGCCTTCTCGTATGCTTACAGTTATAACATACCTATTTGAGTATGTCAAGTACTTATTTACTAATTAACGTGCTTTACCAGTCATATCGTAAACAAACTTACCGCTATTCATAGCAGCTTGGATTTTAGGCAGGTTCTCTTCGAACTGCTTATCATCCATCTTCTTAACTTGGGACTCACTAAAGGTGCCCGAAGTGTCGTTGGGGTCGATGTCAGCACGGCTCTTACCAGTCTTAACTGCTGCCGCTGCATCTTTAACCTTAGCCCGCTTAGCGGAAGGGGTTAGGCCATTATCAGTCTTGTAAAGATCAAGGACACGGATAACACTATCTGGGTCATCAGCGTTCTCATAGAGTGCATTCTGTACCCACTTAGGCTGTTCATCTACCCAGTCGTGGAACGCATCACCATCACGCAGCTCATCAAAGTCAGAGTGAGCCTTACGGATAGCATTCTCAGCCTTAGTACGCTCTGCCTCACCTTTAGCTTCATCCAGTTCACGGAACCGAGCGTCAGCGTCAGAGAATCGTTCGTTAGCCTTCTTATCAGCAATAGTTTCTACAATGGCTGCAATGTCAGGGTACTGACGAGCCCAAGCTGCAATGTCTTCGTCAGACTTAGGGGCGCGGAAGTCAGCTGGCTTATTTTCAAGAGCCTTAAAGCGTTCTTCCCACTCCTTCTCCTTAGTTGACATATGGCGACGTAGATCACCATAGCGCTTCTTGAAGGACTTCTCTTCTCCGGTCAAGCCTTCGTCTGACTCTTCCTTCTCAGCCTTAGGCTCACCAGTAGGTTCTGCTACCTTTGTAGTCTGAGGTTCGTCTTCCTCTTCGTCTACTTCAGCTTCAGTACCATACTGACGGGACATCAGTGCTTCGAGTTCTTTCTCATCTGCTTCCATACGAGATTGCTTCTTAGAGTAGTTTACGCCACGGTTTGCTTGGGCATTAGACATTGTATTTCCTTTATGGTGGGGCCAGCATTATGCTGAGTAGCCTTGATCTTATTATAGGAGTAGTAGATTATTACTTCTTAGTTGGTCGTTTGACGAGGCCACCTTTGGCCATTGGTCCTACCTTATCACGCCCACCGGGGCCTGATCCGACTTCTGAGCCAGCCTTCATTTGGCTTCCAGATAGTCCAGCTGCTGTCTTAGCAGACACACTGTGGTTTCCACTAGAGTTAGGCTGACGGGCTGTAGTCATAGCCTTGGTCTTAGACTCACGGGTTGGTTCACTCACTTGGTTGCTATCGCTATAGCTATTAGCCCCTTTATCGCCAGAGGATTCACGTCCATCATAATCCCTACGAGCTTGGCTAGCCTTCTTAGCAGCATCTTGGGCAGAAGAACCACCACCGCTTGACGAACCACCGGAGTTAGAGCGCTGACCTAGACCAGCAGAAGAACCACCACCTGAGGCTGTAGGTGCATTAGGATCGTAGGTTATACGGCCATCAGCTTGAAGTTTCTTATAGAGACCTTCACCATCACGAAACATAGTCGGTACATTAGTTAATTTGTTCTCTTTCTCGTAGATACCAGCTTGAGTTTCAATCTTCTCGGCTAAGTCCTCCCGGTCCATTTCTCGCAGTGCAAGAGCGTTAGCCTTAGTCTGAGCTACGTTAGTAGAACTCATAAACTTACCAATGACACCACCAGCAAGAATGTTCTTACCGATTCCCAGCAAGCCGTCAACTAAGGATACATTCTCTTCCTCACCCGAACCAGCACCTAGGGAGGTCATGGTCTGCTCGTAGAGTACGTCAGGGTCTCCGTAGTTGTACTTGTCCATCCAAGAGTTAGAGCCACCTTGCTTCCCACCGCTAGGACTAAAGTTATCGTAGGCAGGGTCACGGTCTCTATCACGACTCTCCTGTTGAGGGACTGTGGAGGTAGCACCAGCAGGTACGCAGGTATTAGTAGCTGGGTCAAGTACAAAGCCAGAAGGGCACTGAACAGGAGCAACAGGCTTAGAGCCTAGACCTGCGCCACCCTCACCCTTGTAGAAACCGGGGGTGTAGGCGTAAGGGTTAAAGGAACTCTCGTAAGTAGATGGGCTGTACTCACCCGAACCGTACTCTGGGACGGCACCACCTTCAGCATAGGCAGAGGCGTTAGCCTTACCCTCTAGCTGAGGAGGAGCTGCTTGAGTAGGGACTGCACCACCCATCATGGACATTTGCTGGTCCATCGAGTTAGGGGCAGGAGCTTCGATGAAGATACCCTTAGCTTTCAGCATGTTACCGATCGAAGGGTCTTTAACAGCTGCAGCCTTAACACGGTCGATGATAGCGTCGTAATCAGTACCATCAACAAGACCACCAGCGGCATAACCGTCCAGAGCCATGACGTCGTTACCAAGAGTGTAACCACCATCAGCCATTTCCATCATATCATCTTCTTCTTCAGCCATCTCATGCTCGGCAGAGTCAACGTCCTTGCCTCCGATACGACCTTCCTCTTCGAACTCAGCCATACCTTCTTTGGCCTTCTTGATCATCTTCTCGAAGTGAGCCATTCCGAAGAACTTAACTACGTCAGCAGGCATTACGTATTCACCCTCAGACAGCTTAGCATCAATGTCATCACGGACATTCTCAGCACCGACACCGGGAGGAATCTCATTACCTGATACAGGGTCCATTTCAGCACCCATGTTCTTCATCATTTCTTCGTCCATTAGTTTGCGTCCCTAGCATTTACTCGATCACGGAGTTGTTTCATTTTACGGATCATTCTAATCTCACCTTGGTAGCGATAGATTTCCAGATCAGTATCTGCCTTCTCTAAGGACTTACGGGTAGTCTCAAGCATCTGGTCAAGCTCGTCGTTATAGGCATCCCAGATGTCTTTGTTATTAACTAACAGTTTAATCTTCATAATTTAACCTCAGGTAAATATAGAGGTTAGCAAAAAGTCAACTGTTGCGGTGGTTGTTGTATCACTATTAGCCGCCCCTAATGTCATTGTCATTGCAATCCCGTTTGCAAACTGCAAACCCTCAACCGGAATAGGGTAGGCAAGCGTTGCCGCCGCAGGTAACGCGATAACGATTACAGGCGTTCCAGTGCCAGCAACGGGTACTGTTGCTTGGTCGTAGATTTTAACATAGCGAGGGGTCGCGGCGAGATTTGTCATCACGATTGCCCTGAGTGTTGACCCCTGACCGCGCAAAACCCTTGAATTAATATCGACCTCACCAGATTGCCCAACATAATAATCAGTCAACAAAGCCGATGGTGTTGGGATTATTGTAACCGCGCCGATTGTGTTGGTCCCGGCCTCAAGCCCCACGTTGCCAATCTTTTTGGTCGTTTCCGGCTCTAATGTCACCGGGCCAAGACTAGCTATAAGCCCCGACGAGTTCTCGTCGCGGTGTCCGTATGCAATGCCCTCGACCGTCCCTGAAGTGTATGCCGTCACACGCACCCGAAGATATTTGAAAGTTGTGGGTATTTTGACAAGGCGGTTTACTGTGGCCAATATGTTTCCGCTTGACACACCGCCGCTAGGGTCGCTTGTCGCGATTGGATAAAATGTGCCGTTGTCGTTAGAACCCTGAAAAGATACCGCGCCGACCCAAATTCCAGACAACTGAAACGAAACAAACTTGAATTTCTCAACATCAAAAGACGAAAGTAAATCGTTATTTACTGCCGAAACATTAGCCACGTTTAAGGCGAGTGGGAGTGACTGAAACCCCTCAACCCCGTCGCTGTTGTAGTTTGTAACGCGCATTGACTTGGAAAGCGGGTCAACGGTTAGCAGGTCTGTCCCGCTTCCTGATTTAATTTCTACTGCCATTTGTTATTTCCTAAATTAAAGCCCATTGAACTTTGTATTTGCCGGTTGTAGTTGAATTTTCCATTGTGCCGTAGATTGTAAACCCTACCCCCGGTACGATTGCAAAGATTTCAACTCGGATTGGGTCAATTAATAAATCTTCTGCAAGGTGGTCTTCAGTATCTTCAATTCTCATTTTAACAAGAACAACAGAAGTTGATGTTGTTTTGCTAATGCCTGTAAGAGTAACAGACGTTGTTTTAGCCCCCGTCCCAAAGTCTAATTCTGAAATACCTGTCTGATAGTTACTAAAGCCGCTAGAACCACCACCGCTTGAGTACCCGCCTGTTACTCGACCGCCTTTGCTGGCGTTAAGCCCAGCTGGCCCTCTTACGTAACCTGCATCCATTACAACACCGGAGGACATGTTGAACTTTAGGTGGTACTTGTCATCTACCCAAGCCTTATCAATACCCACTCCGTCGTAACCGTCTAGGCCGTCCTTGCCGTCAGCGCCTGCAGGGGGTGCTACAGCGTCCTTACCGTCTTTTCCGGGTGTACCCTCCCCTCCGGGTGCTCCTTGCTCTCCAGCAGGCCCTACAGCGCCTCTCAGGCCATCTTTACCGTTAGTACCGTCCTTACCGTTACGGCCCGGTGCCCCATCGGAGCCATTTGAACCGTTAAGGCCCTTGTCGCCTGTGTAACCCCTTTCACCCTTAGGCCCGTCTGAGCCGGGTGGTCCCTTGTCTCCTTTATCACCTTTGTCGCCCTTAGGTCCAACGATGTTACCGAGGTTGAGAGTAGGGCCGAAGTCCCACTTACAGTACAGGGAACCGTTGACTACAGAGAAGGTAGGAGTGTCGAGGATAGGTGAGCGCTTATGGAACTCCTTAAGTTGCTCTTCGACAGTACGCTGTAGGTTGGTGATATCTACTTTATTAGCAGATGCCTCCTTCTTCGCTACAGCAATGATAATAGCTAGTAGCTTGCTGTCCATTACTGCCCACCACCGAGGTACTGGGAAAGTTGAGCATCTAGGCCGCTACCACCACCTTCGTTACCTGAGAAGCCTTGCTCTCCCGGTGCAGCTACACCGCCAGTGCCTGCAGCTCCTTGACCGGCAGCACCTTGACCTTGAACTGGAGCACCACCCGGTCCTTGACCTTGAGGGTCTTGAGGAGCTTGCTCTGGGTTCTCAGCTTGGAACTTCTTGAGTACCTCTGCTTGAATAGCAGCTTCACCCAAGGAGTTAGCAACCTTGTCTGGGTCGAGGTCCATAGACTCAGCGATCTGACGAATGATGTAGTCCATCTTAGCAAACGGAGCCAAGGCTGGGTTCTGTACGACACCCAAGAACTGCATGAGACGCTGACTACGTACTTCGTTAGCCATGAGGGAGGAAGTACCACGAGCTTTAACTTCGAGGTCGCCCTTAATCTCAGGGTCATGATCGAATTGCATGTTGAAGGCAAACATAGCCTTACCCATAGGGTCAAGCAGGTAGTCATCCACGTTCTTGATTACAGTACGAACAGAGCCGTTAGCTGCAGACATGAGCATAGAGATACCGGACGCTGTACGACCGACACCACTAATACCTGTTTGGCCATGAGAGAAGGAGGGCAGACCAGTGGACTCATCAGCAAGGACACGGGCCTTGTCAAACATCTGCATGTTCTCGTTAGAGACGTTAGGGAAGCTAGTACCAAAGATAGCCTGACCGGGGGCACCACCACTACGGCGGAAGACCTTACCGGGATACACAGTCAAGTCTTGACCCGGTACCAAGTTGTCTTCGTCTACTTCGATTAGGAGGTTGCCAGACAGAGCAGCGTTATCAACTGCCATACGCATGAAGCCATTCATGAGGGTCTGCGTATCGTCCATGTTCTCTGCCAAACCAATACCGAAGAAGGAGTAAGGGTTGACTTCGTATGGGACTGCGTAGTAGGGGATGATCTGAGGAGTAAATGGGTTCATAACCAGACGCAGGACTTCGCCGTTGCAAATCCAGATGTTGACGTTCAGCTCATCAGCCTTACGAAGCTCCTTAGGGATATCAACCTTGTACTCTTCCAGAATCTCACGGTCAACGTAACCCCAGAACTCTAGTACTTGGAAGCGCTCAACAGCCGCAGACTGCGAGTCATCTTCCATTACCTGCTCCCACCACAGCTTAGTATACTGCTCACCATACTTGATGGCCATGTTGATGGCGTTGTTACGGAAGAAGGGACGCTTCTTAAGAGCCCGCATCTGCGAACGAGACAACTTGTGACGCTGAATGCAATGCTCAGCCTCGTCCATGTTGTTGGCATCTGGGTCAGGGTAGAAGTTCCAGATAGATACTGCATCAATAGATGGGAGGGTCTTAATACGAGGCTTGTAGGCACCCTCTTCATCCCAGTGAGGATACTCTTTATCTACTGCGAAGGGGCCTTTCATGATACCTGTGCCAAATAGAGCACACTCAAAGGCTGCTGTACGCATCTTCTTAGAGGCATTAGACGAGTCTAGCTGGTCATGAATCTTCTTCTCCATCTTCTTAGCTGCTACATGAGCAGGATGGAACGTAACGGAAGTAGGCGTATGGCCTTCACCTTCCTTAAGGTTGTCCATGACAGGCTCAAGCTTCTTCTTGAATGCACCGAGGCGTTCACGGAAGTCAGGCATGGTCTCACCGGGACGGAGCTTCATGTCTTCTGGGGTGGGGCCAGCCTCAGGGCCAGCAGGAGCTGCACCAGCCTTCTGAGCTGCAGGATCAGTATCGAAGTGAACAGACTCAGCAATACCATCAGGCAGCTTAGAGGGTTCAATAGAGATAGGGAACTTATTATTACCAAACAAGACTTCAACCAACTGGCCATAGGCTGCTAGTACTTTGGTCTTAGTAACCTTAACGAAGACACGGGACTTCTCTGTATCAGTGAACTTAACGTCAGAGCCATAGATGCCCCGATAGTTACGGTAGGCTGTAATCCAACGTACCTCATCACCCATACGGGCAGTCTCAGCACGGCTGAACTTGTTCTCAACAAAGGAGACGATGGAACCAACTGGCGCATCAGTGGTCTCACCCTCTTTCATGTCCTTAATAGAGGCAGAGTCGGACTCTTCCATATTACGGTCAATCTCTGTATTCTCGTCTTCGAAGTTATCCATGTCTATTCCTAGTTAGTTTTAATATCCGAAGACACTATCAGCGGCTTGGAAGCCTGTACGTTGATTATTAGGGTCGTAGTCCCATATGCTGCTGCGAGGTCTAGTCATAAGTCCGTAGCGTAGCGCATCGTAACCGTGGTCAATGGGGCTCTTAGTATCCACATCGTCTAAGTTGTTCTTGTCGAGCGGCAGGGATGGGAGCTCGGTGATAAGGTTACGGCAGGTATCAAAGAAGATAATGCGAGGCTCCTCTGTGAAGTCATCCACCTGTAGACGTCGGTGTACTTCGTTCTTACCTGCTATACGGGAACCTTTGGAACGGTCAGATGGACGCCAACGGCATCCCTTAGCAATCATCTGCTCAGCTAGAGCTGGACCACGATCGCCTCGGTTATGCCAGAGGGAGCTGTCGAGGACACCGTAACGAATACGCTCACCTCTTTCAGCTTCTAAGATCATATCAGCCAAGTCAACTGCTGTTACTTTTGAGCAGTAGAGCTCTCGGTATACCACAAGTTGTTCGTCAGGTGATACCGCAATCCAAAGTACTGCAGTAGTAGAACCGTATCCATAGTCACAAGCACGAAACTTAGCCCAATCTGAAGGTATGTCAAAAGGTTTAACTACATGAATACGGGGATTGAACTCAGGGAATGCAGAACCTTCTGAGATACTCCAATCACCTTCAAGGAGTTGGCGACGTTGATGCTCAGGTAGAGAGAGCAAGTTAGCTTCGTACATACCATCTTCGGCTAAGTACGGATTATCAAATAAGTTAGCTGGGATGAACCTACGCTTGAACAGCGCTTGTCCTTCCTTAGCATGGCCCCTAGGGAACCGGATAGTCTCACCGACCTCATCCTTAGCATCAAAGCTCTTATTAGGAGCTGAGGGGTCAATGAACATCTTCTTAACCCAATGGTGGCCGGGACCACCGGGGTTAGTCGTAGCTCTCATCGAGAGAGGCAGGCCAGCACCACTGGTACTACGTAGGCGAGAACGCATGTAGTTCCAAGCGTGAGGTGTAGGCCACTGAGTAAGCTCGTCAAAGCCAATCCAGTCAAAGGCCTGTCCTTGGTAGCGCATAACGTCATCGTCACGCTCAAGGTAACTCATCCAGAGGGTAGCACCTCGTGGGGTAATCCAAGTCTTGTCTCGTTCTAGGAACTTGATACCGGGGATAGCCTCAGGGTACAGCTTCTTAGATACTGAGATAAGCTCACGTAGTTCTTCAGTTGACCGTCGAACTAGGAGGGCTTGGGAATGGGGGTTATTGAAGTTACGAACTGGGTCGGCTACCATAGCAAAGGACTTGCCGCCACCAGCTGCACCACCAAAGAGAACCTCCTGCTCACTAGAAGCTAGGAAGTCCTCTTGGGGGCCGGGGTTAGCTTCGAAGATGACCTTACGGGCCTTATCAAAGTCAACCTCAGGAGGTAGAGCCTGAGCTGGAACTGTCTTCTTCGTCACTGCCTGCTCTTGTACGTCTGCCACCGATTCTTTGTTCTTCGAGCTTAAGTGCCTTTTCCGAGGCTTCTTTACAGCGCCGGGCATAGACTCTATGGGCATCGGCTGCTTGGTTGCGGGTTTTCTCGATGTTGACACGTTTAATCAATCCTACATGGGAAATATACCTACCGGACTCTTGAGATAACCACTGAGCTACTAACCGTAGGCTGTACTCAGCTAGGTACTTCTTTGCTTTTTCCAGTAACTCTAGTTCGGATTGAATAGGAAGAAGTATCATATCATCGTCAGGGTCTTGCTCATATCCGAAGGGTACATGACGACCCACCCGTACAACGGGGTACCACTCACCCTCGATCGCCTTAGGTAGGAACCAAGTCTGGTTGGTTGGGTCTGTCTTGAACTTAGGTCTCTGAACTCTTGCCATCTTATATCATACTACTTTATTATTGTCAAGTACTAATTTGTATCAACGCTTACTGGCTGTCTTCTTAGCTATCTTCTTAGGTTGGGCAACGTGCTGCTTACCTGCTTTAGTGCCTTTACGCTTAGCAGCAGAAGTCTTATTGTACTCTTCTTTAGTGAGGGAGGCTATGGCTTTCTTAGGTAGGTAACGCTCACCTGTAGCCTTCTTGCCTTGAGTAGAGTTCTTACCACTCTTGGTACCCCACTCTTCACCAGTCCACTTCTTAAGACTTCTTTGACTTTTTGACAGTGCCATCAGCTTTAGCCTTTGCAGTTTTACTTAAATCTTTGTAGTGGAACAACTTCTGGGAGGTCTTAGACATTGAAGCACCAGTCATAAGACTTCCGTCTTTGTGCTTATGTGTCTTACCTGTATGAAGCGTACCATCCCGAAGATAGTGATTTACACCTTTCATTACTTGTATCCTCCACCTTTTGCTTTGTATTGCTTGGCTACCATCTGGGCCTTACGTGCAGACCACTGACCGGCACTACCGCCTTTAGAGCCAGCCTTAATAGAAGCAACTAGGCTCTTACGCATTGTAGGCTTGGTGTAGTTACCAGCTGCGTTAACTGTTGATTTCTTCTTAGGTGCCATCACCACTTACTCCGATCGGCCCAGTAGGCAGCAGACATCTTGCCCTTAGCAATATTGGCCCCGTGCCGAGCCTTAAAGGAAGCCCGCTTCTTCTTCATCTTATCAGACTCGCCTGACTTAGGCTTACCTGCTGTGCTAGCACCTTGCTCACCAAAGCGGATAGTCTTAATAGTATTACCCTCCTTGGCTACAACAACGTGGGACTTCTTAGGGTGATCAGGGGTACGCTTAGGTTTATTGAAACCAGATACGCCTGCACGAGTTAGTCTTGAGTCCTTCTCAGCCATCATCATTTTCCTGACTACGCTTAGCGGGTAGGATGAACAGAGCTTGATCAGTTGTAATCTCTACACGCTCAGTCTTAGCCAAACCAGCACGATCCATAATATCCTTAGCTGCAGCCATACGCTCCTTAGCGCCCATCATGATCTCTGAGCCCATAGCAGTATACATAGTATAAGCAGCCTTGGTAGAACTCTGAGCAATGAACTTCTTAGTCAGCTCATATATTTCATCTTGGAGGGAAGCAGTTAGGCGGGAGGTAGGCATACCTTCGGTATACCCAGCTAGTCGTTTAGCCACAACGGGATCACCCTTAGCCTCCTCACCGAAGAGAACATCAAGGAACTTCTGTTGCATTTCTGTCAGTTCTCTCTTCTTAGTCATTACTTCTTACCTTTCTTAGCCATACCACCTTTGGCCATAGCAGTTGCTTTCTTAGTCATGCCACCTTTAGAGTAACCTGCTTTAGCCATGCCGCCCTTAGACATCATAACTGGCATAGGGTTCTTGCTGTTCATACCGAGGGCCTTGGGGGCCATTGGCTTCTTAGCTTTAGCGTTTGCCTTGACTGGCATTGCCGGTGCTTTACGATTCATCATGATTATTTAGCCTTCTTCTGAGTAGGTTTCATAGATGCGCCACAGTTAGCCTTAGTGACCATGCCACCCTTAGCGTAGCCGGGCTTACGGGTCTGGGTCTTATCGGAGTAGTTATTATTAGCTTCATTTCTAGCTTCAGCCATAAACTTACCAGCCATTTGAGTACCAAGGCTTCGAGCTAGAGCTCTACGTACTTCTTGAGGCTTACCTTTACCACCAAGCCGATCAATGGCTTCTTCGTGGGTAATCTTGTCTGCATCTAAATCCGCTGCGATCTTCTTAGCAGAGGGAGACATGTAGCTCTCACCGCTAACGCTTGTACGAGGTTTAATCTCTTTCTTCTTCTCGGCCATGATAATTACTTTCTCTTTCCATTGCCATACTTGGCAGCATTTGTTTTACGGGAGAAACTACGGTTAGTAGCCTTAGGTACAGCACGAAGGTTCTTCTTGCCGTTGGAGAGAGGATTACGATTCTTATGATCTACATCTTTACCGTCTCCCTTCTTAACTACCCCAGCCTTCTCTAGCTTACGACGAGCTGCCTTACGGGAGGCATTCTTCTTAAGCTCACTAGGAGTCGATTGAAGCTCACGCTCACGCTTGTAGTCACGCTTATAGCCGGGAGAGGAAGGCATAGGTCTGGTCCTTACTTGGTTCTCTTCTCATACGCACGAGTTAGGAAGTACGCACCGAAGATGATGATTTGTAGCTGCCAGTACGAGGCTGAGAGGTCATCGGTAACACCGAGTCCTAGCACCTTGTCCCACACTACAACTTTGAAGTTATAAATAATGAAGGGGAAGGCAAAGGCTGGACGAATCCAACTGGTAAGCCTCGACCCCTGCTCAGCAATGAGGACAGCTTGACGTCCTTCTAACTGCTGAATCTCTACCTCAGCTTGGATACGCTCCTTCTCAGTAGCTGCATCTAGCAGCCTACCCTTAGCAGATACCAAATCAATAGCTACTGCTGAGAGGGGCTTGATGATAGCGAGGAGCATACTAAGCATTACTTAGTTCCTACTGGGGTGGTAGTAACTGAACGGAGGTACAAGTTACCCATAGCTACGACTAGCATGTAGAAGGTCATGTAGTCCTCAGGGATGAATGGGAGTAGCTCACTCATCTCAAGCAGGGGTACTAGAGCTGCCAAGATATTGAAGATGATGGTCTTCCAACCTTTGAACTTATGCATCGTGGGATGATCCTTTAATCTTTCTTAGTTCGCTCTCTATAATGGCGAAAGTGCTATCGACTACCTGACCACCTTCACAGATATGCCTAGTCCTAATTTCATACTGATCGTAAGGATTACCACCTGTGAGTATCTTAATACGAAGAGTCTGGCTTCCTAGGGCTCGATCGTAGTCCTTATCTGTGTTACTAACCTCTTCATTCTCCCACTCAAGGCGATAGGCCTCACCTAAGTCAGTACCAACAACCTCTAGGCGGTTAAAGACACACTGCGTCTTGTAAAAGTTAGCCTTAACTAGAACGTAGTTAGCAGCCTCCTTGACGGATACAATCTCTACGTTCTTGTAGGGTTGAGGCTCAAAGAGCGTAGACCAAGGGAACACCAACAGGGAAGCTACTGCTGCTCCCACGGCCAACTCTTTGAAATGAACCTTCACTTTATAAACCCACCATTCATAATCCATGTGCCAAAGGCCATGATAAACCCACCACCTAGAATCCAGAGACCACGGCCTATGCCACCACTTAGATTATCAACCTTACCCGTTAACTGAAGTACCTGTTGCCGAAGAAGCGCATTCTCTACCTCCAGCAATCTTAGCCTGCTGGCCAGCTCATCTTCTGACATAACACTCACATATCCTTTAAAAATAGATCACGTTCTTTGGCACGGCGGATAGTCAAGCCAGTCAGAGGTTCCATAACCCCAGTGCGTTTGTTACGCTGCTTGTTCCACCGTGGAAGCTCATTAGCGGCTCCCTTATAGTCTTTACTATTTAACTTCTTTAACAGAGTCGAAGTAGAGAAGTTAGGCTCACCGATGTTGAACACGAGGGATACTAGTGCATCATACATGTTCTGAGTAAGAGGTACGTCAACCTGATTGTCGATAGCGGTACGTACCCAAGCTAAGTCCTGAGCTAAGAACTCTTCAGCTTCTTCTTCAGTGATTACCTGACCGGGGAAGACACCTTTGGTATGACCCCAACCGATCGTCCACACGTCATGCTTAGTCGGTTTGTAAGCCTCAAGGCGTAGGCCTTCAGACTCTTTGACGGAAGTAACATCATTAGGCTTAAGAGCCTGCGACATGTAGTACTTAGACCCGAACTTATGCTCTTCGACTGGGACTTTGGTAGCACTCTTAGAGAGAGCCTCCAGAATCTTCTTAAGCATTGCTATGATCTGTTCCATACCCATGTCTTCCTTACTCATTCCCAGTCCCTCTTACGGCTTGGTTCGTTACAATCACGAGCTGGGATCATTCCCTCCAAGTACATGGCCCGTTCCATCCGATCGAGCTCAACCCAATGTCCGGTATCTTGGAAGTACTTCTCTCTGATGTAGTATACTTCACTTCGAGGGATATGAGTAGAGCGCAGAGCCTGTACGTCATCACTAGCGAGGGCCTTAAAGACCTTCCCTAGTATGTCATCCCCTAAATATGGGTTATCTCGGTTGCGTTCCATTGTTAGCCTCTTGTTGGTATCAGTTATAACACAGCATTTTAGACAAGTCAACCCTTAAGTTGAACTTGCCTTCAATTTTATTGATTATTGGAGATAAGTCAGTACTTAAAGTCATCCTTCCAGTCTTAAGATGCCAAACAAATTAACAAAGAAGCTTTAGCTTCAGTCTAAGTTGCGCCTTAAGGGTACTTTAAGTAATACTTTAAGTCATACTCTAAGTTTAAGTACTTATTTTATATTAACTAATAAGTTCTATATCTCTAAGTCTTTCTATAAGTATATTATACCATAAGTGACATTCTATGTCAACCCTAAATCGGCATAAGGGTACAATTTAGTTGACATAAGGGTACAATATGTACCACCTTTTGAATGACTAGTTGGCTGTAGCAGCTTGAATAACTAGTTCGACAAGGGTTTTGGCTCCCCGCCCCGGCCTAATGTGGTTAACAGAATGATATTTCCCCATTTCTGGCATCCGGCATGTATATATACGCGGGTGGGCGTGCTGGCCCCTCTCCCCCCTCCATTGTATACCGTTGTATACCGAGCAGTATACCGTCGCATACCGTAGTATACCGTTGCATACCGTACATATTCAGATACATGAATGTAACAAGTCGTTACATACGGATAAAAATAGGGTATTGACGCGGGGCAGGGATTCGTATACTATTCGCACCCCATTCAGATAGGTCAGGATGTATGACCTACCACCATTTAGGTCAGTCAGTATGACCTACCACCCCGATCGGCACAACTATAGGGCGACCTATCGCACCCCTATAGGTTGCAACCGCCGTACACCCCTCAAATAGCCTCACCAGACGCCAAGTCTGTTATTTGGCTACCCTAACCCATAAAAAGCAATCTCGCGTATCTAATTGAAAACATTGGACAATTTCACAGGTCACGGATTAGTTACAAGATAAGGTTAAAACGATACGATTAGACGCTTTACATTGCATCCACTATATCGCACGCGCATCACGCGTTCCATTCATATAAAGAAGGGGACACATTCCTTTTATAGAATATGATAAGGAGGTAATAATAATTGAAAAGAAATATCGTTTAGAAACAAGGACTTAGCAGAACGATCCCGTAACCTATTGAAAACAAATGATTCTTTTCTCTTGCAAGGTAGGGCTGCTATCGTCATAAAGGTTATATCGAAACGGCGGACAGACAATCCAACGGATCGAAGCGGGGTCGGACGCCCCTAGGATCAAAATCAAATGTCTCTGACTGGTAGGCCTGCGTGTAGCCGACACCCCGATAGGACGGGTGAGCAACGTGGGTCTGGTTTCTAGCAGTTATCCGTCGAGTAATACGGTAGCAACTAAGGTTCGCTATGTAACGTGTGAAGTAGGCGGGTAGGTTTCTGATTGTAAGTATCGGACCCGCCACAACTATAGTCTGTTGCAGCATAGGTGGTGGGGTAGAGAAAACGAAAGGAAATCCATTTTATATACCAGTGCATGTTGTGTGCATTGCTTAGTGAAATGGTAAGGAAACCCAATGTCCAATGATATTAAAACAATCGAGAACAACTTTGTAACTGCAATGGGAAGTGGTGTTGCAGCTACGACACACCTGATTGCTCTTGTGCAGTCTGTTGTGAAGTCTGAGCAGGGTGGTGTGATTGCGAGTGCTATTGCCCGCCTCAATAAGAAGGGTGATGTGCAAGGGTCGCGGGCTGTCCGGTCTATTGTTGCCGCCGTCTTTGTGGGTGCCAAGATTGGTGTAGCCAAGGACAAGAAAACTCTGTTGGTGTCACTCAAGGACGCTAAGGTTGATGTGGCCGCCCTCACTCGCCTTGTCGCTGCTGGTGGTGAGAAGCTGTCGATCCGTGATGCACTGGTGAAGCGTGTGAAGGGTGAGACTGAAGTTAAGGAGCTGGACCTTGTGAAGTATGCCGAGGGTCTTGTGAAGCGCATGGCGAAAGATGGTGTGACCTCCGCCGCCCTGATTGCCGCCATTCAAGCTGCTGCTAAGGCTTGAGATTGGTAGAGTGTAGGGCTATGCGCCTCAAGTGTGTAGCCCTATCCATGTATCAACTTCTATGACATCCGCACGCCCTAGCACGTAGTGTGTCGCCCTCTTGGGCTCTAGGTCTAGGTGCGTGCTTAACCCATATGTGTGAAGGATAAGACAATGGAAGCCGTGTGGTATGTAATAGAAAAGCAAGCTGGTAGTGTGGGCACCTTTGGCCCCTTCTCTGACTTGCAAGATGCTATTGAGTATATTAGTAGCAGCTTGACGCCTTGGACTGATGATGTGTTGGACTCTATTGAAATTGTGAAGGAGTACGAATAATGACCTATATCGCTTTAGTAATCACTATCTTCCATGCTGATTGGCAGCAAAGTATCTATCTGGGCGACTACCTAGTGGATGATTGCCTCAATATGGCGGATCAAATATCACAGGGTCTAGCTGATAATGCTGATGTTGTGTGTGAATATGTAGGAAGGATGGAATAAATGTATTTATCTAAGGTAATCTTCTCTATTGACAATGTGTCAGACCTTCACACTATGGCTACCTTCACTCGCTTTCTCGATACTAAGCGGGCTATGGATAAGCTGGTAGGCTCTGTTACCTTGTGTGTTGGCTCATATAAGGGTGAGCTTGAGCCTTCTTTCATGATGAATAAGGTTGACTTTAATAAGTTCATTCGTGGGACTGACTGGATTGACGACCAAGAGAGTATCCTAAATGTGCCGGGCGATGTGCGCCAACCATGTACACTAGAGTACCTATCTAGTGGTTTTGTGGAAGCTATGCACCCTATGGTAGAGGTAGCTTGGAGTATCACTAAGTACCTTGACGGCTGGAAATATGTACCAGCTACAGGTAAATACTTTACATGTGAGGTGTAATGCAATGGCTGACATACATTTTGGAGACCATGTTCGTATTAGGTTGAACTATAGCTTTGGTGATCCGAGGTTTGCTAGTATAGCTGGTCTACGGGACGCGATCAACGAATCCGAAGCATCGTGGGAAAGCAATTACAACGCTATTATTGACCGTGTAGGGCTTAGTATCCCTAAAATAAAGATAGAAGGAGTAGATAAAATGCAAGACGACCAGACTACAACAGATGAAGACACCGTTGAACCTGAAGTAGGCATGATGGTGCGTGTTAATAACTCATTCTGCTGGGGTGAGATAATTGCTATCCGTAGGACACCAGACATATACCGTGAGAATGAGTACTACCACATCGCATATGCCTCTGACACTGGTGTTAAGCTAGCTTGTTTCCGCCGCCGTGATAACCTTAAGGTTCAACCTATTGGTGAGGCTCAGTCCGACAAGTGTACTGTGTACGCTATGCTGGGTCTTCAAAAGCCTAGCAAGTACGGTAGCTTTGCTGATCTAGCTGAGGCTGCTATTGCCGCTGAGATTGACGATCGCCCTATGCTTGAAGAGACTAAGGGTCTGTCTAGGTTCCGTAGGTTCTGTGCTGATCAAGACTTGTATGGTTCTCACCTATCTAAGTACCTGACGCCTTACATACACATGGCTCAGTCTGAGGAGGAGGGTGCTAATATCAAGCTCTACCTTACCGCCAAGGATCGTAAGCGGGACCGTCTTACTTCTATGAAGCCGGGCCGGGCGCTACGCCACATGTTCCCTAATGCACCTGACACCAAGATTGCGAGTGCTACTGAGTCTTGGATCGAATCCACTCAGCCCCGTGA
>TARA_R110000737_G_scaffold22944_2_pt1 | contig 17976 bp, 26 predicted proteins | sample TARA_R110000737 | Tara Oceans TARA_R110000737 (sample SAMEA4398027) | marine metagenome | biome: Polar Biome; feature: [SRF] surface water layer (ENVO:00010504); material: water (ENVO:00002006), including particulate matter (ENVO:01000060) such as... | depth 5 m
GTTTTGGGTACGCTTCTTGTTTATACTTTATCGCTTCTTTTATCTTACGCTTATAGGTCTTACTACCTACAATATAAATATACCTGTGTTTTCTAGGTCTTGGTGCCAAATAGAAATCATCACCATACTTTTCCCTCATGGCATTAGCTCTATTAGGTATTCCCCGAAATTCATCCGCTATGGTTTGACCATGTAAATGCTCTTTACCTTTTACTTTCCAATCTGTGCGTTTTGCACTTAGCCCATGGTATGTAAAGTTACATGCTTGGTACACATAACCCATGTGCCCTTGCTGGGTATCAGCAAAAGAAACCACGATCTTTCCTTTAGGTAGTTTCTGCAAACTACGTCCCACTAAAAATGAGGCTTCATTTTTTATGTTGTGTTTCAAGCACAATCGGTTGAGTTCTAATACTTCTCCTTTGTGGCATTCTCCGGCAATACCTTTCTTTAATGTGGCACTAGGCGGCGTCCCATAAGTGCATACTCCTACCAACTCCCCTTCGGTAAACAGCCCAAAAGCATAGGATATGGAGGGCCAGCGTTTCGCATAGTGAATACCTAATATGAAGGGCTCACATTCCTTACGGGTAATTATTTGTACTAAGTACCCCATTTTGCTCTCTCCTAGTTACTTTTTAAATGATCCATGAACGCGTTCATGTGCTGTGATTTGTTCTCCAACCGGGCCAATACAACGTCGTCAATCGTATCTTCTGCGATCAAGTAGGTGATATGGACCTGGTTCTTCTGCCCTTGGCGGTGGATCCGTCCTTGGGCTTGTTCGTTAATGTCCTTTGACCAACATGGCTGGAAGAATAGTAGGTCTGCGCAGACGTGTTGTAGCCCATCGACGCCGTGGCTTAGTGTGGACTGTTGGGCCACGATAACCTGTACGGTGCCTGCTTTAAAGGCTGCAATTGATCCTTCTGAATCACTGCCCCCATATACGCAGGTGAATAGTATGTCCATCTGTTCTAGTACACGTTGTATTTGTGTACGCTGGTGGTTGTACTCATAGAGGACGATGGCCGATTTCCAATCTAGTTCTTCTACCCACTTGCCCATCGCCTCGGCACGGAAGTTGTCATACTCTGTGGCCATACCGTCTTCGTTAATGGCAAACCCACTGGCCATTTGGCGTAGTTTACTGGTCATTACTGCGGCGTTGGCAGCGACAATGGCCACGTCGTCCATATCGACCACCATATCCTTTCGCATCATATCGTACCGCTTGAGCGTTGATGCTGGCAGCTTGAAGAGGTAGTCGTCAATAATCATCGGCAACATAAAGTCTTCTTTTTGGTAGTCGATGACGTGGATTAGGTGTTTCACCTTGTCCATGATCTTTGTTTCTGATCCAGCTTGCAGCGCCCAGTTATATTGCTTGTAGTCGGTTGGGTAGAAATACTTGGTTAAGTAGGTTTGTTTGGACCGTCCTAATGCCTTGCCACTGTCAATGATCCTTGCCATTGCATATAAGTTTTCAAACGATTCGGATACTGGGGTCGCCGTCATTGCCCACCGGGTCGTGATACTGTCGGCTGGCTTGTTCTTTAACTTGCTGGTCTGCTTGCCTGTGGCCTTACTTAGCTCGTCGATCAATATAAGGTCGCAGCCGTGCTTTAGCTCAAGTAGGGAGTTCAGGTTGTTAAGGCTAACAATGAGCACGTCTTTGGTTTGATCCTTTACCATCGCTGCACGTTCAGCAGGGTTACCGGTCAGTAGGGCCAGGTTAAGGGTGCTTTCCCACTTGGCCGCTTCAATGGGCCAGTTGGCAATCACTTTAGGTGGTGCCACTACTATGGCACGTTTATTGATCTCTTCGTCTAGGCGGGCCTGTATAGCACTCAAGGCGACGGCTGTTTTACCTGTGCCAGTGGGTGCAATCAGTATCTTGTGGTCGAACATGCGCAGTTCACTAACCGCCCATTTCTGGTTATCAGTCAGTTCAAGTGGTTGGGCGGCTGGGGCGGTTGGTTCTTCTTTAGGGAGTTCTTTGAACAGCCTAGCTGCTGTGGGATGCAATAAGACGGTCGAATGCTTCGACGCTTCGGATGACGTGGACATTGGCTTGATTCCTTTTTAGTTTTTCAATCATATAATCTTGCAGCTTGCTCGTCTTACCTGTGGCCGTTTTTAGCTCGACAAATAAAACAGTACCGTTGGGTAGGACGCAGGTTAAATCTGGCCAGCCTCTACTGCTGCTCGAATCTACTTTAACGCAAAGAATACCTAACTGTCTAGCTTTTTGTGTAATTTTTTGTTGAATAATTGATTCACGCACTATATACTCCCCTTTAATTACCAAACTGAACAACCAACCAGGAGGCTACCATGCCTGAATTAAATATCAAACTCAAGAAAAAGAAAATGAAACGCTCGTCTATCTATATCCCGGATAACTTGATGTACCAAGTCGAAGACATTGCCGCGAAGAACGACATATCGGTGAACAGTACCATCGTGCAGTTGATTGAACTGGCACTGGACGTTGGTGAAGCATACCAGCAAGGCATTGTACAGGTTGTTGATCATGGTGATCTTGATGGGCTGGCTGTTGACCATGACCGCATTGAACCCGGCGTAGGCAACTTATAATAAGAACAGGGAGAATAATAATGGTCAATAATAAAGAATTCCTTACGACCCTGTTTGGTGATGAATGGGACCGGGCACACGTGACGTCGTTTCCAGATGATCCTAACGACATTACCATCGACCGACGGGCGATCTGTTGGGCTGGTGGTTTAGCCGGGCGTGAGTTGGACCGTATGGGGGTGTTGGATAACCAATACTTTACCATATCGTTGTTCAACTTCGATGAAAAGAAAAACAAGGCACGACGTGCAAAGGATCTGTTCGATGCTTGTTTTGTTATCGTGGCCGATGATGTTCGTGAAAAGCTACCGGTTGAAATGGTGGAGAAGTTACCAACGCCTACTTACAAGATGCACAGCTCGGCTGGCTCTGAACAATGGGGCTGGGTTTTATCTGAGCCATGCGAATCACGGGATATGGTGGACAACTTGTTAGACGGTCTAGTGTCCAAAGGTTTAGCACCGACTGGGCGTGATCCTGGTATGAAAGGGGTGACGCGCTATGTAAGGTTGCCCGAAGGGGTTAATAGTAAGGCGTCCAGGTTAATTGATGGCGCGCCGTTTCAGTGTTACGTGTCCGAATGGAATCCGGAGCTAGGTTATACCATCGAATCATTAGCTGCCGTGTTCGATATAGATTTAATGGCGGGCCGGCATAACTCTGTTGTTGATGCTGCGGATGAATCCTCGCCATTAGTTTTGGGGCACCCATTATGGCCACACTTAACGGTGACGGGTTATGGCGATGACGGTTGGGTCCGTGTTGATTGTCCGAATGCAGATAAACATTCTTCGGCCGATGCGTCAGGTGGGGCGTTCAGGATTGCAGAAGATGGCCATGTTGAATACCAATGTCACCACGGCGCATGTAACGGCGACGCGTCGACCGGTAAGTTAACCGGGCCACGTTTATTGAAGCTACTGTCTAAACAGTCGGGGCTAGATATAGGCGAAATGTGTCGTTTACATGTTGAACGGGTCCAGGTTGCAGGCGTTCGGGCTATGTTGGATCTAGGTGTTGTGATGAATAGTCCTGGCTTGTTAGGCGAAGCGCCTAAACTATCGGTCAGTAAGGCGGTATTGGAGGGGCGTGATCCTGCAATCGGTGGCACATGGGAAAACGATATAATTGATTACGTGTACATGGCGCCCAGGCATGAATTTTATAACCTGAAGTCGGGTGTTTTGGTGCCGGCGAAAGGTCTGGACTCGTTGTACCTGTCGGAATGTACTGGCGCAAAAGGCGGCTTGCCATTGGCGTCGCGTCAGTTTCTTATGGCCATGGATAAATCCGTTTCAGTGGCCGACGGGTTAGGCTGGTTACCCACGGGCGGGGAAAAGCCGGCGCGTGATGCGGTGATCTTCAGTTCCGAAGGACGGCGGTTGGTGAATACATGGAAAGGTTTCGCATTAACGCCGGTTGATGGTGATGTGTCGGTTTGGCTAGAACATGCCGAATACTTATTCCCGGACCCGTTTGAACGCGGTGTTGTGATTAAGTACCTGGCGGCCGTGTTACAACGGTTAGATGAAAAGCCGGCCTATACCATACTGAACCGGGGCACGTTACGAAACGGTAAAGACTCGTTCTTTGAACCGATGATGAAAATCTTCGGGTCGGCGGCTGGATCTGCTAACGTTGAAGACGTTGCCAGCGGGTGGGGTGATTATGTGTTCGGCATGAAATTTATGATTATGCAAGAAGCAAACATGGCGCAACGCAAGGACACGGCCAACGCATTAAAGGTTATCATCGCACCGTCAGCTAACGGGGTCCGGATGTTGAATATCAAGGGTAAAGGTTTAGTGACCCAGGCGGATGTGACGGCATATTTGATAATGACGAATCACATGGATGCCATCGCAATCGAGAAGGGGGACCGTCGATACTTTGTTGTTGATTCGTGGGTTGAGCCACGGGATGCGCTGTATTATTCACGTTTGCGCGGCTGGTTGGAGCGTGATTCGGGCTTTGCCAAGGTTATGGCGTATTTATTGGCGCTGGATGTGTCTGATTTCAGTTTGCGCGAGTTACCGGCCGTTACTGGTGGTGCCATGGATATGATGGAAAGTGGTAAATATGATTATGAGCAGGACATAGAAGAAATGATCCTTGGTGGCGAATTCCCGTTTAATACCCCTTTTACCAAGAAAACATTGAAGGCTGTATTACGTGAAATAGGACACGGCCGCGTTGGTAATAATGGTATTGAAGCGGTGTTGAAACGGGCGGGGTATGAGAAGTATCGAGGCCGTAAAAAAGAAGGTGGCGAGGTGTTAAATACCCCCACGTTTTACTCTAATCTATTGCCATTAGATGCCAGCGAAAAGGAGGCGTATGACGAATATTCGGAGTTCCACTTAATGTAACTTTTTGGCACTTAGGCTTGTTTAGGTCCAGGTGACAAAGTGACAAAAAAATAAAACCCAAATCAAAACCGTTTCATTTTTTATATGAGCGGTTTTTTGCGTTTTAGTGACAGCAAATCGGGGTGACAATAAAGGTGACAGTTGTTAAAAAGTGTTTTTGTCACTCTGAAATTCCGATATAGCTGGTTTTCCTTTAAAGTGACAAAGTGACAATAAATATATATATAATTGATATAGTAATAAATAAAAACTTTACTCTGGTATTTTTTTTATTTTTATATAGATACGGTTTGAAACGGTTTTGTCACCTGTCACTTTGTCACCGTGGTTTGTTGGTCGTGGTTTGGCATGCGGCTGGAGCCACTCAAAACGCCCGCCTAGAGCTACCAAATTTCGTTGGCATTTAACCCTAGATCCTTAGCTAATAATGCGTCCTCTATTAAGCGTCGGCGTCTGGTCTTTTGTTTGCTTTGTTTAGTCGCCTCGCGTTTTGATTTTTCGCTTAACGCATCGACTTGTGCGGGCGTGAAAATAATATTTTGGTATTCTTCGTTGATGATGATGTTTTTCATTTTATCGCCTCAATAGTCCAGCTTTGCCAGATGTTTAAAAATAAGGGTCTCAAGTTCGATTATATCAAGCGACAAGTATTCGCCGTTAGCTGTTAATACGTCTGGTATAGCATTAATGATTTCATATTGCATATCATCCGCTGTGTATTTTGTAACGATAAAATACACGGACCAACCATCGATACGGTATACCGTGGGGTTTATTGCTGGTTTAGGCATGTTAAGCCCTCCTAAATGCTCACAAGAGCGGTTTTTGATGTAAAGGCACCCCATTAGCACGGTTTGAACTAATGGGGCTTAGAAAGTGTTTTTAGTACCCGACTTTTAATTTGATTGATAATTCTTCTAACTGCATATAGTCTTTTATGTCGTTCTTTTTCGTTGGTAGCCTGGTGGTGAAATTGCCCCTGCTATCCATACGGTACCAGATAAATTCTGGTGTATTGTTCATACGAAAATAAACTTCGCCCTCATGGCTATACAGTTGCCCGGTAATTGCTTGTTCTTTTTTCATAATATCACCCATTTATTACCAGTTTTAGTTGCTACCAGGTCGATATGGTAACCACTATTAAATCGAATATATACTTCAGTATACCCGTGTCTAGTGGCGTAGTTTTTCGCGCCCCGTTCGGTACTGCTAACGTCTGCATATCCGCCCTCGTTATTTGTTACCCCGTAAGTGTTCATTAATAAGCCCTCCTAATTGTAGGCACAATGGATTTTAACGCGGTATAGATATGGTTATCATTCAAGTATATGTAAAGCTCATTACATACAAATTTAGATAACCCTGCGCCTTTCATAACGTCATAACAAAAACGCTTTTGTAGGTCCTTTACTTTATCCGAACGTGGGAATTGCCCCGCCTCATATTCTGCTATTAAGTTTGGGTAATTGCCCAAAACTTTGTCAATTTCAGCTTTTAAGTAATTATAGTGCGCCCTTGTAATTTTCATAATATCACCCCTTAAAAATAATCATTGTCTATGCAGTGTTGGTAAAACACCCCATAAGCCAATTGTACTTGTTCCGCGCTTATACCGTAGCCATGTAACGCGTCTACGGCGTCGCTAATGTCACCAGTGATCTGCGTTTCGTAATTGCCTAACTCGCGCATAATAATCGCCTCTATACCATTTTCTGCTATGTCTGCGGCTATGCCTTGCGTTATGGCATTGTCTAGCGCGTCGTTTAACCTCATACGGTTCTCATTCGGGCAGTATAGACCTGCGCCCATAGGTGTATAATTAACACCTGGAGCCATAGCAGCATCAAACTGATCGTTACCAAATGCGAAGAATGCACCATTGCTATTGAGTGCGTCGGTCGTTGCTTGTTGCGTGTAATGTGATAAATAGTTCATAATAATTATTCTCCTGATATTAGCTTAAATGTTTTCTTATTAAAAAACCTGCTAGCTGTTAGGCCATGCTTTACAGGTTGCTTGCGGTGAAGCTCATAACAGTCGTCATGCGTTATGACACCATAATTGTGCATGGTATCGCCAAAAAAGCGCATAGTGGAACGTGTGAAAAAGAATGCGCCAGGGTTATTGTTTAGTTCGTATTGATACTTTAGTTCTGAGCTGGTCATAATATGTCACCTAAAGTAATGATATAAATAGCGCCTAAAGCACTAGCAAATAATAGGGTTGTTAACGATACGGCTTTAATTTTTAACATTTTGCATTTTCCTTTTATGAATTGTTGACGCGTTCAGATTTACCGAAGTAATACCACGCGCCGCTATTTTGTAACACTTCGCCCGCTATAGGCGACTTGTGCAAGTACCATGCTGTTCGAGTGCTTTTCTTACGCCAGACAGATCCAGCGAAACAAAACAAAGTGCCTAGTTTCAAATCATTAAATGTTTCCATGGTATACGCCCCTTTTTGCTGTTGGTTCAAATGTTCGTAACTTGCAACTATCATATCAAACCATGCGATAACCATTTACTCATACACGCTGCTAACGGTTCCAATTGCGACACTATTCAAAATAAACCTGGCGTATATAGTAAGGTATTGATTGTTAACAATATGTATACAAATATATTATGACTATTCAAATTGTATTCACGATATGTATAGTGCCAAGCGGTCCAGGTATCCGGCTTATAGTAGTTACTGTCTGCACACACCTCACCGTTTCCCAAAAATGCAGCGGCCCTACTTGACCAGCTTGACCAGCTTGACCAGCTTGACCGGCTTGACCGGCTTGACCCCGGCACGTCGCAAACCTCCAGCCTGCAAGGGGTCCATGCGAAGTGAGTGCTCACTATTGTTTATAGTCAGGAGGTGCAAGGGTTCAGGATTTAAGACCCCCGGGGCAAAAAAACCGTCAGTGGTAATAGAGGGATAGTCTATTCCCTGCATTTTGTAATTTTTAAAGACTTAAATCAGAAAACCCTAATATAGTAAATGTTCAGGGTTTCCGAATTACCCTGAAAACGTCCTGTACACTCCCCTAAACTATTTTTGGGGGAGTTGACAGCAGCATACAGTTGATGGTATTCACAGAGTGTGTAATAATCGCGTATTGAATTTTTTCGGGGAGAGGTTTTAAAAATGATCGAACTTATTTCCTTGGCGGCTGGCGCAGCAATGCGGTTTATCTTCCAGATGATGGCGGTCAACCAGAAGAATAAGCAAGAACAGTTCTCACGGTTAACCCAGCAGCACAACATGAAACAGGAAGCCATTGCCGCTGCCCGTAAGGATGAATCCCATGGCAGTGCGATAGTACGCCGGATGATTGTGAGCGTGATGTTAGGTATAATGGTCATCGCCGTTGTTGGCGGTGCCTTGCTGGATGTGCCGGTTTATGTGCCCCAGATTATTGATGACACATGGTCGTTCCTATTTTTTTCAGGGGGCAAAAAGCAGGTTGAATGGATCACCCTGGCGGGTGGTATCGTTTATGTTGAAGAAGTCCGAATGTTTGCCAGCGCAGTGATCGGGTATTACCTCGGTGGCGCAGTATTTAAGGAGTAACCCAATGGCTAAAATGACTAAGTTACATGAGCTGAATAAGGCGGAGTTGATCTTCGTTGACGAGTACATGGAGCATGGCGACCACGTTAGAGCACATAAGGCAGCGGGGTATGCCCAAGTTCGTGGCAATGCCAGCAAGAAGTTAAAGGAGCTACGGCTTCATCTTCAGTCTGAGGTGTACATTAAGATAGGGACTCATGTACCATGGGCCGTTAAGGAGATGGTTGAGTTGGCCCGTAATTCGTCCTCTGATACCGTACGGTTAAACGCGCTAAAGGACATTTTGTCCCGTGCGGGCTATGACCAAGCGATACAGATTGAGACCAATGATGTGTCTGAGAAGGATATGGACTCTAAGGAAATGAACCAAGAGATCAAAGACCTGATTAAATTAGCCGGACCGCAGCTTAAAATCGTCAGTAAATAATACATTTTTTAAGGAAGGAGAGAGCCTTGGATATTGATACACTAAGTGCGAAAGACAAAGAGCGCCTGATTACTCTGTTGCGGGAAAAGGCGTTTCGTAAGGCCCATACCGTCATTGATGACTATAAGCCTTATGAATGGCAGAAGGAATTTCTAGCGGCCAGTGAGGGCAATGCCCAAAGCCTATTGATGGCGGGTAACCGTACGGGTAAGACGTTCACTGGTGCGGCGGCCATGAGCTATCACCTGACAGGGCTATACCCTGATTGGTGGGAAGGTAGGCGTTACGTTAAACCAATAAATGCGTGGGCGGCCGGGGTATCTAACTCTAAGACCCGTGATATTGTACAGATGGAGCTATTAGGCCAGCCAGACGACCCGACCCGTAAAGGGACAGGCGCCATACCGCTGGACTGTATTGTGGATACTGTCAGATTACCCGGTATACCGAACGCTATTCAGTCTGTTATTGTTAAGCACTATAATGCCAAAGGTAGGTACGATGGTAACTCACGACTAGGATTCTTGTCCTACGAAATGGGCTTTGAGAAGTTCATGGGCAGCGCCCTTGACCTGATCTGGCTAGACGAGGAACCGAAGTACGACATATTTTCACAGTGTATCACCCGTACAGCGGATACTGGGGGTTACCTGTATATGACGTTTACACCGGAAACGGGTATGACGCCAGTAGTACACATGTTTATGAACGACCGTAAGAAAGGTCAGTCTATTCAGCAGGCAGGTTGGGATGATTGTCCCCACTTGTCTGAAGAGGTTAAAGAGCAGCTATTGTCGGTGTATATGCCCCATGAGCGCGATATGCGGGCAAAGGGTATACCGGTATTTGGTTCAGGTTTAGTGTTCCCCATCGACGCGGATCGTATTCGTGTGGATGCGTTTGATCTACCGTCTCACTGGCCCCGTATTGCGGCGCTTGACTTTGGTTGGGATCACCCGACCTCAGTGGTATGGATCGCTTGGGATAGGGACTCGGATATTATCTTTGTTTATGATGTGTATAAACAAGAGAAGACCATCATACCGATTCATGCGTCTGCTATTAAGTCGCACGGCATGGACATACCGCTCGTATGGCCCCATGACGGCTATACCCATGAACGGGGTTCAGGCATTAGCCTTGCAGACCAATATAGGAATGAAGGGTGTAATATGCTACCGTTCCACTTTACCAACTCTCCAGCCCCAGGGCAGATGGAGGGTTCTGGTGGTAACTCTGTTGAGGCAGGCATTATGGATATGCTGGCCCGAATGGAGTCTGGACGTTTTAAAGTATTCAGCCATTTAAAGCCATGGTGGGATGAATTTTCGCAATACCACCGGCAGGATGGTAAGATTGTAAAATTATTTGATGATGCTATGTCCGCCACGCGTTATGCGTCCGGATCATTACGTTTTGCAGAAGTTCCGGGTATGTCGGGTTATAAGCGACATTCCGGGAAGATTAGTTATCCGAATTTAGGAATTGTTTGATATGCCAGAAGAAATGGATAAACACCAATTAAATGCTCTTTTAAGCGAGTTATCCAACGAGTCTGTTGGCTACGCGGGTTCTGAGCTATCAACCCAACGCGCCGACGCCATGAAGTTCTATCTAGGTGAGCCGTTTGGTAATGAAGCCGAAGGTAAGTCTTCGTATGTCAGTCGTGATGTACAGGATACCGTCGAGTGGATCATGCCGAACCTCATGGAGATATTTGCGTCGGGTGACCGCACAGTAACCTTTGATGCCCAAGGGCCAGAAGATGTTGCTGCCGCAGAACAAGAGACAGAGTATATCAACTATTTGTTTGAGCGTAAGGTGGATGGGTTCAAGATCCTACACAACTGGTTCAAAGACGCGTTGATACAGAAGACAGGATTTGTCAAGCATTACTGGGATGATTCAGTAAAGGAAACTCGTGAAACCTACGAGAACCTTTCTGAGCAAGAACTGGAAATGCTGTTAACCAATCCCGATGTGGAACTGGTTGAGCAGACCGTCAGTGAAGAGGAATCAATCGACCCGAATACCGGGATGCCGACCACCATCGTCACTATTGAGGAAGCGGTGGTTATCCGCACTGAGAAGGCCGGAAAGCTAGTCATTGAGAACATCCCACCAGAAGAAATCACGATTTCTCGCCGTGCGAAGTCCATCAAAGATGCTGACTTTATCCGCCACCAGCCAAGTGATGTAACGGTGTCTGATCTACGGGATATGGGTATCTCAGAGAAAAAGATTAAGCAAGTGATCGAAGCGTCTACCCAAAGTATGGCAGACCTAGAGACTTCACCAGAACACCTAGCTCGGTTCTCTGCCGACAATACAGACCCGGTAAATCTTGGTATAGAACGTAAAGACGAAGCCATGATGCGCGTCCGTCTTGAAGAATTTTACATCCGTGTGGACTATGACGGCGACGGCATTGCCGAACTACGCCAGATCATCCGTGCAGGTAAGGTTCATTTAGTCAACGAAGAGATTGACGAAATCCCAATCACTTCAATCTGTCCTATCCTGATGCCCCACAAGTTCTATGGCCGTAGTGTTGCGGACCTTGTGATGGACATTCAAGAGCTAAAGTCTAACTTAATGCGCTCTATGCTGGATAACATCAACCTACATAACAACGGCAAGTACGCGGTTATCGACGGTATGGTTAACCTAGATGACCTATTGACCAGCCGCCCATTGGGTATCGTGCGTCAGAAGGTTCAAGGTGCGGTATCACGTTTAGATACGCCAAGCCTACCTCCTGAAGCATTCCAGATGTTGGGTTATGTGGATCATGTACGGGAAGAACGTACGGGTGTGTCTAAGATTTCCCAAGGACTTGATGATAAAGCACTGGGGTCTAATACCGCGTCAATGGCGGTTACCCAGGTTATGTCTGCCGCTCAACAGCGTGTACAGATGATTGCCAGGGTATTTGCTGAGACAGGTGTTCGTGACTTGTTCCGTGCAATCCATAAGTTAGTTCTACAGAACGAAGACCAACGTAAGATCTTCCGCCTACGCGGAGAGTTCCAAGAGGTTGATCCTAGTCAGTGGAAAGAACGTTATGACATGGCGGTATCAGTGGGTTTAGGTAATGGTAACAAGGACCAGAAGTTGATCCACCTAACGTCTATCACCCAAGACCTAGCCATGTTCCAGAATATGGGCATGCCGGTTGCTACACCAGGTAACGCGTTTAACTTGATGCGTGAGAAGCTAAAGAACATGGGGTATAAGAACACTGAATCGTTCCTAACCGATGTGTCTCAGATTCCACCTCCGCCACAAGAAGAGCAAGGTCCAAGTCCAGAAGAGCAGAAGATGCAGCTTGAAATTGCAGACTTGCAACGCAAGCAGCAAAAAGATCAGATGGAAATGCAGATTAAGCAACAGGAACTTGAGGTTAAGGGTGCAGAAGCCCAAGCCCGCATTGAAGACATTGCGTTCCAGAAGCAGATCCGCGAGGCAGAGCTACAATTGAAACTAGCTGACTTACGCTTGAAAGAGCAAGAGTTGATGCTGGAGAAAGAGCAAGGTCGAGCAGTTAAAATAGGGTAACCAAGTATGAGTTTAGAGAAAGAGAGAGCTAGAGGTGATAACGCGAAAGCGATTCTGGATGATGACTTGTTCAATGAGTCCTTTGAATCCGTTCGCGCTAACATACTACATCGTTGGTCAATCACTGGTATTTATGGCGGTACTGAAGAGAGAGAATTTTTATTCCTGATGCTCAAAGCAGCGGATGAATTTAAAGCGGGGTTAGTTTCCATGATAGATACTGGAAAGCTGGCTAAAATACAATTAGAGTCAAATGATAAGTAAATATTTGACAAATGATTTTTTAACGATAATAATGGGAGAGTAATATGTCTGAAGTGAACAATTCCCCGGAAACTCAAGAAGTATCAGACGAGCAAAAATTCTTTAACCTTCTGGATAGCGAAAATGCTACACCCGCCGAAGATGAAAGAGCCGAAGACGTAGCGGAGTCTACAGAAGAAGTTGACGAGGATGTTGACGAATCTGAGAACCAAGAAGACGAGTACGAAGTAGAAGAAGAAAGTTCTGAACTGGAACCTGAAGATGATGAAACCGAAGAGGAGTACATTTTTAATGTATCTATCGACGGTGAAGAAACTGAGGTCAACCAAGACGAACTTATCAAAGGCTACCAACGACAGTCTGATTATACTCGGAAAACGCAGTCACTAGCTGATGATCGAAAGGGTATTGAAGAGCAAAAAGCACTTCTTACTCAAGAACGTCAACAGGTAATGGCCATGCTCCAGCAGCAGCAGACCGCAAACAATGGTGAACTTGAAAAGTTCAACAACGTTGATTGGGCTGATCTGAAAGAGTATGAACCGGACAAGTATTTGATGATGCGTGAGGAACAGCGTGAAGCTGCAACTCGTATACAAACGCAACAACAAGAACAGAACAGGTTGGCGCAGGCACAGCAGCAAGATTTCGGTGTACAAATGCAACGATACCTTGCGGAAGAAGATGCGAAGCTCGTAGATAAGATTGATGGTTGGGGAAATCCTGAGTCTAAGAAAGCAGTTCAAGGTGACATTGCTTCTTACGCCAAACAAATAGGTTACAGTGACGAAGAGCTAGGTTCCCTAGCAGATAGTCGCGCCCTTTTACTCATGCACAAGGCCCGTCTTTATGACGAAATGCAAGGTTCTGGAAAGGATCTGGTGTCTAAGAAAAAAGCCAAAGCCGTGCGACGAGTAGCGAAAGGCGGTAAACCTGTCTCCACATCACAAAAAGAATCTAAGCGTTCAGCAGATATTCGTTCCCGTGCCAGAAAGTCCGGCTCTGTCGATGACGCGGCAGCAGCATTTATGGATATGCTTTAACTTAAATTTAATCTAGAAGGTAATTATCATGGCACAACCAACAAATACATTCGATCAGTATGATTCGATTGGCAACCGAGAAGATCTATCTGATATGATCTTCAACATCGCCCCCACTGAAACACCATTTATGAATGGTATTAAGAAGGGTTCAGCAAGTAATACTCTACATGAGTGGCAAACAGATGATTTGACCGCTGTAGCTAGTAATGCTCAAATCTCTGGTAATGATATTTCTGGTGGCGCAGTTGCAGCTACTACTCGTATCAACAACCGCACTCAAATCTCCAGCAAGGCAGTTACTATTGCTGGTACTTTGGAAGCAGTTGACCGCGCCGGTCGTAAGCGTGAAATGGCTTACCAGATGGCTAAACGCTCTAAAGAATTGAAGCGTGATATGGAAAACGCCTTAATCGGTGTGAACAACGCTAAAGTTACTGGTAACTCTACTACTGCCGCAGAACTTGGTTCTGTTGAGTCTTGGATTGCTACTAACGATAGTTTAGGTACTAACGGTGCTTCACCAACTGGTGACGGTTCTGACGCTCGTACTGACGGTACTCAACGTGCCTTTACTGAAGCCATGTTGACTTCTGTATTGTCTAGTGCTTACGCCCAAGGCGGTAACCCTGGTACACTTATGGTTGGCGCGTTCAACAAAGGTGCGGTTTCTGGTTTTAATGGTAACGCAACAAACGTTAACAGCAAAAACGAAAGCCTAAAAGTTATCAACAGCGTAGACGTTTACGTTGGCGATTTCCATACCTTGAAAGTGGTTCCTAACCGCTTCAGCCGTTCACGTTCTGCTTATGTATTGCAGATGGATATGTGGGGTATTGACTTCCTACGTCCTTTCCATCAGATCGACCTTGCTCGTACAGGCGACTCTGAGAAGAAAGCGATGATCGTGGAATACACTCTACGTTGTAACAACGAAAAAGCCTCTGGCTTGGTCGCTGACTTAACTACTTCATAGTGGTTTGGGGTAGGCTTAATCGCCTACCCCCTTTTTTATGTTTTGGAGAGAAAAGATGGAAAAGAACAAGCGCGAACTTGAAGCTAATGGGGACGTAAGGTATATAGGGCATTACGACGAATCTGAAGATCGTATGACCATAGAAACCGTACAAGATGTAAACCCCTACTTAGAGCGAAATAAAGCGCAGGCTACGTCAGGTTCATTTGACAAAAAAGCCCCAATGCGTAAAATGGCTTCTATACCTTTAGTAATAATTGAAAAATGGTTGCGAGAAGAAGGTTTGGACGTTTTTAATGACGACCACCAACCGCGACTAATGCGTAAGCTACATGATCCAGACTATGCTTATCTACGAACACTTGAAGGACGGTATCTATAATGTCACTAAGCAATTACGCTGACCTAAAGGCTGCGGTAGCCACATGGGTAAACCGGGAAGATCTTACCTCGACCATCCCGGACTTTATCCGTCTAGCCGAAGCCCGAATCTATCGCGTATTGCGTGTACCGTCTTTAGAAGTTACGACTTCACTCAGTATCAGTACAACGACCGGTAAAGCGAATATCCCTAGCGACTTCCTTGAAGCGCGAGATTTAATTCTTGAAGGGAATTCAAAGACCATACAACTTACCCGTAGACCCTACGGTGAAGTTCAAGCTAATGCTAACACCAACAACAAAGGGTCTTCGGTCCCTAGTGATTGGGCACGGATAGGTCAAGAACTTATCGTAGCGCCCTTTCCAGACGCAGAGTATACAATTAAGCTATACTACTACAAACAATTAGCGGCCCTGTCGGACAATAACCAAACGAATTATTTAACAGATCAATCTCCTGACCTTATTCTTTTCGGTGCGTTGGCAGAAGCCGCTATCTATTTAAAAGACCCCGATATGGAATCTGTATGGGAACGTAAGTTTATGGGCGCCCTTGCTATGATACAGCGTTCTTCCGACATGGTAGAATGGGGCGGCAATAACTTTGCTTCTAGGGCATAACCATGGGATTCTTTGAAGGTAACGGAAACGAAGCAGTCACAGACGTTAAGATAACAACAACGTTATTCTTTGACGCTGAACTAGGCAACACGACCTTAGCCATTGATTGGTCTAAGAAGAACAAGCAAAGTATTACATTAAGTAGTACAGGCACAATTACTTTTACTGACCCTTCAGGCCCAACCAGCTTGTTATTAAAGGTCATACAGGATTCAACAGGTAACCGGGTTGTTACTTGGCCCAGTTCTGTTAAATGGGTACAGGGTGTGGTGCCAAGTTTAAGTCCCGGCGGTAATTCACTAGACATTGTAGGTCTTTACTTTGACGGTACAGATTACTACGGTAATATCTCACATAATTTTAGTTAAGGTGGCAGGCTATGGCCCAAGGTACATTTGCATTATTTAATCAGTTTAAAGTCGATATGGCTGAAGGGTATCACAACCTGGAAACTGACTCATTAAAGTTAGCGTTTACTACGCTTCAAGCGGGTGGAACACCTACGATTGCTGCAACCGCTTCTGACCCTCGTTGGGGTGCAGGCGGAAGCACTAACCTCAGTTCCAGCCAAGTTACGGGCACCAACTATACCGCAGGCGGTAATGCGTGTGCTAATGGTTCGGTAGTGGATGCTTCAGGCACAGTAACCTTTGATGCAGATAATCCTGCAACATGGACACAACATGCGTCCGGGCCAGCTACCATTAAGACCGCTATCCTGTACAATGATACAGATTCAGGTAAACGCGCTATTGGCTTTATGGATATGACCGGTAACGGCACTTCAGCGATTAGCCTAGTAGACGGAGACATTACTGTAACGTTTAATGCTTCAGGCATATTCACCCTAGCATAAGAGGCGTCTATGACTATTGAAGTCGAAACGCTATTTGATGGTGGCGCAACTAACTGGGACGGTGGCACTACACATTTTGATTACCTAAGCGCAGACACAATTACGTCTTGGGATAGTGGTACGACAACATGGGATCTAGGTATAACCCTATTTGATATAGGGTATACCTTTGAAGCAACAACAGACTCATTAGTATTTACTGAGTTTGACGCAATCATAGAACGGTTTGTAGTCCGTGCGACTACCGACTCTGTATCCATTAGTAGCTTTAATGGTTTGGTGGTTAGGCCACCAATAGTACCGGATACAGTAGTGTTAACTGCAACTACGGGTACTGCTAGTATTACACGTCCTTCAATTGGGATCATAAATACACCTAGCATTACTTCAAGTGTATTTGCAGCACACGTTGGAAGAACGATCAATGTAGCTACTGCTGGCTTGTCGATAGTCGAGTTTATTGCCGACGTAGACCACCCGCAGGAGGTACAAGTACCAAATTTGGAATCCATAGTGTTAACCAAGTACAATGGGAACATTGCAATCACTACTAGAAACTTAACCTTTTATTTAAGCCCGGTGTTCTAGGATGTAAACGTTTTTGTGGCTCCGGGGGTCTCTCTCACTTCTCCTGCTTCTGGAGCCACAATCTAATATAGGAAAAGAACAATGAGTTCTCAAATTGATGTATCAAAACCCGCCTCGGGCGCAGCAACCACACAATCGGTCCGTGATAACTTCACCCAGGCCGTTGCAGATCTAAAAGCCCTGCAAGGTGAATCGGGTATCTTATCCATTGCCGCGAGTGTAGCTGCTAACGCGCTAACCCTAGCGTTGAAGACTAGCGCGGGTATAGACGCAACCAGTACAACCGGGATTGAAGTCTCTTTCCGAAACGCTACCGCTGCAACGGGTACACGAACCACCGTATCTACCGTGGGCGCAGTCAGTGTTGTAGTGCCCCAAGGTGCTACGCTGGGTTTTGCTAACAGCGGCATTGAGTTCATCTATGTCTACGGCATCAATAACGCAGGTACGTTGGAGATAGGACTTTCGGGTTCTGTTAAAGACGACAACACGTTACAGACCAGTGTTGCATTATCTGCAACCTCGGATTTAGACGCCACATTATATTCCACTACCGCACGAACTACTGTACCTATACGCTACTTAGGTCGTATACGAGTTCAAACGGGCGCAACAGCCGGTGATTGGACTACTGCCCCAAGTGAGATTAGTTCGGTTACTCAGTACCCGCCAGCAAGTGGGTTCTTAACCTCTAGTGATATAGGCTCTACAGTAGAAGCCTTTGA
>TARA_R110000737_G_scaffold351267_1_pt1 | contig 17947 bp, 13 predicted proteins | sample TARA_R110000737 | Tara Oceans TARA_R110000737 (sample SAMEA4398027) | marine metagenome | biome: Polar Biome; feature: [SRF] surface water layer (ENVO:00010504); material: water (ENVO:00002006), including particulate matter (ENVO:01000060) such as... | depth 5 m
CCTTTCGGACCTTTTAATGAAGTTGAAACTTCCTCAGAATTTTTATCTTTCATATTTTTCCCATCAATGGACAGGATTTGATCGCCAGCTTTTAAACCAGCTTTTGCCGAGGGGCTGTTTTCATATGGTTCTATGATATAGGTGTTCCCCTTAATTTTTCGAATTGTGGAACCAATGCCTCCGTATTGACCTGTTGTCATCAAACGATAATCTTCCATATCGTTTTCGTGGTAATAAACTGTGTAAGGATCTAGTTCCTTTAGCATGGCATCAATACCGACTTTTGATAATTTCCCAGGTTGTGGGTCGTCTACAAAGTACATGTCAAGATTTTGATAGATTAAATCCATCAATTCCATGTTTTTTATAACTTCAAATCCATTTGATTGCGCGCGAAGAGAAGTTAAAGAAAAGCTTAATGCTACAAAAAGTAAAAGAGACTTATATTTAGTTTGATAATTTTTCATTTTTAATATTTTCTATCAGGAAAGAAATAAAATGTTCTGTTTTTTTAGAAAGGTCATCGAATTTCAATTCTTCCTTGTGTGAATACAAGATAAAAACAGATAATTGAAGTTTTTCATTTATTAGAAACGTTTCCAAATTTAATTTATTCTTTCGAATCGCTTCTTTGATCTGTCGTTTTATTCTATTTCGGTCGTGAGCTTTCTTGAAATTTCTTTTTGGGACAGATATTACCATTTGAAACGGTGTGATTCTATCTTCCTCAATTAACATGTAATGGACGCTAAAAGGGAATTTATGTGTTTTTACACCACCTTTGAAAAGTAAAGAAATCTCTTTTTCTTTACAAAGCTTGTATGATTTGCCGAATTTCTCGTTGACTTGAATTTTTCGGGTAGCCGAAATCATAAGCAGAATTCCTTTGTTGCGATTAGTCTAGTTTTGGAACTTTTATCATTTCACGAACGATAAAAGATCCTGGAAACGAACGGCGGACAGCGTCACGAATTTTTTCTGCATCATTATAAGTTCGGCAATCGCCGGCTTTTAATAAGTAGTTAGGCGCATTGTAAACCACGTAAGTTTCAACATTCGGGTTCGTATTAATAAATCGTGCACGCATCTCATCTACCTTTTTCTTATCAGCATCAAAAATCAATTGAACGCGGTAACCAGGAATTTGAGGCATACCATCTGCACCAAGTGGGAATGCCTGTTTTCGGATCAACCCGTCAATTCGAGGGTCTTTGATTATTTCAATTCCACTAGTAGGCGCAGGTGTTTTTTCATCGACTACTTTTTTAATTTCCTCCTTCGTTTGACCCAGAGAATACATAGAAAAGCAAAGCGTTATTAATATGACTACAATTTTCATTCTTACGAATAATTTATTTTAATGATACAAATGTAAGCAATTCAAGATTTAATAGATTTAATATTTTGAATTACTACCTTATCATTTGTTTGCTTTTCAAGAATCATTCCAAAAACTTGAAACCTAGCGTTATTCGTAAATCTTGTTAATAAATCTTAAATACAATTCCTTTAATGGATATGAAATGTTTTTTAATTAGAATGACGATTGCTTATTTAGAATCATTTTAAATTAGCAAAAAAGCCTTTAAAAATTGTCATAAAAGTGTCAGTAGGTATGGCTATTCTGCTAAATTTGCAATCGTTGTAAAAACCGATTTTGGATTACAATAACAGTTTTTTAAATGAAAATATCTATCAGTCAGATGTTTAGAAACTTTAACAAATGGTGTTTAGGACTATTAACGGTTGCGTTAACGGCCTTCACTTTCAATTCCTCGGCACAAGGAGAGGCACTTTTCAAAGCGAAATGTGCAAGTTGCCACCAACCTCATAAAAATGGTACTGGACCAAAACTTTTCGAAGTCCGCAAGAAGTGGGCCGACGGAGGTGCAAAGGAAGGTTCTATTTACCAATGGGTAAATAATTGGCAAACTGCTGCTGCTAGTGATCCATATGCAAAAAGCGTTTCTGCATGGTCGCCAACAGCAATGACTGCCTTTCCAGAATTAAAGGTTGATGATATTAATGCAATCATGGATTGGGTTGATGCACAGCCAGACCCTGCGACTGTCGTTGCTGGTGCTGCTGGTGCTGCAGGAGCAACTGAACCAGGAATGGTCGAAGAAGAATCTTCTAAAACCTGGATTTGGATTTTACTAGCAGTAATATTCTTTATTATTATATCAGCTGTTGGAGGAGTTCGTCGTCAATTGAAACAAGCAACAACACTTTCTGAAGGAGGTGAAATTCAAGATGCTCCAACTTACATGGGAGAATTTAAATCTTGGGCTTATCATAATAAAGCAGTGGTTGGTGTTTCTACGTTAATTGTGTTCATTACCCTCTTAGTGTGGGGAATGCAAGGCCTTGGAAACATCGGTGTAGTTCAAGGTTACCAGCCATCTCAACCTATTCAATTTCCACATGCTATTCATACAGGAATTAATGGAATTGATTGTAAGTATTGTCATAACTCAGTTGACAAGTCAAAATCTGCTGGTCTACCTACTGTAAATGTTTGTATGAATTGTCACAAACAAATTAACGGAGTGACACCTGTGCAGCAAGAGAAAATTGCTAAAATTTATGAAGCAGCAGGATGGGATCCAACTGGTGCTGGAAAGTATACTGGTAAAACAAAAGAAATTGTTTGGAATAAAGTTCACGCTTTGCCTGACCACGTATATTTCCCTCACTCACAGCACGTAGTAGTTGCTGGGATTGATTGCAAGCAATGTCATGGTGATATGACCAAGCAAGTTGAAAATGCGAAAATTCAACCGGTGGAGGAATTGAACAAAATCGAAGGAAATGTTCAATTGACACGACCAACATTAACCATGGGTTGGTGTATTGAATGTCATGGAGAAAAAGAAATTTCTACTGGATCTCTAGATTCAAAAAGCAGTGGATACTACAATGAAATTCACAAGCGCTTATTGAATAATGATAAGAAACTGTATTCAGAGTACCTGAAAGATGGTAAAGTGACAGTGAAAGAATTAGGCGGTTGGGAATGTGCTAAGTGCCACTATTAATAATATTAAGAATCGATAGTACTCGAATATAGATTATGGGAATGACTAGAAAATATTGGAAAGGTCTCGAAGAATTAAGAGAGACACCAGAATTCCTCAAGAGCAGAGACGAAGAGTTTCCAAAAGAAACAACAGTTGAAGACTTTTTAAGTGATGACAGTCTAGCGGAATCTTCTACAGCTAGAAGAGACTTCTTGAAATTCTTAGGATTTAGCGTTGCCGCTGCAACAGTTGCTGCTTGTGAAGCACCAGTTGTTAAAGCGATTCCTTACGTTAATAAACCTGAAAATGTAACGCCAGGTATGCCAACATGGTATGCTTCAACATACTATGATGGTAATTCTTACGCAAGTATTTTAGTGAAAACCAGAGAAGGTCGTCCAATTTTCATAAAAGGAAATAGAGATCATGGTATCACGAAAGGAGCGACTAATCCACAAATTATCGCATCTGTCTTAGGTTTATATGACAGTGCGCGTTTGACTACTCCAACAAAAGGTGGTGAGTCTTCAACTTGGGCTGCTGTTGACAAAGACGTTAAAGCAGCAATAGCAAAAGTAAAAGCGAAAAACGGCAAAGTTGTTTTGGTGTCGAATTCTATAATCAGTCCATCAACATTCAATGCAATTGCTTCATTGGCTGCGGCTTCTGGATCAACTCCCGAAAATGAAACTTTCCAACACATTCAGTACGATGCTCAGTCTTATGCTGGTATTCGTAAAGCGAATATGGAATCTTTCGGAGAAGCATTTATTCCGGATTACGATTTTTCTAAAGCTAAAACCATAGTTAGTGTTGGGGCAGATTTTATGAATTCTTGGTTATTGCCAACGCAATTTGCTCCTCAATACATGGCAGGACGCAATCCTGACGGAGAATGGATGTCTAAACACTTCCAGTTTGAATCTAACATGTCAATCACTGGTTCAAATGCTGACGAACGTGGTATGATCAAACCATCTCAACAAGCAAATGTTTTAGCATACATATTAAAAGGAATGGGGACATCAGTAAATGGTGTTTCAACTGAATTGTCTGCACAAGCGAAAAAAGTTGCTGATATGGCAATCAAATCTTTGAAAGCTTCAAAAGGATCTTCATTGGTTGTTGCAGGATCAAATAATGCAGCCGTTCAAGTTTTAGCGAATAAGTTGAACATGGTTTTAGGGTCGTACAACACTTGTATCCACCCAGCGAATAAAATCAATATGTTCCAGTCTCAGGACGACAAAATGAACGCATTTGTAAATGACGTTGTTTCTGGAAAAGGTCCTGATATGGTTTTATTCTACGGAGTAAATCCAGTATACAATTTACCTAACGGAAAAGCTTTCGGGGAGGCATTGAAAAAAATGCCAAACACGATTTCATTCGCAGGTCATGCTGACGAGACTGCAGTTAACTGTTCTTTTGTTTGTCCAGATCACCACGCTTTAGAAGCTTGGAATGATTTTAATCCAAAATCGAGTCATTACGCGATTGCTCAGCCGACAATCCGTCCATTACATAATACATCTCAAGCTCAAGAATCAATGATGGTTTGGGGTGGAGTAGCTAGCCGTGGTGGTAAAGACTCAAAAGTATATTATGATGTTATTGCGAAAAATTGGGATTCATTCGGATTTCAAACGCAAACTGAAATAGCAGATTTAGCAACTTACTGGGGACTTACAGTTCACAATAGTGTTGGTAAAGACATGCCGGTTGAAGCTGTAGCTGTTTCTTTTAATGAAGCTGCCTTAACTGGATTAGCGGGTAAATTGCCAAAAACTTCTGCTTTAGAAGTTGAAATGTACCAAAAAGCTGGTTTAGGAGTTGGAGATCACGCAAACAATCCTTGGTTGCAAGAACTTCCAGATCCAATTACTAAAGTAACTTGGGACAATTACATTACCATGAACCCTGTTGAAATGAACGGGACTTATGCTACAACGTATGACCAAGAACACGGTTTAGATTTAGCAACTGTTACTGTAAATGGTAAATCTGTGACTCTTCCAGTTTATCCGACACCAGGTCAAGCTCCAGGAACGATCGGAATAGCCTTAGGTTATGGTCGTGGTGCTAATGGAGAGAACATTGGTCGTGCAGCTTTCCAAACAAAAGAGTACGGCGGTTACGCTGAAGATGCAAATGGCAAACTGGTTCCAATTGGAGCAAATGCTTTTGCTTTTGTTGGAAAAGAGAATGGAACAATGAGTTATGCTCAACCTGCTTCGATTAAGAAAGTTGGTGAAACATACTTAATAGCGGCAACTCAAATTCACCACACGGTGATGGGAAGACATTCAATTGTTCGCGAAACGACTTTAGATACATATAATAATAAAGACAAAGAAGCTTACAATCCAAGCTATACTTTACAGAAATTAGATGAGCATGGTCATCACGTTGAGGCTCCAATGAGTGAGTTCGATTTGTGGGATGCGCATCCAGTTGAGAAAATTGGTCACCGTTGGGCAATGACTATCGACTTGAGCTCTTGCTATGGTTGCGGTTCTTGTTTGATTGCTTGTCAATCAGAAAACAACGTTCCAGTAGTTGGTAAAGACGAAGTACGAAGAGGTCGTGAAATGCACTGGATAAGAATTGACCGGTATTTCTCTTCTGATGAAGAAGCAGCTGTAGGAACAAGAAAAGACAAAGATACTTTCTCTTATGATAAAGCGGAAATCGCTGCTGAGAATCCGAAAGTAGTTCATATGCCAATGATGTGTCATCATTGTAACCATGCTCCATGTGAGACGGTTTGTCCAGTAGCGGCAACAACGCATAGTAATGAAGGTTTAAACCAAATGACATACAACAGATGTATTGGTACAAGGTATTGTGCTAACAACTGTCCTTATAAAGTGCGTCGTTTCAACTGGTTCAACTACCCATCTTACAAGAAATTTACGGAAATCAATCCAGCACAAGACGATTTAGGTCGTATGGTTTTGAATCCCGACGTTACAGTAAGAACACGAGGTGTTATGGAAAAATGTTCTTTCTGTGTTCAACGTATTCAAGCAGGTAAATTAGTTGCAAAAACAGAAGATCGCCCTGTAGTAGATGGAGACGTTACAACTGCCTGTGCTGATGCATGTCCTGCGAATGCAATCATCGTTGGAGACTGGAATGACTTGAAATCAATGGTTCGTACGAGTTCAGACAATAAACGTTCTTACCAAGCATTAGAAGAAGTTGGAGTGAAACCAAACATGTGGTACAAAACGAAAGTCCGTAACGAAGAGAATAAAGAATTGGCTCACCTTCAAGTAGAACCTGTTGCACATGGTGGTCATGGTAACGGAGGACACGAAGAAAAAGCTCATCATTAATTAAGAAATAAATTAGACTGTAATGCATAAGGAAGCAGCAATTAGAGAACCCCTCATATTAGGTCACAAGTCCTTTCATGATGTTACTGAGGATGTATGCCGTCCGATCGAAGACAAAGCGCCAAAAATGTGGTATATTTTGTTCGGTATCGCCGCAATCATTGGTTTGTATGGAGTAGGATGTATCCTTTACCTTCTGGGAACAGGAGTTGGAGTTTGGGGATTGAACAAAACCATTGGATGGGCTTGGGATATTACAAACTTCGTATGGTGGGTAGGTATTGGTCACGCCGGGACCTTGATTTCTGCCGTGTTGTTACTTTTCCGTCAAAAATGGAGAATGGCGATTAACCGCTCTGCAGAAGCGATGACAATTTTCGCCGTATTTATGGCAGGTCTCTTCCCTTTAATACACATGGGTCGTTTATGGTTAGGATACTGGGTTCTTCCTCTGCCAAATCAATTCGGTTCCCTATGGGTTAACTTTAATTCTCCTTTGCTTTGGGATGTATTCGCGATTTCAACTTACCTTTCTGTGTCATTGGTATTCTGGTACATTGGTTTGATTCCTGATTTTGCAACTATCCGAGATAGAGCTAAAAAGCCTATTGCTAAAAAAATGTACGGTATACTTTCTTTCGGTTGGTCTGGAAGAGCGAAACATTGGAATCGTTTTGAATTAGTATCATTGGTCTTGGCTGGTTTGGCAACACCATTGGTATTCTCAGTTCACTCTATTGTATCCTTTGACTTTGCCACTTCGGTAATTCCAGGATGGCACACCACGATTTTCCCTCCGTATTTCGTTGCGGGAGCGGTATTCTCTGGATTTGCGATGGTACAAACCTTGATGTTGGTAATGCGTAAGGCAATGGGTCTTGAAGCGTATATCCACACTAAGCACGTTGAATATATGAACATTGTAATCATGGTTACCGGTTCTATAGTGGGAACGGCCTATATTACTGAGTTATTTATATCTTGGTATTCAGGTGTTGAGTACGAAGCATATGCATTCATTAACAGAGCAACAGGTCCTTACTGGTGGGCATATGCAAGTATGATGACTTGTAACGTTGTCTCTCCACAGTTGATGTGGTTCAAAAAATTGAGAACAAGTTTGGTATTTACTTTTATCATTTCTATCGTAGTAAATATCGGTATGTGGTTTGAACGTTATGTGATTATCGTAACATCTTTGCACAGAGATTATTTACCATCATCTTGGAGTATGCACTACCCAAGTCACATCGATATAGGTGTATATGTAGGTACAATCGGATTATTCTTTGTTTTCTTCTTATTGTTTGCCCGTTTCTTCCCGGTATTGGCGTTGAATGAAGTAAAAACAATTTTGAAGAGTTCAGGAGAATCTTATAAAAATGCACCTGATACACATCATGGTCATTCAGCTAACGAAAACAATAACGAACATTAAGACAAATCATGGCAGAGAGAATATTTTATGCAATGTACGATGATGACGATGTCCTTAAAGATGGGGCAAAGCATTTGGTGTCAAAAGGAGTGAAAGTATCAGAGGTATTTTCTCCATTTCCTATCCATGGAATTGATCCAATCATCGGAATTAAAAACACACGATTAGGCATTATGGCCTTTATCTATGGTTTGACAGGTTTATTGTTGGCAACAATTGGAATGCGTTATTTCATGGTTGTGGATTGGCCTATGAACATAGGTGGTAAACCAAATTTCACTTATTTGGATAACATTTTGGCTTTCATCCCTATTACATTTGAGTTCACTGTATTATGTGCGGCTCACGGTATGGCGATTACTTATATGTTAAGAAACAGAACACTTCCTGGAATTCCACCACAGAATCCTGACCCAAGAACGACGGATGACCGTTTTGTAATAGAAATCAGATTGTCTGAGAATAGCAAATTCTCTGCAGATGATTTACAAGGGATGTTGAAAGAAACAGGAATCGTAGAATTAGATCAAAAAGAATTAAAATAATTTGCCAAGAATCTACTTCGGTAGATGTGTCTGACAAAATAAAAAGAAAAGACAGATGAAAATGAATGTAAAGGCAATCGTGAAAGGAACACTAGGAATAGCAACAGTTTTGTTGATGTCTTCTTGTGTAAGTGATCCTGATAGCTCTGGACTGGAATATATGCCAGATATGTATCGTTCACCAGCCATTGAACCATATGTAGATTATGGTGAAATTAGAGGCCGTGAGAATTCTGAGATCAAGATGAAAGTATCTGCATTGGTTCCACCAATGAATACTATTCCTTATGTTGGAACCGACAAAGAAAATGTATTATTGATGCTTCCATATTTCCGAAAAGCGAATGTTACGTTCAAGGAAACTCATGGCATGTATGGAAGTGAATTAACTACTGTAGATGAGTATGCTTTGGCTGTGAATGATAAAAATCCTTTAAAGTTAACTGCTGAGAACCAAGAGGCAATGTTCAAGAAAGGTAAAGAACTATATGCTTCAAAGTGTATGCATTGCCATGGAGAAAAAGGAGATGGAAATGGTCCTATGATGGCTAGCGGCGCATATGCGGGGGTTCCTAATTATTTAGACCGCGCATCAATTGGTGATGGTCAAATATTCTATTCAATTTATTATGGTTTGAATGCAATGGGTGGTCATTCTTCAATTTTGAACAAAAGAGAGATTTGGACTTTGGTACATTATGTCCGCCAATTTATGAATCCAGATTATGGTAAATTCAATGCTGATGGTTCTGCAACCGCAGTTGCAGCTGCAGTTTCTGACTCAACAAAAACTATTTAAATAAAACGCTTTTAACTCTATAAAAATGGAATTCAAAATAGCAAATAAAGCAAAAATGGTAACCTTAATTCTGATGGCAATTGGTTTATTGAGCCTCTTGATCGGAGTTATCGTTAACATGGGAGAGCATAATTTGGGTCAGCGTTTGTTGGCAAACGGATTGGTAAATGGATTTTACTTTTTCGCAATTGGATTGGGTGCTTTGTTTTTCTTAGCTCTACAATATGCTACTGAAACAGGATGGTACGCATCTGTTAAAAGAATAATCGAAGCGCAAGCTGGTTTTTTACCTTACGGAATGGGATTGTTAGCAGTCGTTATGCTAATTATTACCTTCATGGATGGAGCTCACATTTATATTTGGATGGATAAAGAAGTTGTTGCTTCAGATCCAATTATTGCAGGAAAATCGGCATATTTAAACAAAGCATTCTTTTGGATAAGAACCTTGATTTATATGGCAACTTATTTCATTTTCTTGAGAGGTTTCAAAAAGAGATCTTTAGAAGAAGATAGAGTTGGAGGTACGGAAATTCACTTCACCAACTATAGAAAAGGTGCAGTTTTCTTAGTATTCTTTGCTGTGTTTAGTTCAACTTCTGCGTGGGATTGGTTAATGTCAATTGACGTTCACTGGTTCTCAACTTTATTTGGATGGTATGTATTCGCAGGTATGTGGTGTTCTGCAATGGTGGTTATGGTATTAACGACATTGTATTTAAAGAAATTAGGTTATATGCCTAAAGTAAATGAAAGTCATATTCACGATTTAGGGAAATGGGTATTCGCTACTTCATTCTTATGGTCGTATTTATTCTTCTCTCAGTACATGTTGATTTGGTATGCGAATATTCCAGAAGAAACAACTTATTACCTGGCGAGAATAGCAGATTTTAAATTCATTTATTTCTTCATGTTTATAATCAATTTCGCTTTTCCGATGTTAATATTAATGTCACGTGATGCAAAACGTCATTATGGTATTTTGACTTTCGTTGGTTTAGTGATTTTAGCTGGACACTGGTTAGATGTTTGGATTATGGTAACTGCAGGTTCTATGGGAGCAACGGCTCATATTGGTTGGATAGAAATAGGAATGGTATTGTTAGTAACAGGATTCTTTATCCGAACAGTACTGACCAATTTATCAAAAGCACCTCTTACACCGGTGAATCACCCGTTCTTGGACGAAAGTATTCATCACGAGATTTAATTTAGAAGTAGATTAGCGAAAAAGAAGTTTAGAAAATGGGAACAAAATTGATAATAATAGTAGCACTTGTCCTTGGAGGAATCGCCATCGCGCAGTTGATGCGTTTGTATGAGTTATCCTCGAAAATGAGCAAGTCAGATGAGTCTGAAGTAGGAACGCAAGACAACAACTTGAATGGTAAGTTGATGTTAGCCTTCATGGCTTTCTTGTTTTTAGGATTCATTTGGTTGATGATGGAATTTGGATGGACAGGTCGCGGTGAAGCAGCTTCTGTTCATGGAAAAGAATATGATTGGTTGTTAGACCTAAATTTGTGGATTATTATTTTTGTGTTTTTCGTTACCAATGCATTGTTGTTTGGCTTTGCTTGGAAATACACGAAGAAACCAGGAGTAAAGGCCTTCTATTTCCCACACAGTAATAAATTGGAGATGATTTGGACTATTGTTCCTGCAGTAGTTTTAGCTGTCATCATTATCTTAGGATTAAGAACTTGGAGTGACATTACTGCGCAATCTGGAAAAGAAGCTATTCATGTTGAGTTGTTTTCAAAACAATTTGACTGGACTGCGCGTTACTCTGGAGATGACAATAAATTAGGCAAGTTCGATTACAAATTGACAACTGATGCAAACGAACTAGGTTTGATGACAACTGCTTCTATCGATACAGCAATTGCACACATGGAAACAGGTGTTAATGGAATCAAAACTATTGAATCTAAGCTGAATGATAAAAACTTAATCATGGTTCCTGATGATCGTGAGAAAATGGTTGTAGATTTGAGCAGAAAGCAACGTTTGATTCGTTTATTACATCAAATGCGTGAAAAGCATAATAGTAAAATTGATGCAATGGCGTATGACGATGTCATTCAAAAAGATACTCTGTATTTGTGTGAGAATCAACCTTATGAGTTTTCATTCAGAGCGAAAGACGTAATTCACTCAGCATACTTCCCGCATTTTAGAGCTCAAATGAATACTGTTCCTGGAGTTGTCACTCGTTTCAAATTCACGCCAGATATTACAACGAAAGCAATGCGTGAGAAAATGAACAACCCAGCGTTCAATTACATATTAATGTGTAACAAAATTTGCGGTGGAGCACACTACAAAATGAAAATGATTGTTGTTGTTTTACCAAAAGGAGAATATGACGCATGGATGAATGCGAAAAAAGGACCAGGTTCTTTTAAATCGATTTTTCAACCGGTTGTTGCACCAGCAGCACCAGCAGCGGACAAAACAGTAACAGCGGATAGCACAGCTGTAACACCAGTAGTTTAAATAGAATTTATCAATTAAATAGGAATAAAAATGGCGGCAGTAGCGCACGAAGCACACGGACATCATGACTCACACGGACACGATGATCATGGACACCACGAAGAAGGTTTCGTTTCTAAATATATTTTTAGTCAGGACCATAAAATGATTGGTAAGCAGTTTTTGATGACTGCTGTCTTCATGGGAATTGTGGCGATGATTTTGTCTATCCTTTTCAGAATTCAATTGGCTTGGCCAGGTGAAGCTTCTGATTTCGTTTCTTTCTTCTTAGGAGAAGAATGGGCACCAGGAGGAGTGATGAAAGAGGATATGTACTTGGGATTGGTGACTATCCACGGTACAATCATGGTATTCTTCCTTTTAACAGGTGGATTATCAGGCACATTTTCTAATATGCTTATTCCATTACAGTTGGGAGCTAGGGATATGGCGTCTGGATTCTTGAACATGTTATCTTACTGGTTCTTTTTGATTTCATCAGTAATCATGTTATGTTCTATGTTTGTTGAATCAGGACCAGCAATGGCCGGTTGGACAATTTACCCTCCATTATCAGCGCTTCCTCAGGCAGTAAGTGGATCAGGAACAGGTATGACTTTGTGGTTGGTTTCTATGACGATATTCATTGCATCTTCATTAATTGGATCTTTAAATTACATCGTTACAGTATTGAACTTGCGTACAAAAGGAATGAAAATGACCAGAATGCCATTAACAATATGGGCGTTCTTTGTAACAGCTATCTTAGGTGTGCTTTCTTTCCCAGTTTTGTTGTCAGCAGCATTATTGTTGATGATGGACCGTTTAGCAGGAACAAGTTTTTACTTATCTGACATTATTGTTGGAGGTGAAATGTTGACCAATCACGGTGGTTCTCCTTTGTTGTATCAGCATTTGTTCTGGTTCCTTGGTCACCCTGAAGTTTATATTGTATTACTTCCGGCATTAGGATTATCTTCAGAAATTATTTCAACCAATGCACGTAAACCGATCTTTGGTTACCGAGCAATGATTGGTTCTATTTTGGCAATTGGTTTCCTTTCGTTTATCGTATGGGGTCACCACATGTTCGTTACAGGGATGAATCCATTCTTAGGTTCAGTCTTCGTATTTACAACCTTATTGATAGCGATTCCGTCTGCAGTAAAAGTGTTTAATTACTTAACTACTCTTTGGAAAGGTTCTTTGCACTTGACGCCAGCAATGATGTTTGCGATTGGATTGGTTTCAACGTTCATCACAGGTGGTGTAACTGGAATTATCCTTGCCGATTCGGCTTTGGATATTGCAGTTCATGATACTTATTTTGTTGTTGCTCACTTCCACATTGTAATGGGTATGTCGGCAGTATTAGGTATGTTCGCTGGTGTTTATCATTGGTTCCCAAAAATGTTTGGTAGAATGATGAACTTGCGTTTAGGTTATGCTCATTTCTGGGTAACTATCGTTGGAGCATATGGAGTATTCTTCCCAATGCACTTTGTTGGATTAGCAGGAGCACCAAGACGTTACTATGATTATTCAGCATATAATGAATTCGACACAAATGCTTTGGATATGATTATGGACTTGAATGTCATCATTACATTCTTCGCAATAATAGCAGCAATTGGTCAATTGTTGTTCTTGTTCAATTTCTTCTACTCGATTTACAGAGGGCCAAAAGCACCTCAAAATCCATGGAGGTCAAATACTTTGGAGTGGACAACACCTGTAGAACATATCCACGGTAACTGGCCAGGAGAATTGCCAACTGTTTACAGATGGCCTTATGACTATTCTAAACCAGGATCGGAGGTTGACTTTATTCCTCAGATTGTTCCATTGGCTGAAGGCGAAGAAGAACATTAAAAACATTTAAAACTTTCAAAAGCCTTTCCTTCCGACGTTTATCGGGATGGAAAGGTTTTTGTATTTTTGAGCAAATAATTTCAAGTGGAAGAATCATTCGATTATCGCGAAGAAGCCGAACAAAATGGCGATCAGGACTATGATAAAGTCTTGCGACCAAAACGTTTGAATGATTTTGCCGGTCAACCGAGCATCGTTGAGAATCTAGAAATTTTTGTAAAAGCAGCAACCTTAAGGAATGAACCTCTAGACCATGTCCTTTTGCATGGGCCTCCTGGACTAGGTAAAACAACTTTAGCAAATATCATTGCGAATGAGCTCAATGTGGGGTTTAAGGTTACTAGCGGTCCTGTTTTGGATAAACCAGGTGATTTAGCTGGATTGTTAACCAATCTTGAAACCGGGGATGTTTTGTTTATTGACGAAATTCATCGATTGTCGCCAGTAGTTGAAGAATACTTGTATTCAGCAATGGAGGATTATAGCATTGACATTATGATCGATAGTGGTCCAAATGCAAGAACGGTGCAAATTAGTTTAAATCCTTTCACTTTAATAGGCGCTACTACGCGTTCAGGTCTTTTAACATCACCTCTTCGCGCGAGATTTGGAATCAATTCAAGATTAAATTATTACGACACGAAAACCTTGACGAACATCGTTGAACGTTCGGCTGGATTATTGAATATAGAAATTGAAGAAACAGCTGCCTACCAAATAGCAAGTCGAAGCAGAGGTACACCAAGAATTGCAAATGCTTTATTGCGACGAGTTAGAGATTTTGCTCAAATTAAAGGAAATGGAACCATTACTTTAGATATCACAGAATATGGATTAGAGGCCTTGAACGTTGACAAGAACGGGCTTGATGAAATGGACAATAGAATGCTTTCTGCGATTATAGAAAAATTCAATGGGGGTCCAGTTGGCTTAACCACAATTGCAACTGCAATAGGTGAAAATGCTGGAACCTTGGAAGAAGTTTATGAACCGTTTTTAATTCAAGAAGGTTTTTTAATGCGAACTCCGCGAGGAAGAAAGGCTACCGAAAAAGCATTTAAGCATTTAGGCTTCGATAAAGGCTGGAGTCAAGGCGGTTTATTTTAAAAGTATTTTGAATACCGAGAAAAATACACGATTTATAAAACAAAAGGCCCAGGAATTGGGCTTTTTCTTTTGTGGGATATCTAAGGCAGAATTTCTTGAAGAAGAAGCACCACGTTTAGAAGATTGGTTAAAACGATCTTTCCATGGAAAAATGAGTTACATGGAAAACCATTTCGACAAGCGATTGGATCCAACAAAACTTGTAGAAGGAGCGAAATCTGTAGTTTCGTTATTACTTAATTATTTTCCTGAAGAAAACCAAAATCCAGAAGCACCGCAAATTTCCAAATATGCTTACGGTGAAGATTATCATTTTGTCATCAAGGATAAATTGAAGGAATTTATGCAAGCCATTCAGGATGAAATTGGAGAAGTTGGAGGTAGAGTTTTTGTTGATTCAGCTCCCGTTTTGGATAAAGCCTGGGCGAAAAAGAGTGGTTTAGGTTGGGTAGGGAAGAATGCCAATTTAATTAACCCAAAACACGGATCATTTTTTTTCATAGCCGAATTGATTATTGATTTAGAATTAGAACCCGATGGTCCAATCCGAGATTATTGTGGCACTTGCACAAAATGTATCGATGATTGTCCTACAGATGCAATTGTTGAACCTTATGTTGTTGATGGGTCAAAATGTATTTCTTATTTAACAATTGAACTTAAGGATCAAATACTACCTTCAGAATTCAATGGAAAAATGGAGAACTGGATGTTTGGCTGTGATATTTGCCAGGACGTTTGCCCTTGGAATAGATTCTCCAAACCACATCAAGAAAATCGTTTTCGGCCTTCCGCTGAACTAATGGAAATGAATAAATCAGATTGGCAAGATTTGACACAAGAGGTTTTTTCTAATCTATTCAAAAATAGCGCAGTTAAGCGAACTAAATTTGAAGGACTTAAAAGAAATTTTAATTTTCTAGACAAATAGTTGTAAATTCCAGATTCAATTTAGATTATGATTGAAGATATAATTGTTAGTCAACCCATTTCTTTAAGCATGAATCCATATACTGGAGCATGGACTGCTGCTGAGGCTGCACATTTGTTGCGAAGAACCATGTTCGGACCAACTTTTCAGCAAATCCAAAATGCAGTGAGCAATGGAATGGATAATACTGTGGCGACTTTGTTGACCATCCCAGCGCTAACATCACAACCCTTAGCTTACGATCCTGACGAGGCTGTGGCACCTTTTGGAACTACTTGGGTGAATACCGTTTATGACTTAATTGATCCACAGACAACTGAAAATGCAAGATACCGGTCGTTGAAAGCTTGGACGAATCAAAGATTAAATTCTACTGCTTTCGATATATCTGAGAAAATGTGTTTGTTCTGGCAAAATCATTTTGCGCTATACAGCGTTGGAGATTCGCGGGCTACATATAACTATTTGATGTTATTACGTTCGCATGCTTTAGGTAATTTCCGTCAGTTGATAAAAGACATGACGATAGATCCTGCCATGTTAATTTTCTTGAATGGTAAATCAAATACTGGCAATTCACCTAATGAAAATTATTCTCGCGAATTGTTGGAGTTATATACTTTAGGTAAGGGCGTTCAAATCGGACCAGGAGACTATTCGACTTATACTGAAGATGATGTAGCGGCTGGGGCAAAAATATTATCAGGTTGGCAAATAACCGGATATCGAAGCGACACATTAACGACCACAGCATCTATCTTTACTCCTAGTAGACACGATACATCTTTAAAAACTTTATCCAACCATTTTGCTTTTGCAACAGTTCCTGACTTAGGAGCCGCTGAGTACGAATATTACATTGACACTATTTTTCAGCATCCAGCTTGCGCCACATTTATTTGTAAAAAACTCTACCGGTTTTTTGTAAATTATGATTTGACGACCAATGTGTTGAACACAATAATACCTATAATGGCACAAACATTATTGGTGAATAATTTCAATATTTTGCCAGTCATGACTCAGCTATTAAAAAGTCAACATTTTTATGATATAGCCGTTCGTGGTGCAGTGATAAAAAGCCCTATTGACAATATCTATTCGTGGCTGAATGCTTCTGAGAGTGCACCTTTATTTGACTTAGATACAGATTATAAGCAATACATTAGAATTAACTCCTATTGCGATGCTCTGGGTCAAGAATATCTACGTCCACCGAGTGTTGGTGGCTGGACGTCATATTATCAAGCACCATCCTATTATAAGCTTTGGTTGAATTCAACAAGTTTGAATAATCGTTTTGAAATAGCGTCGAAATACACTCAACAATCAGGCGTGACCTATAACGGAAATTCATTCAAATTAAATGCTTTAACCCTTGTTGATGGTTTGTCAATACCAAATGATGCCATTTCAGTAATAGATGATTTATGCGTAGTTTTTTGTCCGAAACCTGTTAGCCAAGCTGAAAAGGATAACCTTAAATCCATCCTTACAAATGGTTTGCCAGACTTTGAATGGACGATACAGTACAACGATTATATAGCCAATCCAGGTGTTACAGGTTTTTCTGGTCCTGTTCGAATTCGAGTTGAATTGGTCGTGTCTTCATTGTTTAAAATGGCTCAAAGTTTAACCGCATAGAATTGAAAAAACTTATGAAGTGAATAAGGTTTTAAACATAAACCTATTAATAATGAGTCCATTATTTTTTTCGAATAAAAAAATAAAATTGTACATTTCCAGTAAAATACACTTATATGACTCCAGATGTAATTGTTGACCAACCTGTTTCCTTAAACATGAATCCTTATACAGGAGCTTGGACAAAAGCGGAAGCAGCTCATTTGCTTCGCAGATGCATGTTCGGCCCAACCTTCCCTCAAATTCAAGACGCAGTAACGAATGGAATGAATGCTACCGTAGCATCTTTATTAACCATTCCTGCCGTTGCACCTCCATTGGCATATGATCCTGATGAAGCGGTTGCTCCAATTGGCACTACATGGGTAAATAGCCCATATAATTCAGGTCCAAATACACAGCCTACCGAAAATGCTCGTTATAAATCATTAGCGGCATGGACAATGGAAACAATGAATTCCAATGACCTCAGCATTTCGGCAAAAATGAATTTGTTTTGGCAAAATCACTTTGCCGTTGAAGGAGTATTTGATTCACGAGCAACGTACAACTATTTAAATATTCTAAGAACACATGCCTTGGGCAATTTTAAGCAGATGGTGAAGGATGTAACAATCGATCCTGCTATGTTACTTTTTCTTAATGGAGCATCAAACAATGTTTATTCGCCAAATGAGAATTTTTCAAGGGAATTATTAGAATTATATACTTTAGGAAAAGGACCTCAAATTGGTCCAGGAGATTATTCCACATATACTGAAGATGATGT
>TARA_R110000737_G_scaffold157324_1_pt1 | contig 17843 bp, 19 predicted proteins | sample TARA_R110000737 | Tara Oceans TARA_R110000737 (sample SAMEA4398027) | marine metagenome | biome: Polar Biome; feature: [SRF] surface water layer (ENVO:00010504); material: water (ENVO:00002006), including particulate matter (ENVO:01000060) such as... | depth 5 m
CTTCTTCATCACTTGGGATAAAATCCATTTTAACTTCTGGTAGAAAATCCATTCTTTTATAGTATTTAATATAAAAAAATTCTTTGAAAATTATTAAAAATTATTATTAATTTGTTATTAATTATTACTATCTTCTTTAAAAAAAAGTGGTATTTAATCTATGGATTATGTGGTAATAGTTCTGGTTCTGGTTCTGGTTCATCTAGACTTCGGCTTCGTGTTCTTGTGAGAATTTCATCTTCTTTTTTTAAAATCTCATTTTCTTTCTTTAAAATCTTTTTTTGATTTTTTTTATCCTTCGCTTTATCCACGGATTCTTTTAATTTTGTCATTTCCTCCTCGCTAGGTGGTCTTCTTTCACATCTAAATAACCAACATAGATTTACACGACAATGACATTTAGACATCCAAATAACTTGAAGTAAACCAGCAACAGCACCAAGTACAAGAACTACCGCACCGGCGGCTTGATCTACGGAATAATCTTGTAATTGTCCTTGTTCACCATCATCACTCATTTTATATATTATATAAGTTTTTATTTTTATTTTAGTGAATAAATAATTTGTTGTTTAAGTTATACAGACAATAAAATTTAATGGAATCTTCAATAAAACCGATTGATTTAGTGAATGAATCTTTACGATCAACAAACAACTTAATAAATGAAGTGAAAATTGATATTGTTTGTATCAAAAGCGATTTAATGTTTATCAAAGATAGACTTAAAGAAATTCGTGAATTAGAAGATGTAAGAAAACAGAAAGAATCTCAAATATCTAGGGGATGGTTATTTTCAAATTAAAAGTAAATTTAAAATTTAAAAAATATTTCTATATATATATTAAATGGATAGACCAGCACCCAAAGTTTTTAAAGTAAAAGACCCAGATCCAGATGATAAATTTAGTGACATCCACCCTCACCTCCCACAACCCCCTTCCCTACTTTTAATTATAGGGAGCGTGAAAGCCGGTAAGTCAAATCTACTTGTAAATTTATTATGTAATCCGGACATGTATAAAGATAAATTTGACATTGTCAAAATTATAAGTAATACTTTGAATGCAGATCCCAAGGGAAAACTGATGAATAAATATTTTGAGTGTGAAGACCATTACAGCGATGATATGATTACAGATATAATTGAAAGTCAAAAAAAATATGAAGATTTTGAGAGACCATCAATAGCATTAGTTTTAGATGATATTTTAACAAAAGATTTTAAGAAAGGTAATTCTGTCAGTTTTCTGGCAACAAGATTTCGGCACTATGGTATCGGTCTATTAGCATTCACAACTCAATCCTTTCGTGCTGTTAGTGGTCTAATTAGAAATAATGCGACAGATGTAGTTATCATGAAACAACAAAATTCAAAAGAACTTGAAAAAATAAATGAAGAATATGGAGATTTATTCCCTAATATTTTCTTGGATTTATATAAGAAAGCAATAGAGGATGCACCCTATTCATTTTTATATTTAGATATCCAAACGTCACCAGCGACTGCTTATATTAGATTTGAAACTAAAATCGCAGAGGGTGAGAAGAAATTATTTTAATTTTAATTTTAATTTTTAATATCTATTTTTTTTAATGTCTATATATATAAAATATGGAGTTATACGGACAAGCGTCAACTGGACAAGCAAATGCCCAAACTCAAATGATAAGGTCTCTGAATCAGAGCAGTCTTGATTTTAATAAATCATTAGCGGCACAAGCAGACGCGGCAAAGACGGCATCTGATAGTGAAGCTACTGGTGTATTAGAAAAGAATTTACTTTCTACTGGAACTTCTGGGGGTAAATTACTTCTGAAACCGGCGGCGTTGGGTGCGGCTGGTACAAAGGTAGCACAAGCAGTCGGAGCCGCTGCACCGGATGTAGTTGTCCCAGAAAATTTAACATTTGTAAGTGATGCCGGTGAAGCGGTGACAAAAGACGCAGCCGTATTAGGGGCGAAAGATGCTGCTGGTGCTGCTGTCGCTGGTGTGGGTGGTGTTCTTGATATTGTCAAGGATGTTGAGAGAGATGGATTTGGATCAAATATGTCCCAGAGGGTAGGTAACATTGGGAATATTATTGGATCTGGATTAGAGGTTGCTGGGATTGCTAGTGGTGGCATTACACCATGGTCTCTCGCCCTTGAAGGAACTGGTGCAGCAATATCTTTTATTTCGTCTATTGTAGAAACTGGCGGAGATATTGCGGAGGGGGACAAAGAGGCGGCAAAGGCACAGACGGACACAGAATCACAGCAGAGAGGACAGTCCGTTGCCCAGAGCACGGAGCGAGCCGTCGGTGGAAATTATTAATGAATTTTGTTAATTCTTGTTTTATGAATTAATATAATTATAAATTTCCAACATAAAGCATCAGATTTATTTCTAAAACTTTTAGAACCATATTTTGCCTCATACATACAGACTGAATAACTTTTTTGATTATTTGCTCTATAACGAATGTAAATATTTCTATGTCCAGATTTTGGAGTAGGATACGCACAATAATAAGGTTTTATATTTAGTCTTTTTAATTCTTTTGTCATTCAATTAATATTATTTATTTTTAATTTAATGTTTAGATAAGTTAATGATTTTTTTTTTTAATTTATTTTGTAATAATTTTATATAATATACTTATATAAAAATGAGTGGTTTTTGGAAGAATGATGATAAAATTAAAGTTTCTCAAACGCAAGTTGCGATAACTTCAACGAATGGTCGCTCCTACACCGGAACTGCCGGTCAGAGTGGTCGCCGTGTAGATTTTGAGATTCCTTCAACAGTAAAATTTATGGATGGCAAAAATTCCTATTTAAATTTTGAGGTTAAGTTATCATGTGGGGCAATTCCTACTCGCCTTCAATTAGACCCTACGATTGGCGGTCAAAGTTTGGTTAAAAATATTAGAATTTATTCTGGTTCTAGGGCAGTTCTTTTAGAGGAGATTACTGATTATAATGCCAAAGTTCAGATTCAGTATTCCTATGATGCAGATGAGTCCATAAGGAAGATGAGAGCGTTAAAGGAGGGGTGTCTTGTCACCACGGTAGAACAGCGAGGAACTCTTGGAACATCTGAATCAAATCTTATTGATATCCGTAGTAATCCGTATTACAGCGAGGTCAGCACTGTACCGGCCGGTCGTGATTGGGGAAATCAAGATGATTTCGTAAATTGTAAATGCTCTCTTCCGATTCATTCTGGATTATTTGCTGATAGTTCTAAAATTTTCCCAGTGTTAATGACTGATGGTCTATTTGTAGAAATTGACCTTGAAGACCCAGCACGCTGTATTAAACAGTTAGACAGTGTTAATCGTAATCGTCGTCTCAAACAGAATCCAGTCTTCCATGGTGTAGATGCGGCTGGAACTGCTCTGGTCGTCAATAACCTAGGTGCAATTACTACAATTTTTCTCGGAAAACAGAATCATATGACCTCGGTTGCTAACTGTCCCTTTGTAAAAGGTGAGCAAGTCGGTATTTGTGATATTACTAATCCGTCTCTCACTTGTGCCTTGACTACCACGGCACTCGCTGCCCAAGCATATCCTATCATTACGGATATCACAATGGACGGTGGTTTTGTTAAATTAACTCTTGCTACTTTCCAGAATAGTGATACTGGAACTGGTGTTGACGCGACGAGTAATAATTTCGTCCTATTTAGTGCGGCGGTAGATCAGTTCCGCGTACAGATAGCAGATCCCACGGTAGTCCTCATACCTAAATTAACTATCTATGATGCAGCGTTATCTGTTAGAGATATGGAACTGGTTGTTCAGCAAGTGGGAGTAGATTCAAGATATGAACAAGGCATGATGAAGAAAATGCGTGAAGGTGGATCAATTGATATTGATATTAAATCGGTAACTAATTACAAACATTCACTTCTGAAATCCAACCGTAACGCGACGGTTAATTTAGGTGTGTCAAATACACGTGCGAAATCAATGTTAGTCATGGGGACGGATGCGACGACCCTTGATACAGCCGACCTTATTGGTGGTCTCTCCGCGACATATTTAGAGGAGGAGGGGGATATGGATACTCAACTTCATTCTATCCGCTCTGGACAAGTTGGTGTAATTGATCAATTATCTACATATCAGTTAGTAATTGATGATAAACTTGTGCCATCAAGACCGATTAATGTATCAAAAATTAATAAAGGTGTAAGTATTTCTGCACAACCTTTAATTGAATTAGAAAAGGCACTCAATCAGTCCGGAATCGTCCCTCGCTCGTTTGTTGATTATAATCGTAATTTCATAATTGGTAGGGCATACGCACTGAATGATGGTGTAGCAAACCTTAATAATAAATCCAATCAGTTACAGTTATTTTATAACGAATCAACTGTAACCGGTGTTGACCGTCCTCCGCTTGTAGATAAACTTCTATTTTGTTTCCTCTTCCATGTGAGGAGAATTTCTATTAAAGGAGATTCTGTTTCGGTTTCACTTTAAAATTTAAATATATTGTATAAGTATAAATGAGTTTTACAAAAGATAAAGATAGTGATAATTATGAAACTGATAAAAAGGGTTGGGAGATTATTGCCCCTTATGTACCAAAAGATAAAGTGATATGGTCTCCATTTTACTGTGATGGAAAACAAAAAGAATATTTTGAAGAAATGGGATATGATATTATACATGAAGATAAGGACTTTTTTAGTTATACACCAGATTATGATATAATGATTGATAATCCACCATTTAGTAAAATTAAAGATATATGTTTTAAATTAAAAGAATTAGATAAACCTTTTATTTTGGTATGTGTTTCTACTTTACTTTTGTCTAAATGGTTTCAAAAAATATTCAAAGATCATTTACAAGTAATCATCCCTTTTAAGAGACCCACATTTACTCATTTAACTAATCCTAAAAAAGGATATACTCCTCCTTTTGGAGTTCAGTATTACTGCTATAAAATGAATCTTGAAAAAGATTTAATATTTATTGATTAAAGTTTTTCTAACGAACTTTATTTTTTTTTTAATTATAATTTATTTTGTATATTATATATATAAAATAAATGAGTGTAGACCGAAAATATCTTTCTATCCAGCCGAACAATGTTCCTTCAAGTGGGAAAGTCAGTTTTGCACGTGGTAACCCAATTTTGACGATTACCCTTGGTCGTCAAGAGGGCATCCTTGACCTTTCCACACTTCGCCTTTCTGGTGATTTAAATATTTGGCGTGATGCTGCTGGGACTCTTCATCCCACGGCGGCGGCGGCGGCAGAATTGCGTGGTTCTCATAAATTAGGTGTCTATTCGTGTATTGATCAGCTAGTTTTTCGCCACGCAGAAACCAAACAAGTTATAGAACACATCAGAAATTATGGGCGTTTCATGGCGTCTTACATGCCGGTCATGGCTGGCACCCAAGATTGCGCTGGTCATTTGAGCGAAACATCTCTTATCATGCCCAATTACAAATCGTACCGCGATACGGTTATTCGTGCGACTAGTTCGTCACCCTTCTGCATTCCACTTCCATCTGGCTTGACCCTCGGTGGTGATAAAATTCCTCTATCAAAGGTACCCCTTGAAATTGAGATTCATCTGGCACCGGATAGTCAGTTCTTCTATTCCTCTAATGCCCTCACCGCAAATGTTGCCACTTCTTTTTATGAATTAAGTGGGTTAGAAGTAGCATGTGAAGTTGATTATGTTAGTAAACCATCGGATAGTGGTATGTTGTCGTTTAATAGTATCACTTCGTATTTCTCTACATTAGAATCAACTAATTCCATTATTAATTATAATCTTGGATTATCAAAAGTTCTCGGTGTATTTGTAAATTTTGTCCCCTCGTCATTTATTAATAATCTTGCCCAAGATGGTTTTCTTACGTATATGCCGACTCGTTCAGCTGCTAGTGGGTCTGATGTTGCCAATCTTCAAACGATATCCTTCCTCCGTAATGGTGAACGTTTTCCGTCGGCATTTGAGGTTGTATCTGTTAGAGACACGAATAATTTAACACAAGTTGTAGATAGTCAAGTTATTAAGGGTTTCCTCTCATCTATTATCCCAGAATCCCAACACACCAGAACGACTGCTTCGCCTCTGACAACGAATCGTAATTTCACCACCAATGAGAACGCGATCACCGGTTATCGTTTCATGCCAGACCAAGGTGCAGTATATGGCGTGGGTCAGTTATATGATATGTTAGATAGTGAAGGTGTAGATTTCTCATCATCCCAGTTTTCTATTCAGATGACGAATGGTTTAGATGATGGTAATCCGGTATCGGCTTATCTCTTCATTAAATCCAAGGTTGCTGTCGCGTGGTCGGCGGATGGTGTACAGATTGTAATGTAAGTATTTTCTAATCATTTTTTATTTTAAATTTATTTTTTTTAGTATTTTTTATATATTTAGATTATATAAAAATGAGCATGACTGATAAAGAAGATTCTGTATCTAGTGACCGCATTCCAGACCTTATAAAAATTGGTGCTATCCCCACGACGTATGGTCAGACCATCCATACGGACGTGATAGACCCAGTAACATTTGACCAACGCCGATGCCGATTTACTCTCCAACGTGTCGCTGGTTTCCTTCATTCTAATTCTAAAATTACTATGGCAGTGACTCCCCTCACCTCTACAAACTCATTCTATCCTCTGAATATTGGTGTATCTAATTTAATTCAGTCGGCAACCCTCCGCATCGGAAATAAAACAGTTTGTGAGATTGATGATTATTGTAATTTCCATCAATATCAGTCATTATTTATCACGAATGAAAATAACAAAGAGAGAGAACAATTTTTAAGTCAGCGTTGTATTAATCATCAAGCGATTTATGAAGATGCTAGTGTCGCTGGTGCTACTCCTAACTCTGCCCCTACTGTTGGACTTGATACTGGACGCAATCCAGTTGTGGCGGCGGCTGGTGGTCAAGGTGCTTTTGAGCTTCTCCCCTTCCAGAAACATGACGCCACGAGTGCCCAGACTATTGCCGATGCTCCGGTTTATTCGGTTTATTTATCGGATCTATTCCCCTTCCTTAAATATAATCAGCTTCCTTGCTTTATGTTAGATGAGGAGGTACATATTGATTTAACTTTCACTGATGAGACCTCGTCTCTTGCTGCGGCTGGAAACTCTCGCCGTATGTGTGTTGATAATGCTAATGCTGCTAATCTCGCCGTATCCTACCTTATCACCGAGGGTGAGGTAAAACTTATTTATGATTCTATTTCATATGATGGAGAAATAATGAGAAAATATGCCGAACAGAATAAGAAATTAACTTTTCAATATGTAGATTATAGACTCGCAAAGAGAACTGGTGCTACTGGTGCCTTTACCAACCTTGTATTCCCTATTGGTGGTAATGGTCGTTTAGTATCAAAGGTTATGTTTGGTATGGACGCTGGTAAGAATTTCACACCGGTTTCTCTTCTCAATGGTGTTGTGGCGAGTGATGTACCGGCTGCCGAGACGCTCTCCATTAATCTATTATATAATGACCTCTATGAATTTAATCGTGACAGAGTTAATCCGGCATTACTTTTCCACACGACCCAGCATGCCGAGGGAATGACCCCTATGGTTGCGAGAGATGAATATCAGACATCATCTGTCTCTGCATTAACCACGGACACATTTGAGGGGTACAGTCAGAATGATGATACTTCTGGTCTTCGTGGTCTTTCTCGCTGGACGGCAATCAAACCGAATAAGGGTCAGCGTGTGAATAATAAGGGAATTGATCTGGTATATAAATCATCTGCCATGCCTGGTGCTGTCAATTATACCCTCCGTGCATATCTTGAACTGGTCAAGACGGCTACCATAGAGAATGGTGAATTTAACTGCTATTTCGCATAAATTCAATAAGTTTATTTATCTTTTTTTTTTTAATATCTCATTATATAAAACATAATGAATTGGTTTATAAAGATTCTAGATTATTTTAATTGTAATAAATTCAACAATATCAAAAAATTATATATAATAAAAATGAAAGAAAATCAAGAATTAAAATTAATAATTCAAGAATTATTAATAACTCAAACTGAAATTATTAAATTGATTAAAAAATAAGTTCAATTACTTAAAATTAAAATCTATTCTTATTATATAAATATGAAAATAGATAGCAAAAATCTAACCGATGATATTTCCGAAGCAAGACCAAATTTAAAGGAAAATACTGTGAAGCAATATGTCACTAATTTAAAGAAATTACAAAAAATATTTGATACAGATAATTATGATTTTTTATCTGACACGGAAGAGGTCATGGAAAAGATAAAAGATTTACATTATTTAAGTCAGAGAAATATTTTGAATGCAGTTGTTGTATTATTAATGGCATTAAATGCTGATAAAAAACATGATAAATTGTTAGAAGAATATGGAAAATTAAGAGATGGATTAAATGACAAATATAGTGATGAACAGAAGAGTGGAATTATTTCAGATAAACAATCGGCAAATTTTTCTACGATTGAGGAGGTATATGGCATGATAAATCAAATGGCAAGTGAATTAAAACCTATCAAAAAGAAAACAGAATTATCAAAAAAAGAATTTTCACTTTTACAAGCATACACTTTATTTAATATTTACGCACGAATGCCCATGAGAAATGATGTAGCTGGAATGGAAGCAATTCAGAAGAGAGCATATAATAAATTAAGTGCAGATGAGAAGAAGGCAGAGAATTATTTAGTATTAGGAAAGGATAAAATGTTTTTTGTATTGAATAAATATAAAACCGCGAAAAAATACGAAGAATTAAATTTACCGATTGAAGATAAATCATTAAAAAAAATTATTAGATTTTATTTAAAACATAATGGCATGGGTGTAATGTTTAAGACATCAACCGGCAAACCAATTACAAGAACTGAATTATCAAAATTATTAATTAAATTTTCAAAGAAGTATATGAATAAATCCATCAGCACCACTCTTCTCCGAAAAATTTATTTATCATCTAAATACGGTGACACGAAGAAGGAGATGGAAGCAGACTCAAAAGTATTAGGTCACGATGTAGCCTCTACTGGTATGAAAGTTTATGTTAAGGAAGCACAATAATTATTATCCTTTCGGTACATCACTTGCTGAATAATGTTTTAAAATTAATTTCTTTTGTTTTAATGAGTTTTGATAATCTGCCGGTTGGTTATTTTCTTTAAATTTTTTCGTGAATCTTATATAATCTTTTTGTAATTTTTCTAATTTTGGTGGGGGTTTAACCCAGTTAGTTTTCTTGCGATTTTTATCAATTATTTCAGTTAATTTATCTTCTAATTCTTGATCTAAATCTTCATAAATTTCTTGATATAATTCAAAATCAGATTCATCTAATTCATCTTCTGTCTCCTCAAATTTACTTGTATACATATTTTTCTGGGATAACTCAACAAAATCCTTCGGATTTACTTTTTCCGCTTCATTGACAATACTATTTGCCAAATCATATGTTTCTTTTAATGATTTTTTAAGGGCAGTGCTGTGCCCACTTACCACTTCATAATCAAAGGTGGCTGATTTCTGAACTACTGGTGCTTTTTTACCAGTTTTCTTCGCTGCTTTCGCTGCTTTCAGTTGTTTATTGACCCTTGCCACGTCTTTCTGTTTCTTCTCCCTTGCTCTAATTGCTGGTTTGTCCTCTAATTGAGCACTGGGTTTTGAAAGTTTCTTTTGTAATGATGCTGGTGCCGCTTCTTTTTTTCTCTCTGATTCCCTAGCATCAGCGACTGCTGATTCAGAATACCATCCTTTATATTTTCTTAATGTAGTTTTGGTGACCTCTACACCGGTTTTTTCAGTTGTTGAAAATCTTAACATGCTATTCATTAATTTAATGAAATATTTTCTTTCACTAGAACTTAAACTATCTAGTGCATCAGTTTCTGTACCTTTAACAGACGAGAATACATCACCAACTGCGTCATTAACTTGTTTAAGAGTTTTAAAGGTATTTCCTATTTTATTTTTATCCTCAACAAAATAATCAGTTAATTTTAAAATTTTATCTTTTAGAGAACCGTCACCGGTTAATGGTTTGTACGGTTTTTTAGCATTTTTTCTCTCTTTGATTGCTTTCTTTTCATCTGCTACTGCTCTCTTATCTTTCGCGATTAATTTATCTTTTAAAGAAGGTTTAACCGGTTGTTTAATTTTTTGACCTTTCTTCTTATCTTCAAGAAGTAATTGTCCTTTTGGAATTCGTTTTCCTTTAACATTAGGAGGAATTGTAGGGTAAGGAGTTTTTGCTGGTCTTACGTCATCTTCTTTTTTCATGGGTTTCTTAACAACTGGTTTCTTAACAACTGGTTTCTTGGTCATCGCTTTCTTAACTGCTTCTTTTTTCATTTCCCTTTGTTTCTTTTTCTTGACTTGTTCTCTTTCCGCTTTTGCTTCATCAGCCTTCTGTTTTTGTAACGCAGATTTCTCTGGTTTCTTCAAGATTTTATCGGCTTGTGTTAATGTAACATTAGGTTTTCTTTCATTTTTATATCTCCTCTGAATTGATTTTTTCACATGATTAACCATATAACCTTTATCATCTAATATTTTAAAGATTTGTTGTCTTGTTGCCTTGGGCGGAATGGTGATAGAAGTCAAGACATTATGTGCCTTAATAAGTCTGCGAATTTCAGTGGTAGTCAATTCTTTATCGGTCATCTTTTATAAGTATAAAATATAAAAAAAAAATGTATATTAATAATATAAATAATGTTAATTGATAAAACTCATTCAAAAAAAGATATCATCCAATTATTTAAAAATCACGGAGTCAAGATAGATAATAAATTAAGTAAGGCACAGATTGTGAATAATCTAGATGATAAATTTCAAGATTTAAAATTTAATGACAGAATAAAAAACATAACTGAATTCAATGACTATTTAAAAAAACCGACACCAAAACAGAGACCAAACGCACAACAGAAAACTGACATAATGTTTAAGGCAAAAAAGATCATTAGATGGTCTAATGGTGGGTACATGAATTGTGGTACAATTTATTCATCAAATGAGGAAGCCCATAGGGATATTATGGACATATATATGTGGGGAGATTTATCATCTATAAGAAGGGCGTGCAGATTATATAATGCCAATCTGAAAGGTCTTCATCATGTAAATCCTATCTTATCATATGAAGTTCAAGAAGAATTAAATAATAATAAAATAATTAAAAAAAGTCATTCATATAAATTAATTATCAGATATGCGACAAAAGAAAATCCGATAGTAATAGATTTTAGTTAATCTATTTAAAAACATTTTCTATGTTAAATATATGAACAAAAAGAAGAGAGAAGATTTAGGATTTGGCAGAACGATGGAGGAAAGGGCACATCCGAGCTTGGAGAAGATATTTGGTAAACTATATAATAATAATAATCATAATAAATATCATCCAATAGATTTTAAGACCGATAAATATATTGATACAGAGAAGTCATATGCTATTGAATATAAAAGAAGAAAGATTTATTTTGGACAATTTCCGACACTGATGGTAAATGAAAGTAAGATAATAAAAGGAAGAGAATATGTGAAGAGGGGAATGCGAGTATTTTACACGTGGGAATGTAATAATGATTGGTATTATTGGGAATTAAATGAAGATGAATTCATGATGGGTACTGGTGGAACCAATAAGAGAGGATGTGAGGAATGGACAGATGTGGCACATATTGAAAATAAATATATAAATAAGTTAAGTGATTTAATTATTTAGTCATAATTAAAATTCCATTCATATCATTATCCTCATCAATTATTTTTAATTTAATCAGAGCAAAGAAACAACTTATGAATAGTTCATGATCGCTTCTTCTTATGGGCTGACCATTAAGTTTTCTTTTATGAATAACATTACAGAAATTAAGATAAGTATATATCTGCACTTTAATTTTTAAATTTTTTTTTAATGAATCTAATATCAAGTATTCCCCTTGATATTTATATCTCTCATAAGTTTTATTTTTAGTCAGAGGATAATTAGAAATCATCAGACCCTTGTAATGTAAAGATAAATTTCCTCTTGATCCTTTATAAATCATAATAATCTATTGTTATACCTTGTATTTAAGTATTAATCAACGATTATACCTATTTAAAGACTATATAACGTCAATAATCAAGGTTTATACCGCTTTAAGTGCTAAAATAGATCTAAAAAGTGTATATATTTTAAAATATATGTCAAAAATGGATCTATTTTGAGTCTTTAAGTGGTATAATACTGGATTACCTATCTTTAAATAGGTATAATCATTGATTATTAATGATTCTGCGGTTATTTATCAATATTTTTATCTATGTTATATTATAAATGGTTAGAGAAAAGTATATTAAAGATAAATCGTATTCTATAAATAAAATGGGTGATAATAATATAAACATGGATATTGAGGATTTTTTTAAATCAATTGAAATCAAGAATAAATTGTCTATCTATCGCCACATCAATGTAATTCTCAATACCAAGGGAAATAAAATTCCATTTGGAGAAAAGAATAATTTAACTGTACAAGATATTCAATCTAACAGAGGAAATATTAACCATAACACATTATCCTTATCAGTTAAACATATTCCAGATTTATATGTAATTGATTTTGATAGTAAAGATGTACATGATGACCCCCTATATGAGAAATTAAAAAATGATTGTGTAGCATTTACTGAAACAAAAAAAGGGTCGCACTATTACGTAAACATTAAAAATATTACACCATTTAGTAATCAACAAAAAATTAACATTGATCCATTGATTGACATGGATTTAATTAAAACAAATAATATCTGGGAAACAAAAGGACGAATTGTAAATGGAACTATTAAAGAATATGATTGGAATGATATTAACAGATTTTTTGATGTGAAGAAGATGAATTTTAAAAATAGCCCACCATCAAGTCCACCAGCATCTCCTAAAAAATTACAATTGATTCAAGAAGAAGAATTTATTATACCTATTAATCAAGTTAAAATTCCTATCTGCACAGAAGAAGAATTTAAAAAACATATTAATTCATTTAAACCACGTTTTGAATATAATGATTGGTTATCTGTTGGATTTATTTGTTATAATAATTTTCAAGGTAGTGACCTTGGATTGAAATTTTGGAACATATATTCCAAACAAGACGAAGAAGGTTATGAAGGCAAGAAGAAACTACAAAAGAAATATTCTACATTTAATAGTGATGATTCTAATAAATTATCTTATAAACAATTTATTAAATGGAATTTAATTGACTATCCATGTAAAAATAAATATGAACACTGGTATATCACAGATTATGATTCATTTATTTCTAATATGAATATGGAATGTATGTTTCACACTAAAACACAAGATATAATTATTATTGCTAATGATTATTATTTTCGTGCTAAAAAAGGAAATGCATTAGATTACTATTCTAAATTTTCATTTACCGTTAAAGGTAAAAAAGAAGAAGATATAAAGGTCAATCCATTTGATATCTGGATTAACAATATTGATCGCAGAGATATTAGTGATATTGTCTTTGACCCATCTGGTAAAGAATATGAATCAAAATATAATATTTGGAAAGGATATAAATATCAGAAAACTGGCGAATATGAAAAAGAAAATATTAAACCCTTTGTACAACATATCAAAAATATTATTTGTAATGGAGATGAAGCACTAGCCGAATACGTCATTAAATGGTTTGCCCAAATTATTCAAACTCCTCAAAAAAAAACAAAAGTTGGTTTAGTGTGGAGAAGTGAGGCAGAGGGCGTTGGTAAAAATCTTATCTTAAATCTTATTAGAGATATTATTGGTTCGGAATATTATTATTCTACAAGTAATCTTGAACATCTAATCGGTAATTTTAATGCTGATGCAGAGGCAAAAATATTAATTAACATGAATGAATGTCTATGGGGAGGAGATAAAAAGAAAGAAGGAAGATTAAAAGAATTCATTACAGAACTCACATTAACTATTAATCAAAAAGGAGTTAAAACTTATAACATTGATAATTATGCTAATGTAGTTATTACATCTAATAGCGATTGGATTATTGGTGTCAATCAAAATGATAGAAGATGGCAAATGATAGAGTGTGCAGAAATTAAACACGATTCTGGATATTATAAAAAATTAGCGGATACAAATTTACAAGATTTAACTAATTATTTATATTCAATTGATTTAACAGATTATGATCCAACTGAAATTATTAAAACAAAACTCCACCATGAACAAGTAGAATTAAATATGGATACAGCCGAATTATTCTGGGTTCATATTTTAGAGAAAAAGAAAATTTACGGAAGATGGTTAAATAAACCCTATAAAATTAAAAAAAGTGAATTACATGAAATTTATATGAAATGTGAAATTTTTGGTCAACATGATTACAAAATGAACAACGTTAGTTTTTGGAAAAAAATTAGAAAAATTTCACCATCTTTACAATTCATATCAACCGGAAATTTAGTAGTCATACAGACTGCTGATATATTGAGAGAAGAATATAACAAATATTATAAATATGATAAATTTAATTTGAGTGAAAAATTAGAATATATTGATTTTGAACCAGAATGGTAATTAATATTTTTGTTTTTTACCTTTCTTTTTCATATCAGAATCCTTCATGATAGAACCATCCGGCATCCGATGAGAACCCTTCGGTACTGGTTTCTTCTTTTTTTTGGGTTGAGAATATCCCTCAAATAATTTTTCTGGTTTTATTTTTTTTTCATCATCTAATTCTTGTTTAAGATTAATTTGAATTAAATCATGATTAACAATTGGTTTTACCATTACATTTTTTACCACTTTCTTTTTTTTAGGCATTATAATAAATAACTAATATTTTAATTATAATTTATTTTTATGGAAAAATAAAATATAAGTAACTATATATAAATGAGTTTAGTTATTACATCCAATAAAACAGAGGAAAATCAACCGGAGTTCTCTGATGCTTTCAAACCCTACTCGTATCAAAATAGGTTATTGAATACCATGAAAATTCCTCCTAATAGTGAAGTTGCTTTACAATCCGCTAAAATAAATAAAAATGGTTTATTTGTTTTAGACCGTGCTAATGCTGGTTTCTGTACTTGGTTTAATCCTCCTATCGGAACAGACGCTACTTCTAAACCGGATTTAGAAAATACTACCACACAACCCTTCCGTGCTGTTATCGGTGCCGGTGAAGCATTCCGTGCCGGTGGTAAAGCCGAGAGAAATGTAGAGGATATGGTAAATGATATTCAAAAGGGATTAAATAATGCTACATTCCATCCCTCTCTGATTACTGGTGCCACTACGACTACAAATATCGTTGAACCAATTTATTCTGGGGGATCTGTGGCATTTGATGGATTTAAATTTACCGCAACACAAGAAACCGATGTGACTAGTCGCACGAAAGGTGATCTTACTTGGACTGATGTTTCAAAAAATAATTCCTATCCTTTTACACAAGTTAACGGTGCTATCACTGGTGATGCCTTTCAAGATGGGTTTTCTGCTCAAAATAGAGAATACCCTATCAGTCAGAATGATGGAACAGTTTTATTTGACATAAGTCTTGCTAATACCGGTGTTGACGGTGGTGGTTGGATGTGTGGTTTATCCAGAATTAATAAAAAAAGACAAATTTCTGCTGCCGGTGATTATGATTTTTGTCCGAATTATTTTGATGATACCAGACAAGCAACACTAACCTCGCTCGTCCAACCATGGAAAAGTCCGAATGGATGCGGACAGAATTGGTATGCTGATTTTTCTGTTATCAGATATGATGATTTATTATATGTTTTCCAATCTGGGGCAAGAACCGGTGGCGGTCTAAAATCTGGAATTACTATGAATGCGGTTGAATATTTTGGTGCTTGGAATTCAAATTTTGCCACCCAATATGATATCGGTAATAATGCCGATGGATTTGATGAAATAAGATTTACATTAACTAATGAAGAAGTTACGATTGAAATTGGTAAAGCTGGTGCTTTTAAAATTTTATGTGATTTTACAACCTTAAACTCAAAGGGTGCTACTAAACGTCAATGTTTAAATCCGGTTAATGCCGCTGAATGGGCGATGTATCCGGTCGCCGCCGATGACTCCGTCGGTGCCAACGCGGCACCGGCTCAAAAAACTATGCAGATATTAAACGTTGATCACTATAAGAATTATCCTAAATTTGATGAATTACTTTATCACAATTATGACTGGTGGGGTTGGTCACAGACATATAATGAAACCGCATTCTGTAAATCTCTTGAAGAAAGAGACTGGAATAATTACAATCGGACTGTCAGCGGAATTGCCGGTAATGGTCTCTTAATTCCTAAACTTCTTACTGGAAAAGGTATGAGTGATTATCAAAATGCTATTATTACTTCAAAATCAGTTGAATATGGAAAATCAACTGATGAATGTAATACACAAATCACTCTCGGATTTGTTGGAGCATCACCATCTGTTCCTAGTGTAGCGCGAACTGATCTTGTTATCGTATGTCAATCTGCACAAGTGCCAAAACTTATCTCAAATATTTCTTTATTTATTCGTCTGAATAATTTCACCCAACAGACCATGAATGCTAGACAAGGTACAGTATCAAAAATTATTGGACATTTACCTCGTTTTGATAATAGTGGTTCAGAGACTGGCGGATTATATTTTGAACCAAATGAAAAAACATATCTTGCTCTAAATAATCCAGACACTTTATATATTAATTCTTTTGATATTGATATTGTCTATGAAAATGAAACGCTCTGTACAGCACTTACTGGGAAAACTATTGTGTGCCTTCACATTCGTCCAATTAAATAAAAATGCGGTTTCTATTTAAAATTAATATCTATAAGTATATATATAAAATGGATTTGTCCGAAGAACAAATTGATCGGATTCTTGCGAATTACAAAAAGAAAAGAGAAAGAGAAAATAAATACTATCATGAAGTCAGTAAAGATAATGAAAAATTTAAAATTAAAAATCGTGAGAGAGCGAAATCTCATTATCAGAGAAATGGAAAAGAAATGAAAAAAGAAAGATATGAATCTAATAGAGAAATTTTACAGATTAAATCACTGTATAATTATTATAAGAAAAATGACAAAATAGAAATTTTTAAAGAAAAACATGAAACAAAATATAATATTCTCATTGAAAAGGGAATACTTGTTTAATTAAGTTTATTTAATCTTATTTTTTTTATATCCTCATAATATAAATATGAGTGAATATGTGGACACGAAACTTTTAAATTGTAATCGTGCTGCATCCATAGAAGCAAGGAGTGGGAATAATGGGAATCCAGCTCTTTTTACCAATCCCTTACAAGAGACGATCAGATTGGATGTAGGTGATAAAGTATCATGTGAAAGGGCATTCATTTCAGAGATTGGTGCTGGTAATCCCCAGACAATAGAATTCAAAGGACAGACCGTTGGAAGAAATCCAGTACCCCCCTATACAAAAATGGATACTCAAAATTTCTATGAAGTTAAATCAACCACATATGATGAAAAATATAGGTTAGGTGGATATCGTAGTATTGAGACGACATTAATTGAAAATGAAGATGTTGATTTAAGAGATAATCTCGCACCCCTAATTACTGGATATTATATTACGGCAAATGAATATCCTAATTATATTCAACAACCTAGAAGATTCGCCCAACCCTACGACACACGAGGGACAATTCCGGAATCATATACAATTTATGATGGGTTAGATAATGTGGGGGCTGGTATGACACATCATACAGTTAATAAAAATTGTTTCGTCCCTAGTGATTGGATTGAGAGACATACCGA
>TARA_R110000737_G_scaffold53512_1_pt1 | contig 17843 bp, 18 predicted proteins | sample TARA_R110000737 | Tara Oceans TARA_R110000737 (sample SAMEA4398027) | marine metagenome | biome: Polar Biome; feature: [SRF] surface water layer (ENVO:00010504); material: water (ENVO:00002006), including particulate matter (ENVO:01000060) such as... | depth 5 m
GAGCTTGAAAAAGCAAATGAAAAAAGATTATTACAGGAGAAATGCGTTTCAAATATCGGCTATTATTTGTGCAATAATGCTAATTTTGGTTGAAGCATTAGCAATGGGTATTTATCCTGGAAGATCAATCCAATTCTTTTGGATGTTTTTCGGTTTATTGGGCATTGCAACTGGATTAGGGGCCTTTCGTTTATTGTACGATGCTTGTTGTTGATTTTTTGGAATACTATTTGTAGTTAAAATTATTATATTTACGATTAAATTAATTAATGTCATGGAACTAAAGAAAAGTGAAAATGCCAATGTTGACAAACTAAGATTACCGTTTGTGGCTATTGGATTTCTTTTTATCGGCAGCTTAGTGCTAGCCTCTTTCTCATACACTGCAGGCGTAGAAAGAAATGACGGTAATAACGGTGAGCAAAAAGTTTCGGCAGTGAAATTTGAGCAAGAAGTGAAAAAAGACGACGAAACACCGCCACCACCGACACCACCTCAAGTTGACGCTCCGCCGCCACCACAAGAAGAAATTATAGAAAAGAAAAACGAAGAGAAAGAACCAGTTGTGGTTGTTGCTCCACCGCCACCACCAGTGCCAAAAGGTCCTGAAACTAAAGTAGAAGTAAAAGAAGAGATTATTGAATTCCCAGATGTGGAAGCTCAATTCCCAGGTGGTATGGCAGAATTGCAAAAATACATTGCAAGCAATATCAACTACCCTCAAACTTCAATCGAAATGAACGAACAAGGAAAAGTATACTTGTCATTCGTTGTTGAACCGGATGGAACGATAAGTAATATCGTTGTTGAACGTGGAGTCTCTTCAGATTTAGATCGAGAAGCAAAACGCGTGGTTCGAGGAATGCCTAAATGGACACCAGGTGAAGCTGGTGGTAAAAAAGCAAGAACTCGATGCCGTTTGCCAATCAACTTTACGTTGAACTAACAACAAAAATATTTAATACTTAAAACGCTTAGACTTAGTTTAAGCGTTTTTTTATTTTTATTAAAACCGTATTTTTGAATTGATCATGAAAGCATCAATAGTTAAATCGTTGAAAAGTCCATTGTTCTGGCTTGCTTTGATACTCACGTTTTTTGTTCTTAAAAACAATATTGAAGGCGATCGCTTAAATCATGTCATCCGTTCAGATGGTCGAGGATATTATGCCTATCTACCTGCTTTCTTCATCTATGATGACCCAAGTTTTCAAAAATCAACAGAAGCAGAAAAACGAGTTACAGATTCTGGGGATCAATTCTACCTTTTCAAAGACAGTAAAGGTAAAATGCACAACAAATACTTCCCAGGGATAGCTATTATGCAAGCTCCTTTTTTCGGAATGGCTTGTTCGACTTCGTGGTTAATGGGTCAGGAAATAAATGGCTATTCTAACATCTTTCAGTTCTTTCTGCTTTTAGGTAGCTTATTTTATTCCCTCCTAGGAATTCTTCTGTTTTACAGGTGTCTAAATCTATTATTCCCTGAACATGAAAGAAAAATTCCGTGGCTGATTACAATTTTTTATTTGTCAAGTCCTCTTTGGTTTTATAGCGTTGTTACACCAAGTTTCACCCATCAACATTCATTTTTCCTTTTTGGATTATTTTCCTTCATTGCTCTAAAAATCAAAGAAAAAAGCAGTTGGCAACTATTATTGCTATTAGGACTCTTAACAGGATTAATTGCTATTGTTCGGCCCACAAATGTTCTTGTAGTATTGATGCTTCCATTCTTAATTGGAAGTACTGATAAACTGAAGGGGGTATGGAAAGAATTAACTTCAAATTCAGGTGAGAAAATTTGGATTGGTCTCGCTGGTTTTTTTAGTATGATTTTCTTTTTATTCCTAATCTGGCGCTGGCAGTCGGGAGAATGGTTTGTTTGGTCATACAAAGGCGAAGGCTTCAATTGGCTGAGACCACATCTTTTGGAGAACTTATTTAGCTTTAGAATTGGACTTTTTGTGCACACACCTATGCTATTGTTTACTTTGATAGGAACTTATTTTCTTTACAAAAAGAACAAATTTCAGTTTATTTTTTGGTGGATCTATTTCCTTATAAACATGTGGGTAATATCTGCTTGGTGGTGTTGGGATTATGAATCCTCTTTTGGTAATAGACCAAATACTGAACATATTTTCTTTTTGGTACTACCGATTTTCTACCTTTTTGACAAAAACCGAAAATGGGTTTGGGGAATTCTTATTTTCTTTTGCCTGATCAACTTATATCGTTTTCAGCAATACACAACAGGTGCTCACCCAAATCAAAGATTCACGGCTGCTAGCTATTTTAAAAGTCTACAATTTTGGAAAAGCTACCCTGAATACCGATTTAACTTTACCCGATCTCCCGAAGCTTTTGGTGACAAACTGGAAGAAAAAGTATTATTGGATTTTCAAGGTGAAAAAGTAATCCACGCCAAGGATCAATTCCCTCTTGGTGGCGAAACTGTGCTTGATACGCCTCGAACTTTCGAACGGTATTACTATCGAGTGGAATTGGATAAAAAGATTAGAACAGAAAATTTTGATGGGGTCAATCTTGTTGTGGATGCATATAATGACGATATGAGCAAACGACATTACCTAGCAATTGATTTATTCAACGATCGTGAAGAAGGCAAAAAAGATTGGAAACATTTGATTTTCGAAGGAACGATAATCGACAACTTTCAAGATTATACTTACCTGAAAATTTACATCTGGAATCACAAAGGGAAAGAGCTATCAGTAAGGAATGTGAAAATTACTTTGACGAAATATATGGCGGAATAATTATAAATTCTTACCGCTTTCCAAAACTTTTTGTTTCATCTCTTCCATGTATGCCAACATTTTAGCTTGAATGTTCTTATCCGTCGCACCCAACATTTTAGCGGCTAATATTCCAGCATTTTTTGCTCCATTCAGAGCAACAGTTGCAACAGGAATTCCTCCGGGCATTTGAAGAATAGATAAAATACTATCCCAACCATCAATAGAATTACTTGATTTTACTGGAACACCAATCACCGGAAGTGGTGTTAACGAAGCGGTCATACCTGGTAAATGAGCTGCTCCGCCTGCTCCTGCTATGATTACCTCAATTCCTCTAGTATGAGCGTTTTTAGCATATTCAAACATCAACTCTGGCGTACGATGTGCGGAAACTATATTGATTTCATACGCAATACCCATTTCCTTTAAAAAATCTGCAGCGTCTTGCATAACCGGTAAATCCGATTTGCTTCCCATGATGATTCCAACTTTTGCCATTTCTTATAATTTGAGTTCAAAGTTACATAGAAGATTTTACCAACCCAAACGCGATTTCAATTCGGGTAATGCATTTCGACTAATTGGTAATCGAACACCATTGGTTAATAGAACTTGATAACGTCCTTTCTCAGCACTTTCGATTTTCTGAATTCTATCTATTGCTATGATTGATGATCGATGAATTCTTGCAAATAAATTGATTGGTAACGTTTTCTCGTAATGCGTCATCGTTTGCTTTTTCACATAACGACCATCGTCGGTGTACAGTTTTACATAATCGTCATAAGCTTCTATGTAAATCAATTCCGGCAATGGAATAATATTAATATTTTCGCCATCTTTAATGACTATACGCTGCGCCTCATCTGGATTAGCATAACTTTGTCCGCTGATTTTCTTTTCTTCAGAAGAAGCTGATTCAGCACATTTTTCAACGGCCTTTTCAAAACGTTCGAAGAGAAATGGCTTCAACAAATAATCCAAAGCGTTGGCATCAAAAGCTTTAACTGCATATTCATCAAAAGCTGTGGTGAAAATTACTTTAGGGTCGTGCTGCGTTAATTCCAATACTTCAAAACCATTTAATTTTGGCATTTGAACATCGAGGAATATTAAATCGGGTTTCAATTCATCAATCATTTTCACTGCCTCAAAACCATTTTCACATTCCCCCAAAATCTCAATAGAGGGAATCTTATCACAATAGTTTCGAATTATACTTCTTGCCAAAGGCTCGTCGTCAATCAGTAGTGCTCTCATCTGAAATTGGGATTTTTAATGTGGTAATAAAAATATTTTCTTCTCGATTTGTCGTCAACAATTGATTTTCAGCATAAAGCCAATAAAGTTTTTTACGTAAGCCAGATAAACCAAATCCTGTTCCTTTCTTAGAAGCTAAATCAGCATCCACGGGATTATGCAATTCAAAGACAATATAGTTTTTTACTATTTTACAGCTAAGCGAAATATTGGCTTCTCCTGTCTGACCGTACAAACCAAACTTAATAGCATTCTCAATTAAGGGCTGTAGAATCATTGCTGGAACCGGCAATGAATCATTAATCTCATCGTGTTCCAAAGTAAAATGCAAGCGATGGGAAAAGCGTATTTGTTCTATGGCGAGATATCTTTCAATCTGATCCAATTCTTCACGAAGTGGGACAAACATTTTTTGATTTTTGACTACAGAATGGCGCAAAAAATCAGAAAGTTTTACGACCATTTTTTGCGCTTCTTCTGGAGAAGACAGGGTCAAAGCTGAGATAGAATTTAAACTATTGAAAAGAAAGTGAGGCTGAATATTTTGTTGAATATTTTTAATCTCAGCATTTTTTAGATCCTCTTGTAATAATAGTAACCTATTCGTATTCTGCTGATTGCGTATTTCATTTTTTAAAAACCACCATTCATAGAATAAGATGCAAAGTGCAAAAAACAACAACATCAAATGAATAGAATAGTTAGGGAGAAAAATCAAAGGTCGCCAGTGAAGTGGTAAATTTTTTACCAATAAAGCCATTAACAAACTAACGATTCCTGTCAATAAAACAAGAATGGAAAATGGCACAAATGAAAACGTTTGTTTCGGTTGAAAATAACGGAAGACATTGGTAAGTATTCGAGCACTTATGAAAACCTCTATGAGAATGAACAAGGCTGCCCAAAGCGACTTTTCAACAGAATAACCGGCTACGAAAAGACAAAAAGCGTACAAGCCACCAAGGCTAAACGCCATGATGACTTGTGTTCGCAATTGTTTTGATTCGGAAATTCCAATAACTTCCATTCGCTATTTAGTAACTTTTAATTTCTACTCCGCCAAATACGCAGGTTCCTTTTAAAATTAGTATTTTTTCTGGAGAATCGTCCGAAGCTCGTTTTATACGATTGTCTTCTAATCCACCAAAAATGGATGTCATTTCTGAACGAACAGACCAATCTGCTGGGATAATTATTTCTGATCCTCCAAAGACAGTTGTCATGTCAATAAGCGCTCTGCCTTGCATGTCAGCGTTCATTAAATTGATTTCTGTTCCTCCAAAAAGCGTAAATAAATCGGCTCCTTTGAAGTTTTTCGTCGTTACTTGTTTCTTTATACTTCCAAAAATGGACACAGCATCAATGAAATCATCGGGCGAAATTTCTGTGTCGCCCATTCCGAAAAAATCTGACTCTCCGGCCATTTTCTTCCATTTTTTGGGACCACGACTTCCAAATTTTGCTTTGTAAATCATTGAGGCACCTAATAAAATTATACCTATTGGAAATATTATTCTGAAATTGATTAAGTCAGGATAAAAGTCATCGAGTTTGAATATTAATCCAATTGCGATTAAGATATAACCAGACATTCTTTGGAACTTGTGACGTATTAAAATCACTATCCCGATGCCGATTAAAATCATTTCCCAACTGAAAATCCATCTTGGAATATGCAATCCTAGTTCACGGAACAAATAAAGTAATCCAAACAAGACGATTAATGCGCCTGCTATAAGTTTACCTCTTGTTTTTCCTTTTTCCCATGAAAGGAAATCGTGTTGATCTTCTGGTGCTAATTTTTGCTTTTCCATTTTCGTACATTTTAATTATAAAACAAATCTGCGGAATTAGTTTCGATTGATAAAGCAGTTATCGGTCAGTGGTTTTTATTTGTCGGTGAAGCAACAAATAAGAACGAAAAAAAAATGTCGTGACGAAAAATTTTTCATCACGACATTTTTTTATTTTATTTAATACTAAAGCGTTCCGCGTTTTTCTTGTTCTCTTTCGATACTTTCGAAAAGTGCTTTAAAGTTTCCAGCTCCAAAACCTCTTGCACCCATTCTCTGAATGATTTCAAAGAAAAGTGTAGGTCTATCTTCGATAGGTTTTGTGAAGATCTGAAGTAAGTATCCTTCTTCATCAGCATCAATCATGATTCCAAGTGCTTTCAATTTTTCAATATCTTCACCAAGTTCATGGTTATGTGCTTGTAGTCTTCCAGGAACTGCTTTGTAATATTCTTCAGGAGGAGTAGATAAAAACTCAATTCCTCTAGCTCTCATTTTACTTACGGTTGTGATGATGTCATCGGTGGCAACAGCAATATGTTGTACGCCTGGTCCATTGTAAAAATCAATATATTCTTCTATTTGAGATTTCTTTTTTCCTTCAGCAGGTTCGTTAATTGGAAATTTAATTCTCCCATTTCCATTACTCATCACCTTACTCATAAGAGCAGAATATTCAGTTGTAATTTGTTTATCATCAAAAGACAAGAAGTTTACAAACCCCATTACATCTTCATAAAATTTCACCCAAGTATTCATCTCATTCCATCCCACATTTCCTACCATGTGATCGATAAATTTAAGCCCAACAGGCTCAGGCTTGTAATCTGATTCCCATTTTACGTAGCCGGGTAAAAATTCACCTTTATAATTTTTACGCTCTACAAACATATGCACTGTTTCTCCATACGTATAGATTCCAGCTCTTACAACTTCACCGTGTTCATCTTTTTCAACTGTAGGCTCCATGTAAGATTTAGCTCCTCTTTTCGTAGTTTCTTCCCACGATTTTTTAGCGTCCTCAACCCAAAGTGCAATCACTTTTACACCATCACCATGTTTAGCAATGTGCTCATTCATCCAAGAATCTTCTTTTAGAGGTGTAGTCAATACAATTCTAATTTTATCTTGCTTCAAAACATAGGATGTGTAGTCTTTACAACCAGTCTCTAATCCTTTGTAGGCATGTGATTGGAACCCAAATGCAGTTTTGTAAAAGTGGGCCGCTTGCTTAGCGTTACCAACTATGAATTCAACATAATCTGTTCCCAAAAGTGGCAAGAAGTCTTGCGCTCCTTCAAATATTTTTTCTAATCCGTATTCTACGTTTTTGATATCTTTTTTTATCTCTGTTGACATAATATTCTTGTTTTTTAGTCTTTAAAATAACCAGCTCGTCACATAAGACTCATCTTGCAAGTCGACAGCTGCTTGTGTTAATTTTAGTGGTTTGAAGGTATCTACCATCACCGCTAATTCCAATGTTTCTTTTTGACCTATGCTTCTCTCGTAAGCGCCAGGGTGAGGACCATGAGGAATTCCACCAGGATGTAAAGAAATGAATCCTTTTTCAACATGATTTCTACTCATGAAATCTCCATCAACGTAGTACAAAACCTCATCTGAATCGATATTGCTATGATTGTATGGCGCAGGTATTGATTTAGGGTGATAATCATACAAACGTGGAACGAATGAGCAAATAACAAAATTATGAGCTTCGAAAGTTTGGTGCACTGGAGGTGGCTGATGAACACGACCCGTTATTGGTTCAAAATCGTGAATAGAAAATGCATAAGGAAAATTAAACCCATCCCAACCTACAACGTCAAATGGATGAGAAGCGTAAACGATTTCGTGCATTACATTCTCTTTTTTGATTTTCACCAAAAAATCGCCTTTTTCATCATGCGTTTCCAATTCGCTCGGTGCTCGCATATCTCGCTCGCAAAAAGGCGAATGTTCCAACAACTGCCCGAAATCATTTCGGTAGCGTTTTGGGGTAACGATTGGTGAAAAAGACTCAACTACAAACAAACGATTATCGCTGGTATCAAAATCTATCTGATAAATAATCCCTCTCGGGATAACAAGATAATCACCATAAGAAAAAGTAATATTTCCTAGTTGAGTGCGTAACTTTCCTGTTCCTTTATGAATAAAAATTACTTCGTCAGCATCGGCATTTTTATAAAAATAATCTCTTAGCGACTCCTGTGGTGCCGCACAGCCAACATTTACGTCGTTATTGTATAATAAGATTTCACGACTTTCTAAAAAATCCTTTTTTGGCGCAACGTTCATCCCTTTTAACATGCGGGAGGAAATATTTTTGTCGACTGCTGGCTTTGGGGAAACATCTATTGGATCGCTGACACTTTTAATTTGTGTTGGAGGCGAAACATGATACAACAAGGATGAGAAACCATGAAACCCTTCAGTTCCAAATAATTGTTCATAATAAATCCCTCCTTTTGGATTATCGAATACGGTGTGCCTTTTGTGAGGTATCTCACCTAATTTATGATAGAATGGCATATTTGAATTTTAAAATAAATGATTAAAATAATTTCGTTACTATTCAATTCAAAATTCATTCACTCTGGATTTCTCTTGATTAAATAGTTCAACAATATTTTTAATTCCAACCACATAAGCGTGTTTCTTACAAATATAAAGAATCGCAGGTAAACAATGAAACTGATTGACATTTTGTCTAAAAATTTCACGGATAATTTACTTCTTGAAAATTTATCCTGCTTATAACCCTTCCAACAAAAAGGAAACCTTAAATTTGCCTTAAAATAGTCAGGATGAAGAAAGTTTTAATCATAGGAGCAGGAGGTCAAATTGGTGCGGAATTGGTTCTAGAACTTCGCAAGCGATTTGGAAATGAAGCTGTTATTGCAACTGATGTGAAAAATTCTTGTCCCGTATTGTTGAAAGGAGGACTTTTTGACCAAATGGATATTATGGACAGAGAATATGTTCGAAATTACATTATTCAAGGAAAATTCACTGATGTATACCTTTTGGCGGCTTTATTATCCGCAACGGCCGAAAAAAATCCAGATTTTGCCTGGAAACTGAATATGGAAGGGCTTTTCACTATACTAGATTTGGCTAAAGAAGGACATGTTAAAAAAGTATTCTGGCCGAGCTCTATCGCCGTTTTTGGGCCAACAACGCCGAGAGATAATACCCCGCAAACTACCATCATGGAACCGACAACAGTTTATGGAATTTCCAAACAAGCTGGTGAACGATGGTGTGAATATTACGCAAACAAACATGGTGTTGACGTAAGAAGTATACGTTACCCTGGACTAATATCATATACAAGCGAGCCAGGAGGTGGAACAACTGACTACGCTGTTGACATTTTCTACAAAGCGAAAAATCCAGGTCACTTCGATTGTTTTTTGAAAGAAGATACACGCCTCCCAATGATGTATATGCCTGATGCTATACGCGCAACTGTAGACTTAATGGAGGCACCTGCAGAAAGTATAAAAGTTCGTTCATCGTACAATTTATCGGGTTGTAATTTCACTCCAGCCGAATTGAGCAATGAAATTAAAAAGCACATTCCAAGTTTCACAATCAACTATGCTCCAGATTTTCGACAAGCAATTGCCGACAGTTGGCCAGCCTCGATTGATGACTCAAAAGCCCAAGAAGACTGGGGCTGGAAAAAACAATATGACACTTCCGGAATGGTTGAAGACATGCTGAAAAATGTTCAAGCTTAGCGCTACATAACCAAAAAATTCACGTAAGCTGTTAAAAAAATAAAACATTTACCCAGGAAAATTATTTATTTTTCAAAAATTAATTGTAATTTTCCAGTGTTTAGATAGAATTAACATAGACATGTACAAAAAATCTTTATTTCCACTCATTTTTTGTCTTGCTTTCTCTTCGAATTTCGCACTCTCCTCCAGCGAAGACGGAAGACTGCAGTCAGACGAAACCAAAACGAATCAAACCGACCGTAATGGTCTTAAGCAAGGTTATTGGATTTATTTTGGCAAAGACAGACCTGAAACAGGTATTCCTACAAACGGTAAAATCGAAGAAGGACCTTACGAAGACGATAGGCGTGAAGGTATGTGGACTAAATACCATAATGACGGAATGACGCCAAGAATTAAAGGTACTTATGTCAACAATAGACCCCAAGGAGCTTATACAAAGATACATCCCAATGGGAAAATCAAAGAAATTGGAACCTTTGAGCGTAATTCTTATCGCGATTCTCTTAAACGTTTTCATGAAAATGGTGTTTTGGAATACGAAGCAAAATTCAATGATGAAGGTCTAGAAAGCGGCACGGTAAAATATTACTTTCCGAATGGACAACTAGAATTTGAATACAAGTCCGTGAATGGAAAACCAACAGGGAAAGCAACTCGCTATTACGAAAATGGTGATGTTAAAGAATTGATAGAATATGGTCCAGATGGACGTGTGATTAGCTCTATCGAAAAGGAAATGGTGAAATCTTCTGTTGCCGTTAAAGATCCCGGAGCATCTAAAGAAAAAGCACCTCACATTCAACGTCCACGTACGAAAGGAACGAAATTTCAATTGAACGGATACAACAAATGCTACAACAACAACGATGAAATTTGGCAAGATGGCGAATTCAGAAACGGTGAGTTGTGGGATGGTAAAGTATACGAGTACGATACTGACGGAATATTATTAAAAGTAAGAGTTTTCAAAAAGGGTGTGTATCATTCGGACGGGCAACTTTAGAAAAATAAATGTAATTTTAGAAGGCTCTTAGGAGCCTTTTTTTTATGACCAGCGTAAGCAACTAATGAAAACGAAACAAAAGACTTTAAACGACGTCATCAGCTTATCACCCTCAGTAGACAAGGTTGGTGTAGAAGAACGTTGCGCTCGTTTCCAAACCAGAAGTATAAAAAACGAAGCGAAATGGCAAGGCATGAATATGGTCTTGAACATGATCGATTTAACGACTTTGGAAGGAAAAGATACGCCGGGAAAGGTGAAACAAATGTGTTACAAGGCACATCACTTGCATGATTCAATTGAAGGTTTACCTTCAGTTGCAGCAGTATGCGTTTATCCTACCATGGTGAAATTGGCCAAAACGGAATTGATTGGAACAAACGTAAAAGTTGCTTCTGTTTCAACAGCTTTTCCTAGCGGACAAGCACCAATGTCGGTAAAACTGGACGACACAAAATTTGCAGTAGACAGCGGAGCAGATGAAATTGACATGGTTATTTCCCGTGCAAAATTTCTTGCTGGAGAATACGAATTCGTTCACGATGAAATTGCTGCTATAAAAGAAGTATGCGGTAAAGCGAGACTAAAAGTAATCTTGGAAACTGGTGAACTTTCCACTTTGGACAATGTCCGCTTAGCAAGTGATATTGCCATTCGCGCTGGAGCTGATTTCATAAAAACTTCAACAGGAAAAATTTCTCCTGCTGCGACTATGCCTGTAACTTATACGATGTTACAAGCGATTCGCGATCATTTTGTGGAAACTGGAAAAATGGTGGGAATGAAACCAGCTGGAGGAATCTCCAATTCAAAATTAGCCTTGCATTATTTGGTAATGGTAAAAGAAACTTTGGGCGACGAATGGTTGAACAATACGTACTTCCGATTTGGAGCAAGTAGTTTGGCGAACGACGTACTTATGCAAATTCAAAAAGCAAAAACAGGCATTTATTCATCACCCGATTATTTCTCAATTGATTAATCATGAGTAAAAAAACACAAGAACTTTGGTCTTACGCGCCAGCACCGGAAAGCTCGAAAGTTGTTCAAATCAAAGAAAAATATGATTTGTATATCGACGGTAAATTTGTAAAACCGAGCTCAGGAAAATATTTCAAAAGCATAAATCCTGCCGACGAATCGGAAATTTGTTCGATTGCTTACGGAAACGAGAAAGATGTTGATTTAGCGGTAAAAGCAGCCCGAAAAGCATATACAAATGTTTGGTCAAAACTTTCGGCTTCAGAACGTGGCAAATACATTTTCCGTATTGCACGTATGATGCAAGAACGCTCTCGCGAACTAGCTGTTGCTGAGTCGATTGATTCTGGAAAAACGATACGTGAATCACGTGATATTGACATTCCTTTGGCTTGTAATCACTTCTTTTATTATGCTGGTTGGGCTGATAAATTGGAAGAAGCTTTCCCAGGAAGAAAACCGAAATCATTAGGTGTTGCTGGACAAATCATTCCTTGGAATTTTCCGTTGCTTATGGCTGCGTGGAAAATTGCTCCTGCCCTAGCGACAGGAAATACAGTTGTTATCAAACCCGCTGAAACAACTTCGCTGACTCTGATGATTTTAGCCGACATCATTCACGAAGCTGGATTACCAGCAGGTGTTTTCAATGTCGTTTCTGGTTATGGAGACACAGGTGCGGCGATTGTCAATCATCCTGACGTGAACAAAATTGCTTTCACAGGTTCAACAGGTGTTGGGAAAATTATTCAGAAAGCTTTGGCTGGGACGGATAAAAAATTGACCTTAGAATTAGGCGGGAAATCTGCCAATATCATTTTCGACGATGCTCCTCTTGACCAAGCTGTTGAAGGAATCGTAAACGGAATTTTCTTTAATCAAGGACATGTTTGCTGCGCAGGCTCTCGACTATTCGTGCAAGAAAATGTTGCCGACAAAGTGATAGAGAAATTGAAACACAGAATGTCTTCATTGATTGTTGGCGATCCTTTGGATAAGAACACTGATATCGGGGCGATAAACTCAAAAGAACAATACGACATCATTCAGAATTACCTGAAAATTGGTAAAAATGAAGGATTGGAAATGTATCAAAGTCCTTGTAAGTTGCCGAAAAATGGATACTTCATGCCGCCGACTTTGTTTATGGAAGTGGCACAATCGAATATTATTGCTTCGGAAGAGATTTTCGGACCTGTATTGGCGATTCAAACTTTCCGAACGATAGACGAAGTAATTCAAAAAGCGAACAACTCACCTTATGGATTGGCAGCTGGTGTTTGGACAGACAAAGGAAGTCGGATATTTAATGTGTCATCGCAATTGCGCGCCGGGGTTGTTTGGGCAAACACCTACAACAAATTCGATCCTGCATCCCCATTCGGTGGTTACAAAGAAAGTGGATTCGGTCGCGAAGGCGGTTTGCACGGGTTGATGCCTTATTTAAAATTTGATTAAGCAAAAAACATGGAACGTTTGGAAGTTTTAAAAACATACAAAATATACATCGGTGGCGCTTTTCCAAGAACAGAATCTGGAAGAACCTACGCCATTCACAACAAAAAAGGTGACTTACTAGCCAACATGTGCCTAAGTTCGCGTAAAGACGTTCGAAATGCCGTTGTTGCCGCGAGAAAAGCATTTGGTGGATGGAGCGAGAAGACTGCTTTCAACCGTGGTCAAATTTTGTACCGCATCGCCGAAATGATGGAAGGCCGAAAAGCACAGCTGGTCGAAGAACTAGTTTCTTTAGGTTCTACAAAAGCTGCTGCTGAAAAAGAAGTACTAACATCTATCGACCGTTGTATTTATTACGCTGGTTGGTGCGACAAATACCAAGCGATAGTTTCTTCGGTGAATCCGGTTGCTAGCTCGCATTTCAATTTCACCGTTGCTGAACCAACTGGAGTTGTTGCGCTGATAGCTGACGAAAAAGCAGGATTACTAGGATTAGTTTCTTTGCTTTTGCCTTTAATTGCTGGCGGAAATACAACTGTCGTTTTGGCTTCACAATCTTTGGCTTTGCCTTCGATAACTTTGGCGGAAATCATCAATTCATCTGACGTTCCTGGCGGAGTTGTAAACATCTTAACTGGCGACTTGAACGAATTAGCAGAAACATTCTCTACGCACATGGACATCAACGCCCTTGCTCTTTCTCGCCCAACGGACTTAAAGAAGAAAATGGCTGAAAATTGCACCGTGAACGTAAAACGTTTCTTTTCATTTGATAACAATTGGTCTGACAATTCGGCACAAGGTTTGCACTTTATTTCTGATTTTCAAGAATATAAAACTACATGGCATCCGATTGAGAAGATTGGTGGAGCTGGGGGTGGGTATTAAATTATGATTAAATAATTGGCACGCGGATAACGCAGATCTTGTAAGATTACGCACGGATTTTTGATGAATTACACCTAGATAGTATGTTGATTTTTTTAAACTCTAGAAATCAATATGTTAATTCGAAATTTATAGTTTGAAACTTACTCAGAAACTAAAATTCGCGAATTCGAAAAGACTAAAAGTTTAGTCCTTAATTTTTTACGAATTGGCCTTATGTGTTCATATGCAAAAAATGAAATTAAAAACCCGAAATCCTAAAATCTCGGTTTTGCAATAGTTTGGACTAAATTAATTCCTCAATTCTTCGCAAAGCAATCCCTGATTATGGATAAATACTAGAACTTCTTCCTCTTTTATTCCGTCCAGAACCTCAATACGCAGCACATTATCAACATCCTGCCTATCCACATTCCAATCCAAAATATGTGGATGTTCATCGAAGAAAGGTTGGAGCAACTTTATCCGTTTTTTGGAAGAAATATTGGTTCGGTAAATCAACAAATTGTCATCTACCGAAACAGAAATCTCTGTCAGAATATTACTGAATTTCTTCGCTAACGTTTCCATTGCTGTCGTCTCCATTTTTGCGTTTGATGAAATCTTGGTAAGCTGCATCGCCTTCTTCTTCCCAGAATTTATCGTATAATTTCCATTTTGAGAAATCATTTTTCTTTTCTTTATCGGAACATTTGCCTTGTTTTCTATGCGAACTTTTGCCTTTTGAGCCTCCGCCACCTCCTACGCCGCAAAGAATTTTAGCGAGAATAAAAAGTCCAATCCCTTGCCAATAAGAAATCATTGGCAAACCAAATATTTCTGGCATTAAAGCATTCCACAACCACATGATTACGAAGCCAAACAGAATGACCAAAGCTGTTATTCCTATAATCCCTAAGATTACCATACCAGCTATCGCCGCCGGATTCTTACCCCTCATTTTGTGTTTAAAATAATTCATCTTTCTTCTTTTTTAAGTTCTTGTTTCAATTGTTTGTTCAAAATGGAAAGAGCTCTATGCCTTCGTGACATTAAAGTTCCTTCCGGAATTCCCATTTCTTTCGCTAGTTCTTTGTAATTCCATCCCTCAAAGTCAACAGCAATTATAATTTGTTTATAATGCGGTTTGAGTCGGGCGATGTTGCGGATCAATTCTTCCTTCATTTCTTCAGAATAGGAATTGTCTGCTTTGCCATAAAACATCTCCATGAATTCAACTAAACGAACTTCACTTTCATCATCGAAGTTGGAATTTGGCTTTTTTGTCCGCATTGCATCTATGATTCTGTTTCGTATCGCACTGTATACAAATCCTGCTACATTGTTTATTGGGGAAGAGTTTTCGCGCGAAAAGAGTTTCAAGGCCACGTCTTGAATGATATCTTCTGCATCCTTATCGGCGCTGTTGTCGATTTTCGAGTAAACATACGACCTCATCCGACCATATTCGTTCTCAAAAAATACGTTAAGCTTTGCTTTGTTCTCCGTATCCGACATCTTTCAAATGTACATTAACTGCTTCACATTTATAAAGACGAAGGTTTTTGAATCTATTGCATTTTTTTTGAATTGCGGATTGCGGATAAGAAAAAAAAACTTTTCGGTTATTATTTAACCACAGAAAAAGCTTCAACTTTTCCGTTTACTCGAAACAAATAATTTCCGTTTTGTAATTGGTCTAGTTTTATAGTTTGGCTCGTAGAGGTAATTTTCCCTGAGATTAAGGTTTGACCTAAGTGATTGGTTATAGAATATTCGTACCCCAAATCTTTCACACTACTTTGAATCGTCAATTGATCGGTACATGGATTTGGATAGATCAGAGTGTTTTCAATCGTATTGTTTTCAAGTAAACTAAGGGACAAAACACATGTTGCCGAAAGGGAATTGTTGTCTTCGATAATAGTGCCTACTGTGAGAGCTTGCCCACTAAATCCGCTGAAATTTGTAGGGTAAAACACACTTCTAAAACATAAATTTTGAGCCGGAATTGAACCTTGATTTAATATACCTGAATTTGAAACTGGATTTGTGTATTGCCAGACTTTTTGACCAGCTGAATTAACTTCCGTGAAAACTCCAGCTGGTCCATCGCAAATCAATACGTTTCCGTTTCCCAACTGCTGTGCACCTGAAATATTTTGGGCATAAAATGAATTTGGGTTTCCATTGTTGTAATTCCAAGAAGTGTTTTGTGGCAAATAAGGCAAAGTTGCTGTATAATTGAAACCGTTTACTGGAGGATTAATAATTTCAACTGTCGAATAATTTCCACCTGTTCGCCCCGTTCCATTGTTAAAAATCATGATTTGATTCTCGAAAGGAAAATTGCTTTCTATCCAATTTGCATCGTGTTGCGCAAATAGTTTTTGATCGCTTACTGTTCCATTTGCGTATGCTCGAGGATTACCCCATCTGTAGATTATATCTCCTCCTTTGCCTGAATTCCCGCCAGTATGACCAGCGGCTTCCGCACTTGAAACGCTATGATCGATAACCCAAACTTCAGAAAAAGAATGTGAACTTACAAGAATTTGATCCAGTGCAGCATTATAATCGATGGAATTTAAATGTATCCAATCTTCGTTTGTCGCACTTGCCTGAAAGTTAATGTTCAGCAATTGAGGATTCGCAGCAATAGTGCTGTAATTGGGTTTCGAATTATCAAAATCTTGCACCATATGATCCCAAAGTTTCCATTCCCAAACAATAGTTCCTGTCGTTGCTCCTGTAGGTTGAATTTCTATGATTTTTTCGCTCAAAACTCTTGTAGTTGTTAAAGCTGGATTTCTGCCTTCGGCTATCGCTTCTGCAGAAGTTTTAGATTCCCAAACAATGGCCAAAACATTCCCATTTGGCAAAGCTTTCACATCATGATGTTGACATTCCAATGAGTTTGAAATAGTATAAGACCATGTTAAGCTACCATTCCAATCTATTTTCTCAATAACACCTCCACTCCCGCCAGCTGTAAAACTTGTGCTGTTCGTATTTCCGGTTCTCAGCAAGGCTCCATCGGGAAGTAAGTAACAAGATAAAGCAGGTTTGTAGTTGGTTGTCCAAGAATTTACCTCTTTCCCACATTTATCTATCAAATAGGTCGTGGTACTTCTCATCGGAGCAAAAAGGACATAACCGTCATCCAAAGTACCAGCGTCATGTTGTAATAATCCAACAGTGTTTTGAGCCTGGAAACCAGATAGGACTACAACTGAAAAAAAAGTGCTGAATAATTTTGAAGACATAAATTTGAATTTTTGAAAAGCTAAAGCTAACTAATACTTTAGACTATTTTTATAACGGAATCCTTCGGTTTGGGAATTGGTGCGTCAACTGAAAATAATCTAAGATTTCGTTTTTTAACCCAAGAAGAGCAAGTGGAAAACATGAATTTCGTAAGATTAAAATGGAATTTTTATATAGTTGAATTAATGAAACGATATTTGTAACGCCTACTGAGCTCAGTCGAGAACTTCGTTTCCTTTGAAATTATTTCTTTTTCTTAGAAGCCTTCGCTTTCGGATTAAACTCCAAACACTTACCTATCCAAAAATCTAAATCAGATTCCATGTCAATTCCTTCTATAGAAACGAGCAAAAAACCTTTCATCGGGGTGTTTTTCATTATCATTTGTTCAACATGATCTCTTTTTAACAAGGTTTCTTCTTCGTCAGGGTCGATGCGAACCATTAGGCCATCACGAAAAGGACCGAAACACATTTTGTCATCTACCATAAATGTAACTCCACCGAACATTCTTTTCTCAGACCAAACGGCACCATGAGATTTCAAAGCGTTTTGAAGTCGCTCAATTAAGTATGGATCTGCTGCCATATTTTTTGAATTTCTGAATGATGAGTTTCTGAGGTATGAACTTTTGAGTGATGAATTCTCGGATTCGTGCATCGCTCAGTAATTCAGGAACTCATCATTCAAA
>TARA_R110000737_G_scaffold158113_1_pt1 | contig 17828 bp, 12 predicted proteins | sample TARA_R110000737 | Tara Oceans TARA_R110000737 (sample SAMEA4398027) | marine metagenome | biome: Polar Biome; feature: [SRF] surface water layer (ENVO:00010504); material: water (ENVO:00002006), including particulate matter (ENVO:01000060) such as... | depth 5 m
AGCAAAAGAAGACGATTGCATTACAGATAACGATTTAAGAATAGATAGATTAGAGGAACTGATTGAAAATATAAACCAGTTAATAACTCTTACCAAATACTCCGATTCCCAACCTAATCGTAATTTTAGAAAAGAAATTGCTGAGGCTTATAATACATTAATCGGAACCTACAATGAAGTTTACGAGGATATGTTTTGTTTCAAAAATCAATTGGATAACGAATAACTATAAATACCCCATGCCTTCTAAGTCAGAATAGGTATTACTATGACCGCTGAAGAAAAATTAGAAGATGCGGCTGATATTGTAGAAGATTTAGTCGAGTTAGCAGAAGACTTGGGACTTATTACAGAAGTCCAAGAAGCACGATATAAGGCTTTGATTAAGAAAGCCCTACCTACTTTGGTAGGTGCATTGGCCGGTGTGCTATCAACTTATATGATGCTTAAGTGATATAGATGGTTTACTCAATTAAAGATAAGGTTCGTGAAGAAGCGAACCCTCGCAGATGGACAGGTTCATCTAAATATTTAGATGGGTTAAAAAATGTGTCTTTAGGAAATATAAAACATATCGAAGACCTCATCTCTCAAGTAGAAGATACTGAATCAAACTACTATGGAGACATAACTCATTATGGTAATGAACCAAAAGAGGTTAAGGCTCTACTTCAAAAAACATACGACCGATTGAAACTTGAATCGTATAAACCGTTTTATGATTTACGCTATGATAAAAACCAAACCTTCGGTGATGTTGTAGATGGAAACCCTGTAACTTGGGCTAAAGAAAATATACAGAAACTATACGATGAATTTTTATCGGGAAACCCTTCGGCACTTTTATCTGGATTATTGATAGTGGCAAGAAGAACATCCTCCTCTGATGGAAAAAATAGAAGTGTTCGCACTGAATTAAGAAAACTTGTTAAAACAATTAAACCTAATGATTCGGAATGGCAATCACTTGATAAAACCCCATACGAAGACCAAATAATAGAAACTACATCACTGAATGTTAACTTTTTAGATTTGATGGATGAAATACACACACAAACTCATAGGACTATCAATAAGGAATATCTAAAATCCGAACTACAAACTACAAACTTTCCTAAAATTATGGCAATTTTCCACCATCTACTCAAGCGAACCGATACAAATTTTAACGGACCTCTTGCTCAATTTTACATAGGTGGCGATTCACAAGTAAAAAATTCATTGATTAAAAAACTCTTTACAGCACAAGGAGAAACAGCAGTAGAAACACTATTCAATAACTATCTTACATTTAGAACTTCTCAAAGGTCTACAAAGGGTGCAGGGGATATTCTTAGTAATAAAAACAAACAAGATTGGGTTACTGAATTTGTAAAAAAAAGGTTAGAAAATGATAGAATGTCTTATGATGAATCTGATGAAGACTACAATATTATTCTAATTCCCGCTGAAGGAGGCGTGGGCGAAGTTGTGGAAACTCGGAAAAAAGGTATAGTTACAACAGATATTACGGCTAAAAATAACGCAAGAGATTACTTTGTCAAAAGGTCAAATTTAGAAGATTCCGATGAGTACGCAGATTGGGTAAGGTGGAAAAATGCTAAAGCCCCAGCCTTTGAAGGTGAAGCCGAAAATAGAACAGCATACGCTATTGATATGACAGATTCTGAAACTCTTTTAAATAATAATAGATATGTAAAAATGCTTGCCATTTATCATCGGGACCTTATAAGTAATAATAATGCTGATGAAATTGCATCAATTCCTAATACTCACAACTTTGTTTATCTTGACGAAGAAGCATCTTCTTCATTTGTAATCAAAGGTAGACAATTTAAAAATATGCTCGCACTCTTAAAACCTTTCAACCCAGAAGGTATTTCTGATATATTATCTGTATTGCAAGAGTTTGAAAAATTAAGTGAGAACGCTACTGAATATTTTAACGAACTTAAAAGTAATATCGAACCCTATGAAAAGAAAATAAGACAAGGTATAAGAAAATTATTTGCACCTGTGGAAAATATAATTGTTCAGGAAATTTACGATGTATTAAATACATTAAATCCAAAAAGAATAAAAGCACAAGGTAATTACATTATTGTAACTAATAGTAGAAAGCAAGGAAGAAGTATGTCATATAACCCCTACGAATATTTAGAGGCGATAGGTATATTAAATAGAGAAGAGTGAGTATTATGGAAATTATAAGTCAGCAACAATTCGGTGAAGAGATAGATGAGATAGCAGTAAAATGGGCTGACATCACAGGGGAGAAAAATTTAGATACATTAAAAGAGAAAATTGATTTTCTAAATATGAGAACAGGTAATGAAAATAAATTAAGTTCAAGATTATTTTCTACGGACTTTGTATCAAAGGAAGTAAAAACTATTGCCGCCCTGTCCGACCTCGGAACTGCACTCGAAGATATTTACATTAACGACGAAAAAATGTTTAGTTCAAGGTCGAACCCTACTTTAAGCAATTCATATAACTTAGCCTCTCAAGTTAATAAACTTACAACAATAACAAATTGGGATGGAATGTCTATTGCTGATAGTAAAAACCTACAAAAAAATCTCGGTAGGTTTTTAAAATATGATATATTTGCGGAATTTCCAGCAATACAAAAACTTGTTTTTGACATTACAGAGGCTTTTGAAAAACCCTCAACACCTACACCTAAAGTAGGTCAAGGTGATATGTCATCTCTCAACAATAAATTGGAAATTTTTAGAAAATATGAATTATCTAATTCAGACGATAGAAAAAAGATTTACGATTATTGGGCATCCACTGATTTAATATTTAAACAGTTTGATAGTGTAATAGTGGAGTTAGATTTTCCTGAAGAGAGGGAATGGTTGGAAGAATGGGAAGATAAAATTCTTACTTCTATATTAAGAAAAGTTAATAATTTAGAAATACCCAAATACACTGTTACTTTTAATCAAGCACCCTTTTCTTCTCAATACGCAGACCAAGTAACATTGATTAAATTAGCAAGTGACTTTCTTACTACCCTAACAGGTAAAGATACGAAAGCCTATGAAGATTTATTCTCAAGGGGTTCAAATGTAGATACGGAGGAACAAGAAACTATATACGCTGAAGAAGGGGGAGACAATACACAAACCTCTTCCATAGACTACAATAAGAATGAGGAAGAAACTCTATTACAAGAAGTTGAGATGGTGAAAAAAATGGCCGACCCTCTTTCTTTACTCGCCGCCTATCAAGGGGAAAAAACTTCAGGACTCTATGTTGATAGCGATATGGCTACCCAAATTAAAGAAAGTATTGAAGAACAATTATCAGAAGTATTAAATGATTCATCAGTAAGAGAAAAGGTTAGGAATAGTTACCTAAAAAGAATTTCCTCATTTATAGAAGAAATTAAGAGTGACCTCGTAGGGGAGGGTCCATACACATTTGCTATTTTAGATGATGGTAAAAATTCATCATTCTTAAATAGTTTAAAAAATTCATCAAATAAAAATTACACATTTACTTTAGAATATTATATCCCCAAGATAGATAAAAAAACTATTCGTTTTAAACTAATGGAAAGGGAATATACTTCATACCAATCTTATATTAACGCAGTTAATAGAATGGCTACTAATGTATTTGACGAGATAGTTGAAATTAAAAGTATTATTCCTGAAGCCCGATATAATCTAAATAGAGCAAGAGGGGAACATCAAAGAGGTAGTGCGGCAACTCCCTCAATGCAGGGAGGCAACTATATTCCTATTTCCGGTAAACTTGCTGAAGAAGATGAGTCATATTTTGCAGATAAATTCTTTCAACAGTTAATATCAATGTTTAACGAATATTATTTTGAAGCGTTTGACACGAGATACTACTTCTATTCTGATAAACCTTCTTTTACAAGTAAATCTGATTCGTATAAAAAGATTGCATCTCTTTCAACAAAATCTAGTAAATCTATTAGAGCGGGTGTTAGAAGGTCTATGATTAAAAATAAAAAAATTATGATTGATGTGAAAGATTTAGAAACTCTTATAAATTTCTTTGATAAAGTAAAAATGTATTCACAATTAGATGGTAGTGAAGCAGTAACAATATTTGGTGAGGTAGAACCTATTTTTAGAAACCTACATATGATGGATTTATTACCAGATGAAGGTCAATCAAAAAGACAAGCGGTGTTGAGTGTTTCTAAAGATATTACTAATTATATGGGCAATTTTTTGTATAAAATTTTATCTGCTGGGAGAAAAAACCTTTCAATTGAATATAAAAATCAACCTGTGGAATCCTATAAAGATATAAAAACTAACATTACCAAATTAAAAATATTCGATGTTTTAGAAGACGAACAGTTTATTAGTTATGCCAATGATAATAAAATGGGTGGAAAACTTAAAGAATTAAAATTATTACTAAAAAACAACCCTCTTAGAATAAAACAAGAACTCGGAGATAATAAAGAAGCGATGTATAAAGCATATGTTGAAGCGGTTGATACACTTAGAGAAGGTAGGGGAGATGCTATATACAAGGCATATTTAGAAACAGACAATGTGGAAAATGTAGAATATGTGTTAGACTTGATACAAAAGGAAGACCGGATAGATTTATATGCTCGTGATATTGAAGGTATTATTGAATCAAGAGAATCTTACAATAGTATATCATATCTATACGGGGTAAGTCCTGACATTATTTATAAGGTCAAGGGGCTATTTAGATGAAGAAGGGTGAAAATTAATGGACCTACTTACAGAAATGGATATGAAAGCCTCCGAAGGAAACTTCGAGTATTTCTTTACAAAGATTCTCGGATTCGAGATGGCAGACTTTCACCGTGATTGGTTAAAATCAGTTCACAAAACTCAAAGAACAGTAATCATTTGTTCTCGTGACCACGGAAAATCAGTATTCTTTCACTCTTGGTGTATTTTTCAATTAATTTTTCAACCGCCGCCATATCAAATGATTTACATTTCTTCAAACCAAAAGCAGACAATGGTTCACATGAAAGACATTGACCGAATGTTTACAAACATTCCTGCTCTAAGAAAATACAAACCTAAGTCCGGTTGGGCTGTCGGTTCAATGAGATTAACAAACGGTAATGAAATACTTGAGCGTTCCGTTGGTTCTCAAATCCGTGGACTTCACCCTCAAGAGATTATTATTGACGACCCCATGAAGGAGTTTTCTGTTGCCGCCATACAGCGAGTTACAGATTGGTTTTGGGGAGACATGATTCCTACTCTTCACCACACCGCTACATTAAGAATGGTCGGTACACCTTTCACATACACTGATATATTTGCCGCATTAGACGAGAACTCAGAATATGATGTTCAACGCTACCCCGCTATAAATCAAACAGGAGATGCACTTTGGCCTTCCCGTTGGGATATTGATTCTTTAGAAAAAAGAAAAAGAGAAATAGGTTCTTCTAAGTTTACGAGGGAATATCTTTGCATCCCCATTTCATCTAATACAATGTTATTTGGAAAGGAGTATATAGATAAGTCTAAAGACCGCACAAGTAAGTTATTGTATCATGGTAATAATGAAGCGTTCAAATATTACATCGGGTACGACCCTTCTCTTTCAGCAGACGGTGACTATACAGTAATGATGGTTATTGAAGTAGATGAGGATATGAATAAAAAAGTGGTGACTATGGTTCGAGAAAAGAATATGGATTTCCGTTCACATATCACACGCATATCAGATTTATGTGAAAGGTTCAAACCCGAAGTAGTAATGATTGAAACAAATACATTTGCTAAGTCCTTCGCTATGGAACTTCGTGATATATCTGATTTTCCTGTAAAGGAATTTACCATGAGTAGAAAGAAGAAAGAAGAAGTTATCCTCAACCTGCAAATGAATTTGGAGAATAATAAAATTATACTACCCTATGCCGATGAGAAGTCTAAGGCTGTATCGAATGCAATAATACAAGAACTTGAAGCATTTGGTATAAGTAGTACAGGAAAAATTGAAGGGTTAGGCGCACATGACGATATAGTTATTGCTTTAGCATTGGCTAATCACGCCACAAAGTCTTTTAATGACTCCTTCATAGACATAGATAGTAGCGGCTTCTTCGGAGGGCCAGAAGGACAAAATTTCGGGGGTGGAATATATGGAATTAATATGTAAGGAAGATGAAATTAACACAAACGAACTTCGTAGAAAATTAGACGAATTAGACGAAGCAGATGGAATTCGTAATGAAAAAGAACAAAGTGTTAAAAATGTCATTAAACTTAGCGAATGGCTTCCCTATCAATCTATTGATGAGACTGAAGTTATTAAAGATATTTCAAAATTCTATTCTATAAATTTAACTGAAGCAAGAAATATGTTATCTTCTTTCCCAGAAGAACCTTTGATTGATAACAAGTCTATACCTAATATTATCAAGGATTTAAGAAACATGCGTAGAAAGTTGAAGGGTGACTCAAGAAACAAAATGAGTAAAACAGTGGACCATTTAATAAACGCATACGGAGACCATTTAAATAAGTGCATTGATTCTATTTATTGGCTTTCTCCATATAAGACTCCACTTAAGATGCTTACTCCAGATTTAGTCACTCTACGAAAATTAGAACATATTAAAGACGGAGATGTAAGGGCAGAAGTTATTGACAATTTGGTAAAGATGTGGGAGGCTAACATTTCTAAAAATGAGTTAGACTATGGAAAGGAATATTCAGAAAATTCAAAAGTGTTTAAACAAAGTAAGAAAAACATTCGTTCTACCTTAAAAGAAATACCTCATCAATCTATTCGCAAGTCGAGACAACAAGTTTTAGATAATTTGATTACTAAAACCATTTGCAATAATCCGGGCATTACAAGTAACGCAATACATTCGATGTTGCCTAAAAGTTATCACCGTTCTACTACTCCACAGACTATTTCTAAAATGCTTAGAAAAATTAACGCAACGAATGTCAGTGGAGACTACTACATTTTAAGTGACGAAATTAAAAAGGACTTGTATGGATATGTAGCAGGGTTTATTGATTCTGATGGATATATTACTATGGACTCATCTTATTCACCTCGTATTGGTATGATTGCCACGGGAGATAGAGGTCGAGCATTCTTTCAAGAAATGGAAAAAGAACTTAAGATAGGTCGCCTACACTTAGACCAAAAGGTAGGGGAAAATAACCGTAGTCAGCATAGGTTAAACTTTTATAGTCAAAACGATATTACAAAATTATTAGACAAGTGCCTACCTCACCTTCGGATGAAAAAGGAACAAGGTCGCCTTTTACAAGAGGCTATTAAAATTAAGAAATTCTACAAGAAAGAACCGTGGGCTAAAGACCGTGTAACTGAAATTTTTAAATTAATCAAGTGGGAAAATTGGAAGGATGCACGAAAGCAAGGGGCTTTTGAATTTGAAAAGTATGATGTTCAAGAAGATAACATAACAAAATACAAAGATAATTGTAAGTGGTCTTTGATGAATGAAATGGATTCAATTGTTAAGGAGGACTAAACATGGGAATAAGAGACAGATTTAAACAATTAATAAAAAGAAGAACGCCTATCCCTGTTGAAAAAGAGGTTTATAATTTAGGTATTCAAGAGCGAAGATACCCTCAACATTACGCAGGTCAATATTTATACGATACTGCTAAAAATTCAACAGTAGTAAGAACCTGTTTAGTTCAATTGAAGAATGAAATTTTTCGACGGGGCTATGAATGGAAGAAGGCTTTCGACCTTAAGTGTACTTCATGTGGGTATGAACATCAAAAATATGTAGATGCGTGTATGAATTGTAAATCGGAAGATTTACGCGCCCCTGATTATAACCAGAAAACATTTGCAGAAAACTTTTTTAAGAATCATGTAAATGATTCTCACCAATTGTTTATTGATGTATTGAAGGAATTAGAAACAGATTTGAATGTTATGGATGATGCTTTTTTAATTCTTGTTAAGGATTACTACTTGGAAGAAAACGGCAACATAGCCATGTCTAAGATTAATGAGATATACCGAGGAGACCCTACAACTTTATTTATTGAAGTAGATGAAGACGGGGATAGAGGTCACTACCGATACACATGTATTACACATCGAGATTTTATTAGTGAAGAGAGATATGATAAGTGTGGAGAATGTGGAAGTAATCTACATGCTATTGAGTTTACCAATAAGTCATACACAAAGGAACAACATTACATTACAGGAGAAGTGGTTCATTTTAGTAAATACGGACCTTCAAGATTATATGGTCATCCACCTGTAATTACATTGTTTAATTATATTTTTACATTACAGGCTATGGAGTCTTACATAAGCACTTCATACTCAAAGATGAGAACGCCTAAAGGTATTCTCGCTGTACAGACTAACAACATGGAGTCGTTAGTAAAGTATTGGAAAGGTGTTAAGGAAAAGTTAGAAGCAGACCCACACTACATTCCTATTATGGGAATTGAATCAGACGGTGGTTCAAAGGGTTCAGTAGAATGGATTCCCTTTATGAATTCATTAAAGGAGATGGATTATACGGCTGTTAAGGAAGATTTGAGAACTAGAATTTCTGCCTTCTACGGTGTAAGTAATATCTTTATGGCAGATAGTACCGCTTCAGGTGGACTTAATTCTGAAGGTATGCAAATCTTAGTTACTAATCGTGCTGTTGAAATGGCTCAAGGTGTGTATAATAAATATCTATTCCCTTTTATGATGGAACAATTTGGCATTACAGATTGGAGAGTACAATTACTGCGCTCGGAAGAAGAAGATGAAATGGCTGTTCTACGACGAAGAGAAATGGAAGTAACATTGGCAATTCAAATGAAAAATCTAGGATTTGAAGTAGACATGAATGAAGATGGAGATTTTATCTTTAAGAAATTCCCAGCAGACGGTCTTACTGAAGTGGATGTTGAAAAGAAAAAGGGTGATGCACCGATAGAAACTGATAAATTTGCAGGAACTAATATAGACCAATCACAGTTAGGACAACTACAAGAACAAGCGTTAATGAGTGGACAGACTAAAGGGCAGGTAGCAGGAGAGGTAGCAGATAAAGCAGACTATACCCCAAAGGCGAGAATGCCTTCTCCACCCGATAAAAGATTTACAGGACTACCCGGAGATGCTGGTAATAAAAATGTAGACAAAAGAACTGAGAGGAGAATAAGATGATTAATAAGGGGTTAATGTCTGATGGTGAAATTTCTACCTTAAGAAAAATATTTCCTAATATTTATCATTATTATATTAGAATTGATAGATTGCGTCACGATTTATCAGATGAGGATTTAATCAATGTTGATATATCGGCAGATATATTTAATGAATTGACTACTATGACAGCCAACTCTGATTATATCTTAGTATTAATGTCTGCGACTCAAGGTAATATGGTTACTGATTATAGGGTTTATAGTTCGTTGAAATTGACTGAGATATTCATAAGTATAGTTAATAATGACGATGAAATTCAAAGACACATAACAAATGGAAAACTTTATTTTATAAATACTTCCAAATCTTCTTTTACTGAAAAACCGGATAAACTTATTGCATTAGCGTTAGATGTAGAACGAAATCACAAGGGTATTCCAAAATATGTTACTGCACATTATGGTTATTCAATGAATACGACAAATCAACCATCCCTTGCCAGTGGCGGGCGCCCCCACAGAAATGAAACAATTCTTGATGGGATTCTTACAGATTCAGAAAAATTGACAAGAGGTGGGAACTGGCCGAAACAAGAAAATTTAATAAGATTAGTTGATTATTCTGAATCCGAAGGTATTATAACATGGGATATGGTAAATACAAATTTAAAACGGGGAGGTGCAGACCTTCGTAGTAAATATAAAGTGGAAAAAAACCTCAGGTATAGTATAGACTCATGGGGTATTGGGACTAGTTATCCACCAATTACAAAATCTACACTATATGTTAAAAGAAAATATACTTTTAATTTTAATCAAAGTAAATTTGATAAGTATATAGGTAAGGATGCCCAACCTGCATTTTTTCAAAAAATTAGAAAATTTTTGAATAGAAGACTTGAGGATGATGCTGAAGGTGAAGAAATGATAGAATTACTAACATTATCTGCTTCTCAAATTGACAGTTCTTTTGGTGGTAACAAAAACATCTTTAAGAATTACTTTGTTCATGCCCCACATGAAAGATTATTCCTAGAAAGTATAAATGCGAATCTTGGAATGTCTCAAGAATATTTAAATAAAATCGAAGAGTTTTTAGAAAAAGGTTTAAGGTCATTCCAAGAAGCAAGAGGTAAATTTAAACCATTAGATAGAAAATTTTTTGAAAACCCTAATCCTGAAAAAGAATATGAAAGAGATATTTTTTATAACAATGTCTACCCATATTTAAATCAAGCATTAGGTGGACTTACCACAGGTTCAGGTAAAAGAAATTATCAACCTACAAGAAAATCTGAAACTATAAATAAAGCATTAACTCAAGATATAAGAGATACAATAACATATCTAAATAGTACTGATATAGAACAATTCAAAAGAGATGTGGAACGCAGTAAATACAAAGGCGAAGCGGTTGTGGACAAATATATCGGGTTTATTAACCAAATCGGTGAAGAATTAGCAAGAAGTGTAACTGGTAAAAATAATTTACAAGTAATGTCAGACAGTGAAAGTACAAAAGAACTTTTTGATAGGCTAGTAAGTATAGGAATGCTTACAAGAAAAGAAGAATTTTCACTCACTCAACTACCTTTTTATTTTTTACGATTAGGTATGTTTGGACCCGGAAACTCGGGGAGGGGCATTACCTTTAATGATTTTGATTCCAATTTAGATAATAAATATAATAAAATGTTTTTTATATTAATAGATATGTTTAAACAAGAAATTATAGTTATTAATTATACCACAGTAAATGACCCCAGCAGATATTCTATCAATTTCCAAGACTTTGATATATCAATAGATTTAAGAAATACTGTTAATCGTATTCTTAGAGAACCTGAAAATTTGGTCCCCGGAAAGGGATATGTAGATGTTGGAGAAAACCCACTTGATGATAAAGGGAAATATTTGCATCAACCTGATGAGGTAGCCCTACCATTTTTATCACATGAACGACTTACAAATCAAGGTATTCCGGATAACCTTAATACAGTACATTACGAACCTTTAAAAGTAGACAGACTTACTAAAAAGGCAAAGGGTCACTTGTTATTTTGGGCAAAACAAACTGATTTTAGTAGCGGTTCTGAAGTGCTTGCATTTTTTCCATTTGATTCGTTTTACCATGATAGAGAAGGACAAGGAAATAATAGAATGGATGTGTGTTTTACCCCGTTAGATGACCCAACCGCTACAAGTGAATTTATAGTAAAGGTAAAATTGGCTTTTCTTAGAGATGCCGACAAGAATGGACTCAGTAAGAAAGCATTAAGAAATCTGATTTTTGATGAACTTAAATTAAACCCCCCCAAACCTGCTGGCCCTGCCGCTTGTATTTATGTGGGAGAGAACATGGCTTTGGGTGACTCCGGAACTTATTTTGGCGCACCTTCAGGTAAAGGTTTAGATACTGATTTTCCTTTTAATTTTACAGCATTTGGTGTAAAATCTGTTTCAGAACTAAGAACTAATACTAGTCAACACAACCTCATACAATCTTTAACATTAGCGGAATTCAATATGAATCAATGGTATAATACGGTTAAAGAAGTAGAAATGGAAACATTAGAAAACTTACTCGGTAAGGAAGTTCCCTTTGACCCTGAAAATCTCGCACGAACAGACCCGACGAGTTTCCGAGACACTTACGGGTTTAGACCAGATACCCATAAGCCCGGACATGTATGGCTTATGGAGAATGGACTTATGAAAAAAATAGAAAATAGACTACCCTTTGACGATAAAGCGGAATTAAAGTCTTTTATAAAAAGAATATATAAGCAATATTATAATGAAAACCCAGAAAAGGCATCAGCGACTTTGATGGCAAGAAGAAAAGATTAAGGAGAAATAAATATGAGTGATATAATAAGAAGAAAATTAGATGAAGCAAAAGAAAGATTATCAGAATTAGAACGAAAGGCTAATAAACCTGAACCCTCGCCTAATAGAACTGTGGACTTATCAGTAGGATTACCAGAACTACCACCTCAAAACTTTGAGGCAGACCCAATTATCCCCGGTGTTATTAAACCCGGCCCTAAAAGGTCAAATAAGTTTAAGCAGGTATAAGTATGTGGGAAAATATTCTAAAGGCTACGGCAACCCCTCCGAAGGGAACTTCGGTTAAAGATATTAAATCTCTTTTAATAAGTGCGTTGACTAATCCTATTAACTCGTTAGAAAAAAACCTTTCTAAACTTATTACAAAAATACGAGAAGCGGAGAAAAAAATATCTGATGAAGTTTCCCCCCTTACACAGGATATACGAATATTTGAAATTGCAGATGAAGGTGAAAACCCGACACAACATAAGATAGATATAGATGCTAAAAAGGTTTTAGAGAATAAAAGGCAAACGCAGGTGGAGAAATTTAGATTGGAAATAATCGAACCGTTGAATGTAGAACTTCTTGAATTGAAAAAACTTATTACCAAAACCCTTACTGAAAACTCATCGAACCCTTTTACCCCAACAATGACTAAAAAACCCACCAATAATAGTGAAGCGGTATATAGTAAACAAGGGGTTGAAGGTAGAAAGAGAGGTAAAGATTGGCAAATATCCGACGACGGTTATGGTAATAACGATTTTTATAATTACAAAGAAAATGGTAAATCTCTACCTATTTCTATTGATGAGGCGGCTCAACATTACAAAGATAGAATAGTTGATTACGGTAAAGAAGTACCGTTTGAAGAATATGCGGGAGGTCGAAGACGGGCGGGAGGTCGAAGACAGATTGAAGATAAAACATATGCTGAACCTACTATGTTGAAACCGAAAGTTAAAAAACTACCAAAAAATAGAATGACACAAAATTCTAATGATGTTCAGTCTGATTTTAAAACAGTATCTTCTATAAGAACTATTTTATATCCTAAATCTAATTCAGAAATTAACAATATAATTCTTGGATTTGACGCTTTCCTACAAGAAGAACCTTCTCCTATTATAGACAAGTTTCGAGAAGAAGAACCTGAAAAGTTCCAAGAGGTTATGGACATATTACAATCCATTGTAGGTTCATCACCTCTACCCGTAGAAAATTACATGACAAAATTATCCTCATTGGTTAGAAGACCTACCGGTTCCCGTGAACAAAATAATACAAAAATTACATTTAAGGGTGGTAATATAAAAATTGGACCAAATCTTACTTATAGACATAAGGGCGACCTTCTTCAAATACCTGTTAATTTTAATCCGACTGAAGAAAATTTTACTGAAATTTCAAATTGGTTAGGTAAAGAGGGTAGGTTTATGCCACTACCTGAAGTATCAAATAAAGTCGAATTTATTAAAAGATTTATTAGTCAGATTTATTCTTCCGAAGAACAACTTGATTCTATTGGAAATTTTGCAGAAGTATTAACCAGCAACAATGACTTTATAGCAGGACTTAAAAGAAAAATACCCACAGTAGGTCAACAAATTAGCGCATCTAAAGAAAAGTCTATTTTCTTAAATTATATCAATAGTGCCAGATACCAAAAAATAAATTTTAAAAAGAATATTAGTCTTTTCTTACATAGATTAGATACAATTCGAGAAGCATTAACTGATGTACAGGTAGAAAAATTAAACAACCTATTAAGTGAAAGTGTGGGAAGTGGAGATTTAGAAGATTTAATTCTTTCTAGTATTGAACTTCCTATAATAAGAACTCAAAATAAGAAAGATGAAAGTTTATCCTCAAAGTTTGGTGCTAAACAAACAGTAATAAAACCAGAATACACCGCCAGTTTATCAACATTATTTGGAAGAGATAATATTGATAGACCCGACGATGGGATGAGAGAACTTTTTAACCTACCACCAAATAATCCAATTGAAGATAATTGGGAACCTATTATTGTAGCAAAAATTAGTGAAAATCAAAAAAGACTTTTAGATAATAGACGAAAAATAATCGGTGTTCAAAAACCCATTCGTCAACAAGATATAGATGAGGGTAAGAGAGCGAGAGATAAATTAAAAAGAAGTGTAAAGGTGCTTACAGAAGAAGCACAGGAAAAGATTTATGCAAAATTGGAATTAGAATACGAAAAAATGATAAAGCCTTATATTGGTGAAATATCTTACGAACCCTATGCCGGAAGAAAACAAAGATTACTTGGCGTATTAAGAACAAAGGGACAGCCACCTCAAATAAATTATGAGAGTTTAAAGGTAACTGGAGCAAGAACAGCCGCAGGTGAAGAAGGGAAGAAAGAAGAAGAGGAAGAAGAGGAAGAAGAGGAAGGAGTGAAGAAAGCAGACATTTCCTCCCTATCTTCAAAGAAAAGAAGAGAGGTAAAAGCGGTATTACAAAATGCTCATCCTACGGAATATTTTGGTGAAGACTACCTCCGTTTGGGCAAAGTTATAAATACGCTTGACGGTTTAGCGAAAGATGAAGAGGCGGTACTGCTGGAGAAACTTGGGGTCAAAAACCTACAAATGGTAAAGACAGCCGCATCGTTAAGAAAGAAATATGAAAATTTATATGACAAATTATACAATATGGTATATGACGAGGAGGAATAAAAATGGAAGAAGAAATTTTAGAAGTATTAAAAGCATTGACAGATAAAGTAAAGGATTTAGAACGAAAGTTAGCAGACTCAGATACGGCAATTTTAAAGGCCGGATTTGTAAGAGGTCCAAGACCGAGTGCAAAATTATCAACAGGAATGCCTGACGGCGAAACAATATCAAAAATGGATTGGAGAGATTTAGATACATTGGTTAAAAAAATGGAGGGGCAAGTATGATTAAAAAAGCAGAAGGTATGACAACAGAAAGAGAAGAAGGTATGGAAACAACATTCGATGTTAGAACGGCGGCGGCACTTACACAGTTATCTGAACTTACAGTGCTACTTACTAACGCATTAGGTTATGAACCAGCAGAAGGACAGAAGGCAGTAAATTCTGGAAAGAAAGTAAATGTGGAAGCACTTGCGGCTAAATCTATTACTAAGCAACAGCCCGAATTAATCAAGTATGATAACAGTCAAAAATTAATGCCAGAAAATATGACATACAAGGCTGAACCTGACCAAGAAGAAGTTCGTATAGAATCTGTTGAACCTGCTGAAGATTCACAGGACAAGGACTTAGAAGGAAAGTTAGAAGCGGCATTGTCGGGATTAAAGCGTATTAGACATACTCTTACCGTTGGTGAAGAACAAGCATTGACTCCAAGTGACGAGATGTGAGGGTAATGATTTTTACTGAATTCGACAGTGTGGTAAAAAATGTTTCTTCTTTAAGAAACATGGTTCGTGCTACATTTCTAAGTGCTAAAGATAACCCCAAAGCATATGAAAAAGATTGGGAAAAATTAGTTGTAGAGTTAAGAGATTTATTAAAAGACCCTAAATTGAAACTACAATTTCCTAATATTGATGATAGTGTTTTATATTCCGATGACTCTTTAGGTGTAAGTAATGGTAAAGCAAATGAACTTTATGGTTATTTTAGTAATAAAACTGAATCTACACCATTGGTTAAACAAGACAGGCCCGAAAAATTTATTGAACCAAATAAACCCATGTATCGTATTTTTGAAATTGACGACATGAAAGAAATTAAAGGTTTAACGAGCGAATACATTGTTCAAGAAAAATACGATGGCTTAAGAATACAGATTCACAAATTCGATAACAAGGTAAAAATATATACATTTAACGCACAGGATATTACTGATAAAATGTCTAAGTGTGTTAAAATATTAGAAGACCGTGTATTTCCTAATTGTATTTTAGACGCAGAAGCGGTAATGTATAACGATGGAAAACCTTTAGTGAGGGCAGATACTCTTGCACATGTTAATAAAAAGATTACAGAAGAAGCAGATATTAGAGCGCATGTATTTGATATTATGTACTTTGAAGATAAATCCATCGTAGGAGATAAATTAGAAGAACGCATTGCTATTCTTATGAAAAATTTCTCAGCAAACGCTGATGAATGTGTTTTGTTTCCTAACAAAAGTAATACCCGTGATGCAGATTCTTTATCCGAGATTGAAGAATATGCTATGCAGATAATGGATAATCCTGCATCCGAAGGGGTAGTTATTAAAGATGCTAAATCTTCTTATGTCATTGGTAAAAAGAAAAACCCCAAGTGGATTAAGTGGAAAAAATTCGTAGACTTAGATGTAATGGTTTTAGATAAAACTGAAAACAAAAACGGTACATTTGGATATACTATGGGTATCGGCCCTGTTGAAGAAGACAGTATAAAGGTTGTTGAAATGGGAGGAGATTTCTATATGAATGTAGGTAAGACTACCAATACAAAAGAAAGTGTTGAGATTGGTACTATAATTAGGGTAACTGCCGATGAGATTATGGGCAACCCAAAGAAAGGGTTCTCATTATTTAATACAAAATTCCATGAAATTCCTGAAGTAAAACTTCCCGACAAATTAATCACTCTCGAATTTTTAACCACAGGGGCTAAGAAAAGTCTTGGTGATTATACTATTGAAGCACTTACAAAATCTTACGAGATTACTGACGGAATACACGGTTCGGCTAAATTAAATACAGACTTAAATTTAGATGGATTTATTTTCCACGGATTTAAAGACAATAATCTAATGTCAAAAAACGCATCGGTAAATATAGATTTTTGGAAGGAAGAATTAAAAGAAGCATACGGTAAAGATAATGGAAGATTTTTTATATTTGTTAAACAACTTTTAGTCGAATATGGAACTTTATCTTCTAACGATATATTCTCAAGGACATTTAAACATGACGAAAAAATGATGAACAGGCTATTTGGTTCTGATGAAAAAGCGGAAAAGAAAATGAAACAACGACTAATGAAGGCCGGTGAAAATTACGGCATTGAATTTTCTAATGATAAATTTACTCATAATGATGACATGTTACAAAAGGCTAAAGGTAAAAAGGCTGAATTTGAACTTTGGACTACCGGCAATGGTTACTTACATTTCTTAATTATATACGAAGGTAAGAAAATGTGCTGGGAAATAGAAGTAAAAGGTGAAAAAGAAATATATGATTTCTTAGCAGAAGCAGGTAAATATCCCTGTAAACCTGTTAAAAAAAGTAATAAGGAAACATTACTTGAGAGAGGTCCTATGGTTATGGGCGCACAAAGAAAAGGTTATCACGAATATATTCTCAACGGTAAAGAAACAAAAACAAAACTACATTGTAGATATTTACCAGTTAAAGATAAGGAAATGTGGTTGGCTTGGACAGGTTATGAGACAAAACCTGCACCTAAATCAAGTGATTCCGGACTAACTAATATATACGAAGATGATTCGGCAGATGAATAAGTTTTATATAGTCCTTGAAGCACAGACCCTATCATGCAGTTAAGGACACCTATGTTTGGCGACGAACCAAATAGCGGCGGAGAGTTCATTATTCTTAAAGAAAATAATGAATGTGTGATTGCTGGCTACGCATCAGTAGATGTAGTAGATAAACAAAACGATAAAATTACTTTAGGCGCAATTCGTGAAGCGGCTGACAAGTTTATGAAACAAGACCGATACCGGAATGTTATGATTACTCATTCTAATGTTCAAGTCGGAGAAGTTTTAGACCAATATACAGATTCCAATGGTAAAGTCCTAAAAACAGGCGTTGATGATACAGGGTTTTTTGTAGTGATAAAATTAAGAA
>TARA_R110000737_G_scaffold89686_1_pt1 | contig 17748 bp, 26 predicted proteins | sample TARA_R110000737 | Tara Oceans TARA_R110000737 (sample SAMEA4398027) | marine metagenome | biome: Polar Biome; feature: [SRF] surface water layer (ENVO:00010504); material: water (ENVO:00002006), including particulate matter (ENVO:01000060) such as... | depth 5 m
AAATGAAAAAGAGTTTAGAATTAAAAGAAACTCGTTCTGGATTAGTTGCCAAATTAGAAGATGTGCATGCGAAAGCTACATCTGGTAAAAGGGAACTAACCATTACTGAGGGAAAAAATGTTGATAATTATATCAGCAAAATTGATGACTTAGATGTATCAATTAAAAGAAGTGAAAAAATTGAGGCTGAATTAAGAGCAAATGTTTCTGTTGCTGGCGCACCAGTTCAAAATATAAAAGCGGACAAGCGCTATTCAATACAAGCGGCTATTCAAGGAATGGTGAACAACAACTTATCTGGTATTGAAAAAGAGTATGATGCTGAGGCAAGATTGAACAATACTATTACTGGAGTTGGAATACCTACTTTTGCTATGGGTGAGCAAAGAAACAACCCTCAAACAGTTGCGAATGCAAGTGGAATGATTCCTACTGAGGTTGGTGACTGGGCTGAAACTTTACAACAAAGAACAGTTTTAGGTGATTTAGCAACTTGGATGTATGGCTTATCAGGAGATATGAAACTTCCAACTTTAAGCGGAACAACTGCTGGATGGAATGCTGAGGGTGCGGCTGCTACTGATGCTGCTACTGTGGTTGGCTCTGGGACTTTACAACCTAAGCGATTAGATGCTTATATGGATATTTCAAAAATGCTATTGGCTCAAACTAATGGCTCGGTTGAAAATATTATTCGTACTGATATGAATAATGCAATTGCATCAACTTTAGAGGCTGCGGTACTTGGTGCTGATGCTGGAGCTGGTAATGTGCCAGAAGGAGTTTTTAATGCTGGAGTTGCGGCTGCGGTAACTGGAAATATGACTTATGCAACACTACTTGAAATGGAGGCTGACTTAGCTGCATCAGGAGCTGACTTTGGTAGGTTAGCATACTTGACTACTCCAAATGGTAGAGCTTTGCTTAAGAATATTGTTGGACAACCTGGAACTGGTTCTTACGGACAACCTACTTGGTTTGAAAATTCTATTGATGGATATGATGCAAGAGCAACTGGAAATGTGTCTGCAATTGCTGGTGCAAATCCAAACGGGATTGTCTTAGGAAGATGGGATGATTGCGTAATTGGTAACTTCGGAACTGCGCTTGATGTAGTTGTTGATCCATACACAAGAGCAATAAATGGTGAAGTTAGAATCGTAATTTTATCATACTGGGATACTTTATTCAGAAGAGATACTAGCTTCCAATATACATATTACTAGAACTTATTTTGGCGGATTTTGGGGGTGGATTGCACCCCCAATTTCAACCAATTTCAAGTGATATTAAAAAATTGTATAGATTAAGCTGAGTGCCATTTTAAGGACTCTGAGGCAATTTTGATACATCTAGTATATGCTAGTATTAAAAAGTAAAGTTCGTTGATTTACTAGGTTGAAACGAAAGGTAAAAAATAATTCATAAATTGAATTTCAAAGACAAAAAAAATGGCAAGAAACGCATATATAGCAAGTTATCCAGCGGCAAGAATTGTTACTCGTGATGAGGCAAAACAGCACCTCCGAGTTATTCAAAATGATGACGATATTTATATTGATAATTTAATTGGTGCGGCTCAACAAAACATTGAAAATTATTGTAACATAATATTATTTAGAACTATAATTGTTCAGCGTGGGGATTGTTGGGCTGATATTTCAGAGCTATATTTTTCACCAATTAAAAATTCTGGAAATGCGGCAATAGTTAAAATTCAGTATTATGATTCAGATAATACTCTACAAACTTGGGCGGCTGCAAATTATATATTTGATAAATATAGCCAGCCATGCAGAATAGGAATCAATCCAAATATAACTTTGCCAACTCTTGCAATTAGAATTGATGCGGTTGAAGTTACTTATTCAATTGGAACTGCGGATATTTCTGTGATACCAACGGCACTAAAACAAGCGGCTCTTATTTTAGTTGGACAATGGTATGAAAATAGACAAGAGGCGGTGGTTGGTAGGTCGGTTGGAACAATACCTATGACCGCTCAATATCTCATGAATCCTTATAGGATTCAAACCTTAGGAATAAATATATGTTAGATATTGGCAAGTTTGATAAAACAATATTAATTCAAAGGGGAGTTTTAACTAATGATACAATGGGCGGAAGTAGTTATGATTGGGATGCTGGGTTTCAACAATGGGCTTTTATAGAGTGGAAAGATGGTATGTCAGAAAATAAAAATGATACAACTTCCTCAAAAGTTTCAGTTGAGTTTACTATCCAAAATGTTTCTGGCGCTCAACAAGATGTTTCTGCAAATGCGTATCGTATTGCATATCCTATAAATATGGGTATTGTAGATTTAGCTAGAACTCAATATTATACAATTACGGGAATCAAATTATATGGAGGGCGTGAAAAATATAAAGTATTAGTTACTGATTTGACTACTAATAAGAAACCTACTGCTATATGATAACAATGAAATTAGAGGGTAGTAAATTGACTTCACAAATATTCTTTGATATTACTCGTGATATTAAAGATAGAAAAGAAATAATTAAGACAGTAATAAAACCAGCCGCAAAAATTGTATTGAAGGTGATGAGGGAAACCACCCCAGTATTAAAGGGACATCCATCATTTAATGTTTACAGAGGTGGTAAACTTTATGTTAGCATAAAACCAAATCAATTGAAAAAATCAGTTGGTATATTCTCCACCCCAGCAACAAGAAAAGCGGGAGCGCTAAATATAGGACCAAGATACAAAAAAGGAGTATGGACAAAACCAGAAAAAGGTGGTTGGTTTATGCACATGGTACAATTTGGAACTGCTTATGTGAAACCTCAACCATTTGTTCTGCAAGCATTAATGTCAACTAAAAGTGGAGTTTCTAAATTACTTGAAATGGGTATGGAAAAAAGGTTGAAACAAGTGGTAAGAAAAAAAGGAAAAGGAATAGTAACAATGCCGTAATGATAGAAAAAGCAATATATAATATATTAAGTGGAGTTGCTGTTTTAGCAACTACTCAGATTAATTTTGGAACTTTGCCAAATATGAAAACGGGGGGGGACTTTATTGTATTTTATAGAATAAACACTGAACCATACGATACAAAATCAGGGCGTTCAACTTTAGATGATGCAAGTATTCAATGTAATATATATTCAGAGTCTGCGGAACAAGTGGCAATACTCGCTGAAACAGTCAGGGGCGCTCTTGACAGAACTTCTGGGACTTTTGGGGGTGTAGTGGTGCAAAGCATACAATTTAATAATCAGGCGAGTTTATTTGATTTCAATGATAGTTACAATCCTAAAGGGGTTTATCAAATGAATCAGAGTTATTCATGTAGAACTGAGCCTCAATACTTATAAATAAAAAAAGAAAATAAAATGGGACATACTAAACACACTTTAATATCAGATTTTGAAAACCAAAAAGAGGGAGATTCAGTTTTAATTGCTGATTGTAAAATTGAATATTTTATAGAATGCGGATATATAAAAGGTAAAAAGAAAAAAACAAAAATAAAAGTAGCAGATAAAATAGAAGAAGTATTAAAAGAAAATAATAATATAATAAAAGAATAAAAAAATGGCAACAAATAATGTAATAAACGGAACAATGTGCGTCCTATCAACTGGAGCAACTTTAGCAGCAGCAACACCATTTGCTTTCGCAACTTCTGCTTCAATTTCTTTATCAATGGATACAAGAGATATTTCAAACAAAGGTTCTGCGGGATGGAGAGAGCTTTTAGAGGCTCAAATGAGTTGGAGTGCATCAGTGGAGGGGTTATACGCTTATAATGATGCATCTGGTACGGCAGTTAAGAACTATGATACAATGTATGATTTATTAATTTCTCGTACTCCTACTTGGTTGGAATTATCTACGGGTGTTACTGGTGACTTATCATACAATGGGCAAGTATATTGCACATCTTTAGAGCAGACAGCACCAATGGAAGATAATATGACATTCTCAGCATCATTTGAGGGAACGGCTATATTGGATAAAGTAACAAATGCGTAATTAGTAAAATTTAATAATTTGGATGAGGTTTCGGGGTATTCTACCTTTCGTGGTTTACCCCTTAACTGAGTCCTTTAAAAACACGAAAGAATATGTTTGAATATGTATTAGTAAATAAAAAAAAGTACCCTTGTAAATTTGGCTTTAATGCTTTAAGGCATTTTTCAAGAATTACAGGAACTTCAATTGCTGAAATGGGCAATTTGGGAGATAATATGAGTTTTGATACGGCTATTCACTTGATATTTTGCGGCTTACAAGATGGTTCAAGAGCAGCGAAAGAGGTATTTGACTATACAATTGATGACTTAGCTGATGATTTAGACTACGATATTGATGCGATTGAAAGATGTATGACATTATTTACTCAGCAAATGGGTGGTAAACAACAAGAAAACACGAAAAAAGAAAAAAAAAAGGTAACAAAAAAGAGCAAATAAATTGGACTTTTGATAAGATTGAGGAGCTAGGATTGGGGCAATTAGGCATGACTTATGAAAATTTGTATGATTTAACACCTCGAGCCTTTTGGAATGCAGTGGATGGGTACTGGCTTACTGAGGAAAACAAAGACAGGAAAGAGTGGATTCGAACAAGGTGGCAAACATGCTTATTAATGAATGTTCATTTGCCTAAAAAGAATCAAATGAGTATGGAAAAATTAATAAAATTTGATTGGGAAAAAGAAAATGATATTAGTGTAAAAACATTCGAGGAAACAAAGTTTGAATTTGATAAAATGATGAAGCGTAAAAAATTAAATAATGGGTGATACTGCTTTAAATGTAAGACTAGGGGCTAAGACTGGGGAATTCAATAAAAAGATGCTATCAGCTAGCGCCAAAATGAAAAAGTTTGGTAAATCAGTATCTAATGTAGGTCGTTCAATGTCCACTATGTTTACGATGCCGATTTTAGCAGCCGCTGGTGCATCCATTAAATTATCTCTTGATTTTCAGAAATCCATGACCAAAATTCAGACTCTGGTTGGTAAAACTGGAGCTGAGATTGAAACAATGAAAACGGGTATCTTGGAGATGTCCACTAAAACCGCAAAGGCTCCAGTAGAATTAGCTGAGGGACTTTATTTCCTTGAATCAGCTGGTTTAAGGGGTGCGAATGCAATGGAAACGCTTGAACAAGTTGCTAAGGGTAGCGCCTCAGGACTGGGTGATATGGAGGCTCTATCAGTGGTTGCGGCTGCGGCTCAAAACGCTTACGGAGAAGAAACTTTAAGCGCATCTGATGCACTTGATAAGTTCGGGGTGATGGTGAGGACTGGTATGTTTGATGCTCAGGAACTTTCAAATGTATTAGGAAAGCAATTAGGACTAGCTTCAAATCTTGGAATAAGTTTTGATGAGGTTGGAGCAGTAATTTCTACCTATACCTCTACTACTGGTGATGCAACTTCTGCTACAAATGGGTTGTCAGCTATAATGATGACATTCGCTAAGCTAGAAACTGAGCCAACTACAAAACAAGCCGCAGCACTGTCCGCTATCGGAATGACCGCTGAGGGAGTAAAAGAAATGATGGGCGAAAAAGGTTTGGTTGGTACGATGAAACACTTACAAACTGAATTTGATGCAAATGGTGTTGCAATGGGTGCGTTCTTTAGTAGCTCACAAGCCCTTAAAGGAGCTCTTGGAGTATTAGGTAGTCAAACGGAAGTATTAGAGTCTAACCTTGATGCTATGAGTAAATCAAGCAAAGATGCTGGATTTGTAAATGATGCTTTTGCAGTAACCGCTGAAACATCTGCTTTCAAGATGGAACAAGCAATGAACGGTTTAAAAGTAGCGGGAACTTCATTAGGTGATTCACTAGCTCCAGTTGTTCAAGTATTAAGTGAAAAAATACAGTCATTAACAGACTGGTGGAATGGCTTAGATAAAGAAACTAAAGATAATTACGCGAGTTGGGCAATTTGGATTGCAACAGTAGGACCCGCCCTTATGATAATTGGAGGGATTGTTTCAAAGGTAGGAATGTTGGTTGGTGTTATGAAGAAATTTCAAGTTATTCAAAAGGTTGCAACCGCTGCTCAATGGCTTTGGAATGCAGCAATGACAGCAAATCCTATTGGTGTGATTATAATGGCAATTGCTGCGGTTATTGCTGCAATAGTTTATTTTTCAACTTCAACTTCAACTACTGCTATCAAGGTAAGAAACGCATTTTCTGCAATGGCAAATGTAGTAATTGGAGCTTTAAATTTTTTAATTAATGGAATAAATAGATTTAGTAAACATCTTGGATTCACCATTCCTACAATTTCTAAATTTAAAAAAGAAGCTTTGCCCGCAATGGAAGAAACGGCTGATGCTACTGATGGAGCGGCTGATGCAGTAAATGATTTAGGCACAAATCTTAATAATTTACCAGCCACAAAAAATATAAAAGTAAATACAGAAGTTACTGAAACAAAGGTTGCAAAAATTACAGTAGGTGATGTAGAAGACCCAATTGCAAAAAGTAAAAGATTATTTGACATTGAAAAGAAATCTTTAGCAAATATTGCAAAATTAAAAAAACAATTTTTAGTATTAAATGCAAAGGATGACCAAGCAGCGGCAAGAATAATGTTACAACAACAAAAACAAGCAGCTCTGGATAATGTTAAGGCGGCTGGACTTGGAGCTGAGGAGCGTGAAAATATAGAAAAGAATTTTGGTAAAAAAATGACAACTTTATTAGGAAAACAAAAGGAAGAAAATAAAAAAGTTGCAGATGCTACACTTACTGATTGGGAAAAAGCGTATGCTGGTATGGAGGAGGGATGGGGTAAAGTTTCTGATGTAGCTGGTCAAGTATTTTCAGCAGTTGGTGGGATGATGGATGCGCAAGCAGATAAGGAAAAAACAATACTAGATAATAAGCATGCTTTAGAAAATGAGGATTTTGCTATTTGGCAAGAGGCTCAAGATATTAAAGCCGAAGAAATTAAAGTTCGTTTGGAGGAGGGATTGATTACAGAAAAAGAAGCTAAAAAGCAACTTGATTTATTAGAATTAAATTCAGTAAATGCTCAGAAAACTTTACAAACTGAACAAGATGCAGAAACTGCTAAGATTGAAAAAAAGGCAGCAAAAAGGGAAAAGAAAATGGCAATAATGTCAGCATTAATGAATGGAGCAACAGCAGTAGTTAAGGCTCTAGGCTCAGCGCCACCTCCATTGAATTTTGTATTGGCTGGGATAGTGGGAGCTTTGGCTGGTATCCAAATTGCTGCAATATCTTCAACACCTATTCCAATGGCTGAGGGTGGAGTTGTATTTGGACCTACTAATGCACTTGTCGGGGAGTATGCTGGGGCTAAGAGCAATCCTGAGGTAGTTGCGCCCTTAAACAAGCTAAAAAGCATGTTAGGAGATACGCAAGGAACACAAAGAATTGAAATCTTTGGAAGATTAGATGGTAATGATATTTTTCTTTCAAATGATAATGCACAAGCTCAAAGGCTTAGATTTACATAAAATTGATATATTTGAATAAAATTTAAACTATGGGTGGAATTGCTTGGAAGTGTGAATATGTATCATTAAATGGTTGGAAATACAAATTAACAATTTGGAATAAAAACCAATTAACAAGTCCAGAAACTGCATTCAATATAGGACCAAAAGGAGCAGTCATAAAATATGATTCAACAGGGGACAATAAATTTAATGAATTAATGTGTTCTTCTATGACTTTTGATTTTGTAGTGAAATCTCAGCTTGAAAGGGCGTGGATTTATCAATACATAAGAGCAAACACCGCTAATGAAAAAGATATTTATTGCGCTTTAGAAAAGTGGGATGGTACGAGTTGGAGTTTAGCATGGTCAGGGTATATGATTTTGGATTTAGATACTAAGCATGATGAATCATATCCTTACACACTTACTTTCAAATGTGTAGATGGTTTAGCTTTATTGAAAGAAATTCCATTTGTAAAAAATGCATTATCTGCTGATGACGGTCCTTTTGAAAGGGTTGAAACTTATGCGGGTCCTAATAATTCACTTCCATACGCCCAAAAATGGACAGATGGCTGGATAACTACTGTATCAAATAATAAGTATAAACAAGTTGCTAAAATACTTTGTGAGATTGCAAATTATGCGGGTTTTTCTGGTACTACTAGTGATTATTATAATACACTCCCTGACCCTAGAGTTTCAATCTCAGCTAATTGGTGGAACGCTAAACATACTTTAGCTCAAATTGCTGCTAATGACCCGTTATGGCTTACTCGGATAAACTTAGAACAATTTTACAAGCAAGTAGATGCCAGCTCAAGTAGTTCAAGTGCAATTTTATACGATGCTTTAAGTTGCTATGATGCTTTAATAAATATTTGCAGATGTTTCGGGTTAAGAGCTACTTTTTGGAATAACACATTATATTTTATACAGGCGAATCAGTACAAAATATATGAAAGTGGTACGGTCGCTATTCCTGTGAATATACCTACTCAATATTACGATTTGGCTGGGGATAAAATTGGTAATCTTGCAGAATCAGTAGGTAATACAAATTTGAGTAGATACGAGCAATCTATTTCACCCGTAAATGGTAGTGGAGGATTGAAAAAATTAAAAGGTACTACATGGACAAATTACCCGTTAATTAAAAAAGTGGTTACGACTTTTGCATCAATATCTAATACAAATTTATTGAATAATTTTCCTTTAATTTATGGGCAAGCAGACAATCCTCATACATATCCCAGTACATCAGTTTACTTCGGGGTTTCTGATAATGAATTTACCTTAACAAATTATGATGGAGCGGATGGTTTATATGCAGATATTCACCTTACTTTTACAAATGATGGAAGTATGCCGCTTCAACAAGAAATATTATGGACAATACAAGCAAAACCATCACTAGATTCTTGGACTGGTGCTACTACGGTAGTATGTATGGGTAAACAAGATACTGCTGCTGCTGGTATGATTCAAAAATGGCAACCAACTGAGCAAACATTTGATGGAAATTATTATGATTACAGTGATTTGTCTTTTATATCAGGACAAATGGCTTCAACTCCAGGACAAAATAATTATTATTTTTTGAATCACAAATGGGTAACTTTACCGCCAGGACAATCAACACATAATATTGTAGATGGAACGTATTTAGATACAAATTTTCAAAAGATTTTTGATTCAGACCCCATGTTTATAGGAGATTGGGATTTCAGAATTCTATGTATCAGCTTCACAGGAAATGGCGCACATCCTCATAGAGGGCATGGGAGTACCGCTGATTTCACGAATTACTGGGGTTGTTGTCCTTGGGCAAATATTACAACTGGACAGCCTCAAATAGGTTTTAATGGTAATTGCAATTATGTAAATCAAAATTCAACTTCAACGCCTAGTTTAATTGGATTGGTGGCGGGTGGTAGTATCGGCTCGGTTGGCGCTCAAACCCAATTAATTTTAGCAAGTAATGATTCATATGTAGAAGAAATAAAACCTACTTTGTGGGGAGATGTGGAAGTGAATGATTCACCCTCAAGTATTCAAGTATATAATGGAACAAGCCTTACATGGGAATATACAGATTTTATTGGTAAGTGGGCTTTAGGTAGTAATACAGGAACTGATTCATTAACTGAATTAATGTGTACTATGTATTTATTTATGCAATCAGCACCGACCTATAAAGGTAATTATAAAATTATAACAAGTAAAGTTAATGCTAATTACAATAGTTCTGTTGCGTTCCCCGCTTTTGTGAATCCAATAGGTTTATTCGTTGATGAAATACTTCAACAAAAGAAATTCGGAGTTTTACAAATAACAATTAGTACAATGGAAAATGAAGTAAGTGGAAAATTTTGGGAAGTTAGGTATAACCCAGTATCAGGCTTTACTTCTACTACTACTGTTGTTGATGATAATGGAGGAGTTCTTGATGATGGGGGTACTAGCGGATAAAAAAAAATAATATGAGAAAATCTGATAATTTTGGAATTAGGAAAAATCAAGTTAAATTACCAACTGGACCTATAAGAGCCAACGCTACAAATTCTAATTTAGCGGGGAGGTTTTTCAATAAAACAACTTCACAAAATTTATATCAAAAAATTTGGCAAAAACCTATCACAATGACAACTGATTTTTTACCAAATTGGGAGGGGTATGATGCTGAACGAAATCCTATTTTAAAATATTACACATCAATCCCTGTCAATTATGTATTAAGACCTAGTTACTTGAAAAGCGGAATGAAATTAGCTTTATGTAATGAAAATTTAGAACAAGAAATCATACTAACTGCTGATGTAAATATAGCTGATACAACTCTTAGCGTGCAATCGTTTAACCCAATAGTTTCTTTTCCTCAAAATTCTTATATTAGAATAAATAGACAAAATTTATTAGAGCAATACCAAAAGAAAACTCAGGGTCAAGTGGCTGGTTTTGATATTGATGCTGATGGTATTGCTAAAGGAGGTATTGAAATTACGGGCTGGCTGGACTCAGATACTATGACTGGTGCTACTGCTAACAATGTGCCAACTGCTGAAAGCGTGAAAGCGTATGTAGATGCATCTGGAGGGGGAGCTACTGGTTTATCTTTATTTTCTATGATTACATGCTCTACAACTACTGAAACTACAAATTTGGATGGAGTAGCTAATGCAGTTATAATGAAGTTTGATACTGAGTCAATCACTTTTGGAGCAGCGGCTGGTATAATTTCTTACGGAAACTCAGGAATTGAGGGTATTGCAAATAGCTCTTTTTGTATTCAAATTAAGCATGATAATACAAATACTAGGTATTTTGAAATGGCATGGAATGTAGCTAGTAATACCGCAACTACAAATAATAGATTACTTTCAGGTATCAGATTACAAACAGGAACAATTTCAGGTAGTTCAGTAAACTGGTTTACATTATCTCCTACTACTGGATATATTTACGACAGAGGGTCGGGTAATATTAGAAAAGGCTCGGGGGCTGGTTCATTCCTTTTTGAATTACCTACATCAAGTTCACCCACATATTACAGAATGCAATTTTGGAGAGAAAAAGGTTCAGTTTCAACTACTAAATCAATTTCAATTTTGAACGGAACTCAATTAACAATAAAGCAACTAGCATAATCATGAAAAACGAAATGAAAGATACAGTAGAATTTTTAGGAATCAATTTAGGAGGAATTGGAATAAGTATGACAAGCATGGATGAGATTTTAAGAATTTTAGTTTTACTAGCTACTTTAATTTATTCGATTCAAAAAATAATATATTACAAAAATAAAAAAGATGGCGATAACCAGTAAAGATTTTAGGAATTCAGATTTGTCAAGGAATTACCCAGCACTTAAGCACTTTAACCCTAGTGAGTTTGATTCACCAGATGATATTGGTAGTGGGGATAATATGTGTCCCGCTTTTATGCAGAAATTAGATGATGCAAGAGGTAGGGCGAAAATACCTTTTAAAATTAATTCTGGATATAGGACTCCAGCGCATAATAGTAAGGTTGGGGGCGTAAAGTATTCAAGTCATATGAACATTCCTTGTGAGGCAGCTGATATACATATAAAGGACAGTAAGAGTAGGTTCTTAATTATAGTTTCGCTGATGGCTCAAGGTTTTACAAGATTTGGAATAGGTAGAAACTTCATTCATGTGGATGGAGATGTAACAAAAAGCCAGAACTGTATCTGGCATTATTATTAATCAAAAATAATCAAATGAAAAAGTTTTTAGAAAAGTATGTAAACGGTATGTTAATGAAAATGTTTGGCAGCCGTAAATTCTGGTACACTATTGTCGGTATTTTAACCAGCGTATTAAGTGAAAAATTCGGTTTAAATGCTGAGGAAGTGAAAGGTATTTTATTAAGTATTTCTGCTCTAGTTATGGGACAAGGAATAGCTGATATTAATAAAAAATAAGTTGAAACAATTTAGACCTCGTTTAAGTGATCATGAAAATAGATTAATAAGTGAGTTCAGAAATGGTAAAAATGTTGGAATAATAGGTGATACTCATTTACCTTATTGTATTCCAGAATATAGGGATTTCTGCTATGAAACATTTTTACGCTTTGGGGTTTCTGATATAGTTCATATTGGAGATGAGGTGGACAATGCAGCGCTCTCCTACCATCAAAGCGAGTTGGCTATGCCTAACGCTATAAGTGAGGCGGAACAAGCTCAGGAGCGCTTGAATGAATGGTATGCCACTTTCCCCGATGTTATGGTATGCGTGGGCAATCATTCAGCACTACCTTTCCGCCAAGCGACAACCGCTGGTATCCCTAAGAGATTTTTAAAAAGCTATGAAGAAATTTGGGAGGCTCCTAAGGGTTGGAAGTGGGAGATGTCATGGGAAATTGATGGCGTGCTTTATGAGCATGGGACTGGGACTGGCGGTATAAGTGGCGCAAGAAACAGAGCAACTGCAAACAGACAATCAACTGTTATGGGACACTCACATTCTTTTGGAGGGGTGTCATATATGGCAAGTCGTAATGATATTATCTTTGGCTTAAATGTAGGATGCGGGATTGATGTAAACCACATGGCTTTCGCTTATGGAAAAAATTTCCCAAAGAAGCCTACTATTGGATGTGGGGTGGTTTTGGATGGTGGGCGTACTGGGTTATTTATCCCAATGGATTTAGGCTCAAAAATAATTAGAAAAGATTTATCACCGAATCCTAATTATATGAAATAGTTTATTATATTTGCCACTTCAATTTGTATCTGAAATCTTACTTAGTTTTTGTTTAAGCAACCCTCCTTATTTCAAGGGGGGTTTCTTTTGCGCTAAAATTCGCCAACTTTTTCAAACCAATTTCACAGAAGAAATAGTATAAAATTACATCAACCCTAGAGAAGTCATATAAAATTAATGTTAATAAAGTTAGGTTACTAACAAAAAGTATCTATCTTTGCAGTACAAAAATTAACTAATTTAATAACAAAAACTTAAAAAAATGTCAGTAAACTTAACAAGCAAAGAAACAGTAAACGCAATCTTAGATATGGATGGCGTAAATGAAATGGAGCAGAGAGCAATTTGGTACGCTTATGTTGGAAATGTAACTGCATTCAATTTACAGTATGAGGAAAAGGAAGAAATTGATTTTGATTTTGACAAGAAATATCCTAATGAAATGCACCCGCATATAGCACTAACTGAATTGAAATCTTTAATGTATAATATTTATACTAATGATGGTAACTGTTTTGTTCAACAAAAATGGATTGACTTAATGCAAGGCGTGATTGACCGCTTAGAAAATGAAAGAGATGTAAAGCGTAACGAAGATGGGGTTGCGCTTGATAGCGCCTTTAAAAAGGCTGGTGAGGCGGCTGGATTTGATATGCGTGGTTTAAAGTAACCAACCCGCACCCCAAAACCCTGACTAGAAATAGTTGGGGTTTTCATGGTATTAATAAGGCACATTGAAAATCAATAGAAAATTAATGTTAATAAAGTTAGGTTACTAACAAAAATAATATATCTTTGTGCCAACAAAAACACTTAATTAATTAAAATTTTAGAAACTATGAACTACAAATATGACATTGAATACAAAAACGAATATAACGAAATAATTACTGAAAGTTTTTCAAAACTTCCTGATGCTAGAATACTGTTAAATAAAATAAATAAATCCGCTGATGCTTTTGTTATGAGAACTTGGAGATATTTAGGTGATAAGTATTTAGGAACAATCCCGCCAAGAATAAGATAATTTAAAAAACCGCCACCGCCTCAGCTAGAAATAGCTGGGGTTTTCGTGGTATAAAACTTAATTAACAAAAAACTAGGATAATGAAATACAAAATGGATAAACAAACTTTTGAGGAGTATGTAGGACAAGGAATTTTAGTCAATATGCAAAAACCAAAATTTGTGGAATATAGAACTGCATCAATTAAATGTGATGGCTATACTACAAAAACTAAAACAATGCCAGTTGAAGTTGAGGTTACTGGGTATTATGCTAAGCCTTTATTCAATTTAAAATAAACTAATCAGATACACTAAAAAAGCCCAGATAAAACTGGCACTAATAAGATGAGCAAAACAACAAAAACTTTTTACAGAGTAGTAACACCTAGTACATTCGGAAATCAAACTTATATAAAAACGCTGAAAGATGCTAAGGAATGGATTGTAGATTTTGGGACAACCAGAGGAGAAAAACCAGAATACTGGAAAGAGCAAGCCCTATTATGCAAGATTGAAAAAGTAATTGAGGTTTCAGAATTTATTCCAATGAAACACCAGAAAAGGAAAAATGGGTATGCAGTTGAATGTGAAGATGCAAATGAGCCAAGAGATGAATGGCAATTGCACGCTGAAAGTGGAGGTTGCTAGACCACACCACCACCAACGCCTCAGCTAGAAATAGCTGGGGTTTTCGTGGTATTAATCAAAAACAAAAACGAATCATGGAAAGAGAAGAAATTAAAAAAAGTTTAAAGGAGCAAATAGGCGGACCAGTTATGCGAAACAAGGATAGGGCGGAAAGTAAGTTGTTTATTCTTGATGGTATAATGGCGGGAGATTTGCCAGTATATCGCAAATGGGTATGGAAAAGTTCTATTAGTCCAGACCAGTTAAGGATGATATTTAGGATTGACATTATTCAAGGTAGGTTGGAAGTGGATAGAATAAAGTTTGAAGATAATGGTAGGGTTGAGTTTGATACTCAAAACCACTCAATTATTTTAGACTCAGATTTTACTAATGCAACAACTTATGAATGGCAAACTGGAGTTCATAAACTAATGAAATACTTGAGAAATGAATAGAGCAATTATAATACTAGACTATGTACTTGAAAAAGAATACCTACCTACAAACATTTCAACTCATGATGGATATGGCGGTACGAGGGTTATGGAGGACTTCAAATTAGCTCAAAAATGTTTTAGGGTTGTAGGTACTAAAGAACAGATTGAGGCGTGGGAGGGGGCTGAAAATGGCTTACGAGTTGATGAGGTATATTCTTATGACCCAATTGAAAAAGGTAGTTACTGGGATGGTATTGTATGCCACCCCACCAGCGACACAAAATTGACAAGGGAGCAATTCAACGCAAAGTTTGAAAAAAATTATTTGAGATACTTAAAAATGTATAAAGATAATTATAGTAAAGTTCTTATCTTACGGACTGCATAAATAAAAGGGAAAGCCGAAACCCTAAACAGTAGGCAAACTAAAAAAAATGTTATGAGTATAGATGCAATGAAAATGTTTTTGGCTATGGGCGAAATGACTAACCAAAACGAAACAAGGGAGGACAAACTAAAATACCAAGAGCGGATAGTATTCGCCACTATGAGGGCAAACATCCCAGAATGGGAGCCGCCAACTAACTGGTACGAACTACCTCTTGAGGATAGGGAAAAAAGATTGAAACAATTAAAACAACTAAATAATTAAAAAAATGAAAGGAATTATCGTAAGCGGTGGCGCTAAAACCAAAAGAGAAATAGTACCATCAGGAACTCATATTGCAAGATGTTATTCAATGATACATATTGGAACGGTGGAATGGGAGTATCAAGGTGAAAAGAAGTTTAGTAATAAGGTGCGGCTAAGTTTTGAACTACCTAATGAAATGCGCACTTATGGCGATTTAGAGATGCCAATGTCAATTGATAAAGAATATACTTTATCTATGCACGAAAAAGCAAACTTGCGCAAGGACTTAGAAATGTGGCGAGGTAAAAGTTTTACAACGCAAGAACTGGGAAACTTTGATGTAACTGATTTACTGGCTGCATCATGTAATATCACTGTAATACATAAAACCACAAAGGCGGGGAATGAATATGCTACAATAGGAGGGTTGTCAGCTATTACAAAAGGAACTAAGATGCCACCTCAGTTTAATGTAAGCTTCATATTTAATTATTATGACAACTTTGATACTAACTGGCTTGATGAACAACCTGACTGGATACAAGAGCAAATCAAATCAACTGAGGAGTATGCCAGTAAAATGAATCAACTGGAGTTTGCTGATACGGATAAGGATGATATGCCTTTCTAATGGAAATACTATTATTGAGAGCAAAGCTAGCACTAGCAAATATGTTTAATATCAATATCAATAATTTTGAAACTCATACAACTAGGAGAGTTGAGGTTGTTGAGGCAAGGAGGTTCCTAGTTTATTTCTTACGAGATGAACTAGGGCTAACCTACCAAAAAATTGCTAAGTTGATACCAGCCATTTCAAATCATGCTACTGCAATACACCACTACAAAAAACTCACAGAACTAATGGATGTAGAACGGAAAACTGCGGATAAATATACTGAGTTTAGAAAATCAATTGTAGAGGATAGTATGATTGAAAAAGAACTAATAGCTATGTTGGACCAAAGAAATAAATTAAATAATCAGATATATAAATTAAAAAAACTACTATGATAATAAATGGAATCAAATGTAAAACCCAATTGGAGGCGGTACTTCAATATATGCAAGGAGGAACTCCGCTTAGTCAGGAGGTTGCTTATGATAAAATAGGTACACAAAGACTAGGTGATGTTATCTTTCGCTTACGAGGGCTAGGATACAATATACAGAACATAAACTGCAAAGGGAGTAATCGCTTTGGCAATAGTGTTTCTTTTGTAAAATATTTTCTAGCCAATACCAGAGAGGAAATAGAGGCTCTTGCAGTACGCCATAATGGATAGACCTAATTACTATGCAATAATACCAGCGGAAGTGAGGTACTCAAATATCAAGCCGAGTGCTAAACTTCTGTATGGTGAAATAACTTGCCTATCAAATTTAAGAGGGTACTGTTATGCAACAAATAACTATTTCGCTTTACTGTATAAGGTTTCTAAGAATACCATAAGCCTCTGGATAAAGTCATTGAATGATGCTGGGTTTATTCAAGTTGAAATGATGTATAAAGGAAAGCAAATAATTGAGAGGAGAATTACTATCATTAATTTTAATGCTGGTATCACTAAAAATAATGAGGGGGCTATCATTAAAAAGGGTGAGGTAAATAGTACAAGAATTAATACTACAAGTTCTAATATAACTAAGCGCAAAGAAAATTTTATTATTTCAATTTCTTTAATGGATGTTTCACACGAAACAAAAAAAACATTTGCAGCATATTGGACTGAGCCAAATCATTCAAAAACAAAGTTGAGGTTTGAAATGGAAAAAACTTGGGATACAGAAATGAGATTAAAAAGGTGGGCGGCTAATGAAAATAAATGGGACAAGCCAGCCACAAAAAGCAAACTTGAAACCACTATTTCAGCCCACCAAAAAGCAAGAGAAATGATACAAAACATGAGTAAAAGTAAGTAACCACTGGAATGCAATAGACACTATTTAGGTGAGTCATGAGCAACTTACAGTAGTAAGTGGTATGCTAGTATCAAAAACAAAAGTTATTAATTTACTAGGTTGAAAAAATATGAATATAGAAAACTACACGATTGAAGAAATAAGGATATTTGCTAACGATTTGCTGGCAAAAACATATATCCAATTAGGACAAAAAGCAAACGCAAATGATATGTTTCAACTGTCTTTAGTTTTGGCTGAAGATTTACTGGATGATTTCAAAACACTTACTTTTGAGGACATAGATAAATCATTTCGGGAGGGTATCAGAAATACTGATGAGTTCCATTTGACTGTTAAAGTTTACTACAAATGGATAAAAACTTTCCGCCAGATTATATATAACAATGAAACAATTGAGCCGCAAATGCAAGACAA
>TARA_R110000737_G_scaffold353511_1_pt1 | contig 17739 bp, 13 predicted proteins | sample TARA_R110000737 | Tara Oceans TARA_R110000737 (sample SAMEA4398027) | marine metagenome | biome: Polar Biome; feature: [SRF] surface water layer (ENVO:00010504); material: water (ENVO:00002006), including particulate matter (ENVO:01000060) such as... | depth 5 m
CTCGCCTTCATTTTTTATTAACTAATTATTTTATTTCAAAAGTAAATTCAACTCAAATGAAATAATAGGCAAGGCATCTGGTGCTTCTCCACCTTCTTTAGGTTTGAATCCTGCAACGTCTAATGCGCTGAAGTCAACATCAAACTTTCCAGTGATACTGCCTTTTCCATCCTCAAACATTACATTTGCGTCAATGTCTTGTTTGATTTCTTTACCAGACATCATAATTGTAATAGGCAATTTACCATCAACGTATGCGCCACATTTAACTTTCACATTAACGTTGTTTGCAACATCAAAGAATTCAGGTGAAGAAAGATGTCCAATAAGCATAGTTTTTTTCTCATCTGGTAATTCAGCGTCTAATGAAGTCATCGTACTCATGTTTACTGAGAAAGTACCGCTTACAAGATTTCCATCAATGAATTGTGCTTGACCTTCACTGAATTTTACACTTCCTGTGTGAAAATACTCAGGACTTTTACTTCCTTTCCACGCTAATGTTGAGTTTTCAGTGTTAACGTTCAACGTAGCCATTTCAACTTCTACGTTCTCTAATTTTTCACTATCAGCGCCGCCACAAGCGGTCATTGCTAGAGCTGTCCCAGCAGCTAAAAATAAATGTAATGCTTTCATATGATTTATGTTTTTTATCAAATGTATGAAAAATATTTAATTACCATGGTAACTAATTTATTTGTTTTGTTTTTTTGGCATCTCCTTTTTTGAAAAATGGTATTTTTGAATAAATCAAATCCATGAAATTTTATTTAGAAGACGGCAAATCCTACATTGATTCCAACGAAGGGATTGATATATCAATAGTAATTGGTAGTGGTCATCCCAAAGTGAAAGCATGGTATTTAGACGACCCTAAAATTGAACCAGTAAAAGCCGAGGGATTTATAGGTTCTGTGGAAAAGGGAGCTCCAGTTAATTTTAGGAATATTTTTTTTAATCCTCATGCTCATGGAACGCATACAGAAGGACTGGGACATATTACTAAAAAAGTATATTCTGTCAATAAAATAAAGCATCCTTTATTATACAAAGCAAAACTGGTTAGTATTGCCCCAGTGCAAGTTGAAATTGAAAATGGGACTGACGCAATAATTACCACTGATCAAATTAGAAATTTGGGTCTTATTGAGGTGGAGGCTCTTGTTATTAGAACCTTGCCAAATAGCGATACTAAATTGCAGATTGATTACAGCAACACAAATCCTTGTTATTTTGAGGCAGGAGGAGCGGAGATTTTGCGTGAAGCAGGGGTTAAACACCTACTTGTTGATTTACCTTCTGTTGATAAAGAAAATGACAACGGATTATTGCAGTTTCATCATTCGTTTTGGGCAGTTCCTGAATCGCCAGATATGGAAAGAACAATTACCGAATTTGTATTTATTCCTACTGAGGTAGAAGACGGTAATTATTTATTGAATTTACAAGTTGCACCTTTCGAAAATGATGCTTCGCCGAGCAGGCCTATTTTATATAAAATGTTTACCACATAAAAAAAGGTTGCCAGAACTGGCAACCTTTTTTTCCTTCAGTTAAACTGAAGTACCATAGTTTTCACAACCTAGTAGTTGGTTGAATGTCTTACGGTAAATAAAATTCTGGTTATTTGTGAATGTCATTACTTTTTCAAGTCTTTTTTACGTCTTAGATGAAGAAGAACTATAAACTCTTATATCAAACTAGAAAATGAAACTGCCTCTCCAAGCAGCTACATCATCAAAACAAAAAAAGAACATCAAAAATAACCAGAATTTTTCTCCTTATTTCCTTTAGCAAATATACTATTACTGTTTCGTATCGTAAGACAGTATTTATCAAAAAGCACTTATCAACGAACATTTTGACGTTCAGAATTAACTTAGCCTATATTGTTTCCAACATTTTGAAGAACAAATCCCTTTTTGATGGGGACAACGGAATATGTGAACCATCTTTCATTACGACTGATCCTCCCTCTGTTTTATCATATCGTTCAACAAAATCGATATTTATTAAGTGGGATTGCTGAACACGTAAAAAATTGTAATTAGCAAGCAGTAACTCGTATTCTTTCAGCGTTTTAGAAACAAATATTTTGTTACCATTGTCTAAGTAGAAAGTTGTATAATTTCTATCTGCTTCACAACGTAAAATAGAATCTAATTCCACAACATGCACACTTTCAAGGGTTTTCAGGACTAAGCGTCTTTTCGTATGATTCCCCATGTTGAATTGCAAGGTGTCGAACATTTCGGGAGACTTTTTCTCTTTTACAGTTGCAACTGCTTTCGTTATTGCAGCGTTCAATTCTTCTGGATCTACAGGTTTTAATATATAGTCTAAAGCCGAAAACTTAATTGCTCTTATTGCGTACTCCTCGTGTGCAGTGATAAAAATTACATCGAAGTTCTGGTAGGTAACACCTTTAAGGACATCAAATCCGTTTCCATCGGGTAATTGAATATCTAATAAAACGATTCGGGGTTTAAGTCGTTCAATCGCCTGTATACCAGATTCAACACTGCTTCCTTCTGTACTGATTGAAAGATTCAAATCGAATGAGTCTAACATTTTCGCTATTAAATCTCGCGTTCTTTTTTCATCGTCAATTATTAATACGTTTATCATCATAGTTAAAGGCTTTTACGTTGTTACTGAATGCTTATTTACGTAGGGAAGTGATATTAAAACTTTAGTACCAGACTGCTTTTCCTCGTCCGAGTCCATAATAGTGAGCGATCCCGCTGATTTGTATTTTTCATTAATCATATTTATACGATTACGAGTAATATTCAACGCCATACTGTTGTGACCTTTACCGGTATTAAATTCCTCCGATTTCGCCCTTCCAATACCATTATCTTCTATTCGAATATGTAACATTTTATCCTGTTTACTAAATTGAACAGTTATTTTGCCATCAGGTAAAGTATGTAGCTGTCCATGTTCAATTGAATTTTCAACGAAAGGCTGAGTGATCATTGGTGGAATTTGAACATTATCGAAAAACAATGCTTCGGGACATATAATTTCAAAATCAAAGCGATCTTCAAAACGGTGTTTCTGAGTTTCTAAATATTTTTGCAAAATTTCTATTTCTGTTTCTAAATTAATAAATGCTTTTGGGGAGTTTTCTAAAATCAGCCGAATCAATCGTGAAAAGCTAACCAAAAATTTGCTAGAGTTTTTCGTGTCATTTTCAAAAATATAACTTTGAATCACGGACATTGCATTAAAAATGAAATGAGGATTCATTTGAGTTCGAAGTAAAACTTGCGACATTTCCGCTTCGCGTCTTTTCTGTTGTATGGCTGCCTGTCGAATTCTAAAAATACCTATTATAGTTACAAGGATTAAAATTATCACAAAAGCGATAATCACATAAGTCTGCAAAATGTTTCGCAGCGAAACATTTTCCAACTTTGTTTTTGTCAATTCACGTTCGCGTTTCTGGCTTTCAAGAATTTTGTTTTGTTGACTTATAAGCGCGTCTCTTTGTTCCGAACGATATAATTCATTTAGCTCTGCAATTCTTCTAGACGTTTGGTTTCTATTACTTTTTTCAGTGAGTTGAGCATATTTTTCTAAATTCTCTAAAGCCTTTTTATTGTTTCCTTGAGCTTTGTAAATTTCTGCTATTAACGGATAGACTTCAGACGATTCGTTAGAAAAACTCTTTGGCCCATTCTTGTCAATCGACTTTGTTAAGTATTGCAGGGCTTCAGAGTATTGTTTCCGTTCTTTGTAAATTACACCAGTATAGAAGTTTATTTCACGTATTCTTTTCTTATCACCGTTTTCGGTATAGTGTTTTAACGATCTATTTAAATGTACTAATGCTTCTGTAAAGGCCTTTTTGTCAATATAAATTTGTGCGTAGTGAAGCTCTGCTAGTCCTAATTCATTGCTTGAACCAACTTTTTTCAAAATTTGAAAGGCCTTGCGGTTAAGCGACAAACTCTCATCTATTTGATTCATTAAACGCTGAGCATTCGCTTTAGACGTCAAAGCTAAACCTTGAAGTAATGGATCTTGGTAAACAAGAGAATGATCATAAGCTCTTTCGTAATAATAAGAGGCCTCTTTAAAATTTTCTATGTCGATTTGTTTGTCACCAATTTGGTTTGAGATTAGTGCCATCAAAGAATAGTTTTGAGCTTCTTGGGCATATGTATAGGCAGTTAATTCTTTTGAAATAGCAATTTCGGGTTGCCCAAAATAATTGTAGACAAATGATTGAAACAAGTAGGCAAAGGCAAAATCAATCTTTTTCCTGGTTTTTTTCGCAGCTTCTAAAGCTAATTCAAGGTACTCAAGGGCTTTTTCCTTGTTATTGTGGTTCATCTCATTGAACGCTAAATAACAATTAGAACGACCAATTTCTGAGTAGATTTTTTTTGAAGCTGCAAGCGATAACGATTTCTGCAAGAAGATTTTCGCTTGATTATAATCATTAATTAATACATACAGGTATCCCAGGTTTTGTAAGATTTCAATTCTTTTTTCAACAGAATATGATGAGATATTTTTGTCTTTGTATGGAAAAACGCGATTAAAAAAGCCATCAAAATTTCGCTGAAGTTTAAATATTTTCGCGTTGTAAAGATCAATTTCAAAAGTCTTCGTACTTCCTTCATTTTTAGCTAAATAATTGATTCTTTTCCTTAGACTTTCAGCTTTTTTTAGATTTAAATCTGAATAAAATTCTCCAAGCTGAATCATTCGCAAAATCTTCACATCCTTATCTTTCGTTTCGCGCACACCACGAATCAACTCTTTTTCAGATTGTATCTGCGCATAGAGGCCTGAGTTCGAACCCCAAAACAGTGAGATTAGAAAAGCGATATAAACTATTGGAGAAAGCGACTTCATTTCAAGTGCATTAAAGATATAACTTTTTGGGAACAAGATGGCGTTAAAGCTGAAAGGCATTATCTTTGTCCCAAAAATAACAGAAGCACGGCATGGAATACAATTTTGGGAAAATTGAACGCGATTGGCAAAAATATTGGAAGGACAACAAAACCAATGAAACGATTGAGGATAAAACCAAACCAAAATATTATGTTTTGGACATGTTCCCTTATCCTTCCGGAGCAGGTTTACACGTTGGTCACCCACTAGGATATATCGCTTCAGATATTTTCTCACGTTACAAAAAACTGAAGGGTTTTAACGTGCTTCATCCTATGGGTTATGACTCCTTTGGTTTGCCAGCAGAACAATATGCAATTCAAACGGGTCAACATCCAGCAATTACAACAGAAACGAATATTGCGCGCTACCGTGAACAATTAGATAAAATGGGTTTCTGTTTCGACTGGGATAGAGAAGTTCGCACTTCATCTCCAGAATATTACAAATGGACGCAATGGATTTTCAAGCAGTTGTTCAACGCTTGGTTCAATAACGATACGAATAAAGCAGAAAACATTTCGAGCCTAATTGCTCAATTCGAGGAAAATGGAAATGCAGGAATAAACGCTTGCACCGATTTCGAAGAAATCTTCACTGCGGAAAGGTGGAAAAATCTTTCCACCACAGATAAAGAAAATATATTACAAGAATACAGAATGGCTTTCCTAGCCGATTCATGGGTAAACTGGTGTCCGGCTTTAGGAACCGTTTTGGCAAATGATGAGGTTGTAAATGGTGTTTCTGAACGCGGTGGACATCCTGTAGAACAAAAATTGATGCGCCAGTGGTCGATGCGAATCAAAGCATATGCACAACGGCTTTTGGACGGACTAGATAAAGTCGATTGGACAGATTCCATCAAAGAAATTCAAAGAAACTGGATAGGAAAATCCGAAGGATGCTCGGTGAAGTTTAAAGTTGCTTCAACAGATGCCTCCAACTCCGCTCAGTCATCAATTGAGAATTCGAGTGGACTGAGAGGAGTCGAATTCCACGAAATCGAAGTTTTCACAACTCGTCCTGACACCATTTTCGGCGTTTCCTTCATGGTTCTTGCGCCAGAACATGAGTTGGTTGATATTATCACAACTCCTGAGCAAAAATCGGAAATCGAAGAATACAAAAAATCAGCTTCTTTAAAATCGGAGCGCGATCGTCAATCGGATGTGAAAAACATTACGGGTGCGTTCACAGGAGCGTATGCTATCCATCCATTCTCAGGCGAGAAAATTCAGATTTGGATAGGCGATTACGTATTGGCAAGTTACGGAACTGGAGCTGTAATGGCCGTTCCATGTGGCGACCAACGTGATTGGGATTTTGCGAAACATTTTGGAATAGACATCATCAATATTTTTGAGGGAGTAGATATTTCTGAAGAAGCCTATGCTGATAAAGTGGGTAAAATTGCCCACTCTGATTTCCTTTCTGGCTTAGAAATTAAAAAAGCCATGAAATTGGCGATACATAAAATTCAAGAAGCAGGAATAGGGAAAGGAAAAATATTGTACCGTTTGCGAGATGCAATTTTCTCTCGTCAGCGTTATTGGGGTGAACCTTTCCCAGTTTATTTCGAAAACGACTTACCAAAGCTTGTTGAAGACGATAAATTACCAATTCGCCTTCCAGAAGTAGATAAATATTTGCCAACTGAAGAAGGTGAACCGCCATTGGCTCGTGCTACAAGGGAAGCATGGAAAGAACAATTCCAAGGTGACCGCATGGATTACAACACGATGCCAGGTTGGGCAGGAAGTTCTTGGTATTTCTTGCGTTACATGGATCCGAAAAATGATACTGAATTCGTGTCCAAAGAAAAAGTAGACTACTGGAACAATGTAGATTTGTACATTGGTGGAGCAGAACACGCAACCGGTCACTTGTTGTACGCTCGTTTCTGGACGAAATTCCTAAACGACATGGGCTACATTCCTTTCGATGAACCTTTTCAGAAAATGATCAATCAGGGGATGATTTTGGGGAGAAGTAGTTTTGTTTACAGGCTTGATGGAGAGAATAAATTTGTTTCAAACACTAAAAAAGCGGAGTACATAGTTACACCATTGCATGCAGACATTGCTTTCGTCGAAAATGATGTACTTGACATCGAAGCTTTCAAAAAATGGCGTCCAGAATTTAAAGATGCCGAATTCATTCTCGAAGACGATGGAACTTACATCTGTGGTAATGAAGTAGAAAAAATGTCCAAGTCCAAGTACAACGTGCAAACTCCAGACGAGTTAGTAGAAAAATTCGGGGCGGATACTTTGCGTATGTATGAAATGTTCTTGGGACCATTGGAGCAAAGTAAACCTTGGGATACAAAAGGAATCAATGGCGTTCACAATTTCTTGCGCAAGTTTTGGCGTTTGTTCCACGATGCAGAAAACAATTTTGTTTTAAGCGATGGCGAACCAAGCAAAGACAACTTGAAAACTTTACACAAAACCATCAAGAAGATAGGTGAAGATTTGGAACGTTTTTCATTCAATACAGGCGTTTCCACTTTCATGATTTGTGTCAACGAATTGATGGAGCAGAAGTGCAACAATCGAGCTGTTTTAAGTGAATTAGTTGTCTTACTTTCACCTTTCGCACCACACATTTGCGAAGAGTTGTGGAAAGAATTAGGCAACAATGAATCGGTTACAAAAGCAACATTCCCATCCTTCGACGAAAAGCACCTAGTTGAGTCAAGTTTCGAATATCCCGTGTCTTTCAATGGAAAAATGCGATTTAAAGTCAATTTAGACTTAGGAATGAGCGTTCCAGACATGAAAAAAGAGATTTTAGCTTTAGAGCAAACACAGAAATACTTAGAAGGAAAAGAACCGAAAAAGGTGATTATCGTTCCAGGGAAGATTGTGAATTTTGTAGTTTAGGGAGTTGCAAGTTTCGAGTTGTTGCTGCGCAAGACAAAGTTGCAAGTTCTGTGTGGAAATAATCGTTATTTTGAGGATCTTTTTATTCGCCCCTTTGCGCCTCCGCGGTAAAAAAGCCACGACCGCGCAGCAGCAACGCAGTTAATACACGAATAATCACGAATTCATCTCAAAGAACCTTTTCGACATCTCCGCAAACCTCTTTGTCAAACCGTCTTTGCGTTTAAAAAGACTTTACTCTAGATACTAAATCATGCAATTCCCACGTTAAATAATGGAGTAAGCGAATATTCTTCTAGTTTGGCACAGCATTTGAATATACTCTATCAACTAATAACAAGTAAAATGAAAAAGTTAATTTATATATGCACAGCCTTAGTTGGTTTCGGATTGATGAGCAGCACTGCGGTCGATTATCCTGAAAGAAAAAACTCTGCTTTTGGAGTTGGCGAAAAATTGCGTTACCGAATTACTTATGGATTCATGGATGCTGGTGAGGCAGTTCTTGAAGTGAAAAACACTTCCAAAAAAGGAAATGGAAGAGAGTTGATTCAAGCAACTGGAACTGGTAGAACGCTCGGAGGATTCAACGCCTTCTATAAAGTGGATGATACATACGAAACGTATTTAGATAAAGACGGAATTTTCCCTTGGTACTTTAAAAGAAGAGTAGACGAAGGTGGATATACAATCAACCAAAATTACACATTCAAGCACCATCAATATAAAGTGGATAATGGCGAAGGGAAAGAATTTAAAATTCCAATGGGTATTCAAGATATGATTTCTTCATTCTATTATGCTAGAACGATTCGAATGGAATACATGAAAGTTGGACAAGTTTTCTCTTTCAACTGTTTCATGGACGATGAGGTTTGGCCTTTGAAAGTGAAATATGTTGGTGATGAGGAAATCCGAATCCGTAAAGGGAAATTTAAAGTTCACAAGTTTGTTCCCGTTGTTCAAACAGGAAGATATTTTAAAAGTGAGGAAGATGTAAATTTCTGGGTAACAGCGGATGACAATAAAATTCCAATTTTGGTGAAAGCAAAAATTCCGGTAGGAACGGTGAAAATGCATCTTGTAGAATGGGAAAATTTGAAAAATCCATTAACTTCAAAAATATAGATTTCAAAAAAAAATGAATAAAAAGGGAGACTTCGGTTTCCCTTTTTTGTTTTTTGTATATTTTAGTCCAGAAGAATATTTGTTTTTTCTTTCTAAAAAAGATTTGCAAATGATGAATTCGGTTATTTTTGTTTTTAAACATTCGATGTTATGGTATTGGAAGGATTTAAGCTGGTGCAGAAAGAGGAAGTTGCTGATTATCATTTTCCAGCTGACGAAGTTTTGAAGAAGGAAAGCGAAATAGCAAATCGGAATAAAAGTTTGTCAAGAGCCATCGCTCTTGGAAATCTGGAGCACCAAAAAGTCAGAATTTATTTTGCTGATGAGGAAGGTGAAAAATACGTTGAAACAACGATTTGGGGATTAACGGATCATGAAATCTTGCTGAAGAAGAATGTGATGTTGCCCATTCATAGGATTATTAAATTGGAAATATAAAAATCAGCAATGACGAAAAAGCGGGCTATTATAAGCTATGACAAACTCGAAATCGAGCAAAAGAAAGGTATTTTAAAAGAATACCCAGATGGTTATATGAATCATCTTACTCAAATAAAAACCCCAATGGGTGAAATCCATGATGCGTTAATTTGGGAAACCGAAGAAACAATCTATTTGGTGAAATTCCCTAAAGTGGCAAAAGCTATTATTTTGGATGATGATGACGACGAAGATGACGACATGGACGAAATCGAAACCAAAGATGTTAAAGGTGACGACGATGACATTGACGATGACGATGATGAAGAATCATTTGATAAACCAGAAGATGACACAGATGACGATGAAGATTAATCGAACGAAAAGAATATAAAAAAAACGCCCTTCCACTGCTGGAAGGGCGTTTTTTGTGAGTATAATTTTTTTATTTGGCCTTGTAGATATTACCTTCTTTAATTTGAGTGCCATTACTTAATGTCAAACTAAAAGTAGCAATGATTCCATCGGTTACATTGTTTTTCTTTATTAGCATGCTTCCACTTGTTGCCTCAATAATGCCCGTAGTAAGGGAAGAATAACTCGCTTGAAAATTTTTGCTATTGCCCACTGCACCAATTTCAAGTTTGTCCTGAGTTCCTGTTGGAAATTCTATCCATAAATCTGAATAACTTGGAGCATTTGCGTCTGGTCCGCTTTCCCAAATTAATCGAGTAATTGCAGCTGTAGGTTGAGAAACAGTAGCTGTTCCTGTTTTTTTAATACCGTTGATTTCCATGCAAAATGAAATTCCTTCACCACAAATTCCTTCACCGTTGTATTGGCATTTTCGGTCTTGGGCCTTTTTGACTTTTTTCACGTAATTGTCGGCAGTTGGGTCTGAACAACCTTTTTTGTTGCATGACACTAGAAGAAATAATACCAAAATTGGAGCGAAGAATATTTTATATTTTTTCATGGCGTATTTTTCTCAAAGTAAGACAAAATTCGTTCCAAAGTCAAAATCAATTCCGAAAAAAATATGAAAAACTAGTCGTTTAACTTCAAAACAGCTAAAAAGGCTTCTTGTGGAACCTCAACTCGACCAATTTGGCGCATTCGTTTTTTACCTGCTTTTTGTTTTTCCAACAATTTACGTTTTCGAGAAATATCTCCACCGTAACATTTGGCAGTAACATCTTTACGCAAAGCCTTTATTGTTTCTCGAGCAATAATTTTTGCGCCAATAGCAGCTTGGATTGGAATCTCAAATTGTTGTCTAGGGATAAGTTCTTTTAATTTCAGACAAATACGTTTTCCTAAATCAAAAGCGTTACTTCTGTGCACCAAAGCAGATAAGGCATCAACTTGTTCTGAGTTTAACATCAAATCCATTTTGATCAAATCGGATGCGCGGTAATCGATTGGGTGGTAATCGAAAGAGGCATACCCTCTTGATACACTTTTCAATCGATCGTAGAAATCGAATACAATTTCAGCCAAAGGCATTTCAAAAGTAATTTCAACACGATCTTGCGTTAAATAAACTTGATTTTTAAGTTCACCACGTTTTTCAATACAAAGCGTCATTATCTGACCTACATATTCTGATTTCGTGATTATTTGAGCTTTGATATATGGCTCTTCGATTCTTTCCATTCCTGAAGGATCTGGAAGTTCAGAAGGGTTGTTAACGATTAATCTTTCGTCAGGGTTTTTGCGCATGTACGCATAATAAGATACGTTGGGAACAGTTGTAATAACGGTCATGTTGAACTCACGTTCCAAACGTTCTTGGATAATTTCCATGTGCAACATTCCTAGGAAACCACAGCGGAAGCCAAATCCTAATGCTGCAGAAGATTCAGGTTCGAAAACTAACGAAGAGTCATTCAACTGCAATTTCTCCATTGAGTAACGCAATTCCTCATAATCTTCAGTATCAACAGGATAAATTCCAGCGAATACCATAGGTTTCACATCTTCAAAACCTTTTATCGCTGTTGTGCAGGGATCAATGAAGTTGGTAATGGTATCTCCTACTTTCACCTCGTTTGCGGCTTTAATTCCAGAGATGAGGTAGCCTACATCGCCAGCTTTAACTTCTTTACGAGGTTGTAAATCCATTTTTAGAATTCCAATCTCATCAGCATGGTAGGTTTTTCCTGTATTAAAAAATTTAATTTTTTCACCTTTTCTGATAGTACCGTTTGTAACACGATAATATGCAATAATTCCGCGGAACGGATTAAAAACAGAATCGAAAATCATCGCTTGGAGGGGAGCATTTTCGTCTCCTTTCGGTGCGGGAACTTTATCTATAACAGCTTTTAAAATGGCATCCACACCCAAACCAGTTTTACCTGATGCTTGGATAATATCTTCCATTTCGCAGCCAATAAGGTCAATAATTTGGTCTGAAACTTCTTCTGGCATTGCACCGGGCAAGTCCATTTTGTTCAAAATAGGAATGATTTCTAAATCGTGCTCTAGAGCCAAATACAAATTAGAAATAGTTTGTGCTTCAATACCTTGTGATGCATCAACAATTAACAGAGCACCTTCGCAAGCTGCAATTGAACGTGATACTTCATAAGAGAAGTCAACGTGTCCGGGAGTGTCTATCAAATTTAAAATATAGTCTTCACCCTCAAATTTATAGTTCATTTGAATGGCGTGACTTTTTATCGTAATTCCACGTTCGCGCTCAATATCCATGTCATCCAAAGCTTGCGCTTTCATGTCCCGGTCAGATATTGTTCCAGTTGTTTGCAACAATCGGTCAGCCAAGGTGCTTTTACCATGGTCGATGTGAGCAATAATACAAAAATTACGAATGTTTTTCATCATGATTGATTCCCGTATTTAGGGGTGCAAAACTACGGTAAAAAATCCATATTAGCCGCATAATTGACGCAGAATGAAGGAACAATAAATGCGAGAAAAAATAATTTAATAAAAGCTAGTTGGTTCAATACTAACATTACTAGAGTTGTTCTAAAATATTTGGCAAAAAATAAAGGAGAACGGGCGTCCTCCTTTATTTGTACCTAAACCTAAACTACTACTACTTATGAAAACTAAATCTTAAATCTTTTTTGAGTGTCGACATATAGATATTTCGACTGAGTCCTACAAAGATACAAATATTTTATTTGAAATAACAACTTTACATGGTAAGTTTTAACATTATTTTTCTTTACAAGAATAGTATTATTGGATTCCTAAATGATATTAGGCGCGCATAGTAAATTAATTTTCCCTATGCAAAGCAGTTAATATTTTATCGGCTAACACGTCGCTGAGTTTAAGATAGCTCTGACCAGACCATCCACCCACGTGAGGTGAGAGTATGAGGTTTTTGTTTTTGACTAAATCGATAAAATCCATTGGCAATTCACTTTCGAAGAAATTTTCGAAACTTTTATCCTCGTATTCTAAAACATCTAATCCAGCGCCTAATATTTGATCATTATTAAACCCTTTTACCAAATCTTTGATGCAAATAATCTTTCCACGAGATAAATTCAATAGGTAAATTGGTTTTTCGCACTTATTCAAAAAGGCTTCGTTGAAAAAATATACAGTTTCTTCATTTTGAGGAATGTGAAAGCTAATTACATCAGCCTGGCTTTGAATTGCTTCAAGTGTACTTTCCATGACAAAATGATCCCCAAAGTCGGTTTTGTACTTATCGTAAGCGAGAACTTTTACATCAAAACCTCTTAACTTTTTAGCAAACGCAGACCCATTATTTCCGTAGCCAATTATACCTACAGTTTTTCCATCCAATTCATCCCCACGGTTTCCTTCCCTATCCCAAACACCGTTTAAGATTTCTTGATGACCTGTGTGTAAATGATTCATTAATGATAGAAGCATGCCCAAAGCATGTTCGCCAACGGCATTTCTGTTTCCTTCAGGACTATTGAAAAGTTGAATTCCTTTTTTAGCACAGTACTCGACATCAATATTCTCCATTCCCGCTCCAGATCGAGCTATGAATTTTAAATTGGCGCACATTTTTAATCGATTTTCGTCAAGTGGAAAACGAGAACGAATTACAAGTCCATCACATGTTTTTAATTTCTCGAAAATTTCCTCGTTTGTTTCTTGCTCAAAATGCATACAATTGAGTCCAGCACTTGTAAGTCTTTGGCTTAAAATAGGGTGAACGGTATCAACAAAAAGAATATTCATTTACATATTGAATAACAGCATACCAACGCTGAAGTAGATGAATAGGCCTAAAACATCGTTTAGGGTGGTAACGAAAGGACCTGTTGCAAGGGCAGGATCGATATTGTACTTGTCTAATATTAGTGGAATTAATGTGCCGAATATGGCGGCAAAGAATATGACAATAAACAATGAAATACTTACTACCATACCCAATTGAGCGTTTCCAAAAATATAAGCGATTCCGTATATTAAAACCGCGAGTAGAGTTCCATTGATTAACCCAACAATCGCTTCTTTGGCTAATCTTTTAGCTATGGTGCCAAATAAATCCTGACCTTTTGCTAAAGATTGAACAACAATGGCCGAAGATTGAACTCCTACGTTTCCACCCATCGCTGTAATTAATGGAATAAAAAATGCCAAAGCCGGGATTTTTGAAATGCCAGTTTCAAAACCTGAAATTACTTGAGCACCCAGAATCCCACCCAACATTCCAATCAATAACCAGGGCAAACGGGCTCGTGAAATTTTCCAAACTGTAGAGTTTGATTCAATTTTCTCAGAGATACCCGACGCTAATTGAAAGTCCTTATCAGCTTCTTCTTTGATAAAATCGACGATATCATCAATTGTAATTCTACCGACTAGTTTTCCTTGTAAATCAACAACAGGAACCGCAACTAAGTCATATTTCTCCATAACTTTTGCAACTTGCTCGTCGCTATCGTTTGTTTTTACAGAGATTATATTTTTATCCTTGCATAGGTCACGAATTTTTTGTTTCGGATCAGCAAATAGTAATCGTTTTAATGAAAGCAAGCCCACCAGACGATTCATTTCGTCCACTACATAAATGGTAAACACTTGCTCAACGTCTTCAGCTTGTCGACGCAATTCGACTAAACATCGGTTAACTGGCCAATCCAACCGCGCTTGAATGAACTCTTTCTGCATCAGTCCACCCGCAGTGTCCTCGTCATAGTTAAGCAAATCAACAATGTCTTCAGCAGCATCGTCATCTTCCATATGGGAAATGACTTCTTGAATTTTATCTTCCGAAAAGTCTCCAAGGATATCGGCAGCATCATCAGAGTCCAAATTCTCCAATTGATCGGCCATTTCTTTGGAAGAAAGTGAAGCTAGGAATCTATCCCTAACATCTTCTTCCAATTCCATAAGCACATCAGACTGCGTATCTTCCGACAGGCAATAATAGACGTGTTTCGCTTCGTGAAGATCGAGTTGATCTAATATTTCGGCAATATCGGCATAGTGCAATTCGAGTATGTTAACCGAAATCCACGAGCGATCATCACGTGCTACTGCATCGTTTAAATCCTCAAGAAAGAGTTTAGTTAATTCAAATTGCATTGTTCAATTTTTTGGCAAAGATAACACAAACGGAAAGAAAGAAATAATCTATAATTCTTCTTCCTCCAAATCAACTTTTTGCTGGTCAAATAAAAACAGGCCAAAGAATAATGAAAAGAGTGTAACACCTGTTTGAGTTTCCAAAGTGTCTTCAATGAAAAATGAAACAATTATAACACCAAAAAGACAAACTGCCAGAATGTTGCGTTGATCATAGTTTTTGCGAAGGAAGGACAGTAAGAATAATAGAAAGAGTATGGAACCTAGAATTCCAAAACTTATTTGAACAGTTAAAAACATATTGTGTGCTCTAAACCAATACTCAGGTTGAAGTATAGTTTTGTTTCGAAGATATTGTTCGTTAAAAGCATCTTGAACATCACCTGTTCCCACTCCTATAATCGGGTTTTCTTTAATAATAGATGTTCCTGTTTTCCAATATTCAATTCTTTGCAGAAGTGATTGCCCATTTGGATTGTTGGCGTTTTCAATTTGATAGCGAATAGTTGTTAATCTGGATAACAAACCTTTTTTCAACAAGAGTGGAGAAGGTACGCCATTTTCAATATTGCGAATGTCTTTTTTTGAAAGCTTGCTCAAACCTTCTGCATCTTTCTTCAGATCTTTTGCAGTCATATAGCGAAACAGGGTTTCTTTCAATGTATGATTTTTCCTGTCCTTTCCGTTGTAGTCTAATTTGGAATATTTAGGCCATTCTTTTTCCAACTCTTCGTCGCTAATATGAATATAAATATAACGGCCTTGCTCAAAAACTGGGTGAACTGTATCGTGGTAATAAACATGACCTTGTGCTGTCAGTTTTTCTAAGTTTACCGAGCTATTTTTTAGGTTTCCATTTCCAAGCGATTGAATAAAAGAAATACTTAAAAAGATACTTGTTATCATTAAAGTTATGGACGCAAAGCGAACCAATTTATATTTCCAGCCCAAATAAAGGAGTAAAAATAGAAGTGCCCCGAATAAAGAAAGCATTCCCGATATAACCTGACTATAAAAAGTATAGACGAGAAACCAAAAAGTAAGGACAATAAATAGAATACGAAATTTTGGAACTTTCCAAGCGAAATAAAAGCTTATTACGGCACCGATAACAATTAAAACAGCAAATCGAATGTGAGAGCCAAAAAGCGACATTTCTCTAAATTTCTCTGGTGAATCAACCGAAATAGAATCAAGGAAATAATTGAAATTAAACCCAGAACAAATGAGTAAACTGGATAGAAAAGTCAAAAGAATAAGGTGGATTTCTTTTTTACTGGAAATAGGATGTGCAACAAGTGCTAAGGGTACAGCAAAAATTGGAAGTTTTATTCTTAAATCATGCAAGCCGTAGGATAGATTATCCGACCAAAAAAGAGCAATGATGTGAAGGAGAAAAAATCCAAGTAAAAGAAGGTAAGTCCTGTTGCTTTTTATATTTTGCCAGTAAGACGCAAATTTTGCTTCAAGAACTAAATTGCTGATTCCCCAAATTGCTCCAATTGACATTAGAACTTTGTTCATAGGTAAACCAAAAGCTAAAACCATCATGCCGAGCACATGAAGATAATGGTGAACTTTCACACCAAACCATCTATCCAGCATGGGTTTACGTTTATGGTTTTAAAACTTTAGAATATTCCGACGGGTTGTTAAGAATTTCAATCGCCTTCTCAACAAAATCATCGTAATGGAAAGAGTTTATCACCCGACCTTTCTGATAGTAATATCTGGAAACAATTTCATTCTCAAGCAATTCTATTATCTCTGATTTGAATTTTTCTAAATCTCGCTCTTTCGATGGAACTACTTTTGCCATTAATTTAGCATACTCGTCCGATGCATCAGAATAATATCCTTCTTCTTCGGCTGTTGTTTTCATTTTTTTAAGCATTTCTTCAGACGCTGTCGAATAAGTGAATTCTTGTTCAAGCACACATTTTTTGAAATCGGCATAATCGCTTTCGGTCAACTTAAACGTTTTTGGGTCGGCGATGGATTCATGTGCTTTTGCATATTTAGTAGCATAATCAAAAATGATATTATCTACATAGAGTGTGCCCGTCAATCGACTCAATTCATTTTTGTCAATTGCAATATCTGGCTCGATGCCTCGTCCGTCAATAACTTCACGGCCGTTAGCTGTTTTAAATTTTTTCAAAAGTGAATCCGCAATTTCTGTTGGTTTACTGCCATCGGCTTTGTCGTAGTATTCTAATTTTTGGACGCAGCGGCCAGAAGGTGTATAATATTTTGCAACAGTCAATTTCATTTTTGAACCGTATTTCAAATCGTAAATACGTTGTACTAATCCTTTTCCATAAGATGTAGTTCCAATAATTACTGCTCGATCCAAATCTTGTAAACTTCCTGCAACAATTTCACTTGCTGAGGCGCTATTTTCATCAACTAATACGGTTAGTGGAATATTTAAATCAGTAGGATTAGCCATAGTTTTGTAGGTTCGATTTTCTTCTTCAACCCTACCTTTCGTTGTAACAATAGTTTGTCCTCTTTTAACGAAAAGGTTAACAATTTTCACTGCCTCAATTAAAAGTCCACCGCCGTTTCCGCGAAGGTCAAGAATTAATTCCTTCATGCCTTCCGCCTTTAACTCATTAAACGCTTTTTCGACATCTGATGCAGCGGTTTGCGTGAAACTATTTAATTTGATGTAACCAATGCCATCTTTAACAATACCAGAATAAGGTACATCTGGTAATTTAATCTCATCTCGAGTTATAGGAATCATTAGCGTTTTTCCATCCCGCTGAATTTCCAATTGGATTGTTGTTCCTTTCGGACCTTTTAATGAAGTTGAAACTTCCTCAGAATTTTTATC
>TARA_R110000737_G_scaffold48938_2_pt1 | contig 17707 bp, 8 predicted proteins | sample TARA_R110000737 | Tara Oceans TARA_R110000737 (sample SAMEA4398027) | marine metagenome | biome: Polar Biome; feature: [SRF] surface water layer (ENVO:00010504); material: water (ENVO:00002006), including particulate matter (ENVO:01000060) such as... | depth 5 m
AGAGGCTTCTCTACTTAAGTTCACTTTATGTTTAGTTTTTATACTAGCCACATTTTCAGCTAAACTTTGAATAGTTCCACTATAGTTTTGGCCTTCATAAGTCTTTGTTACCATGCGGTTTAAAAAGTTAACTAACTGTTCAAACAGAATACCAAGAGCTTCTTTAACAGATGTGGCCTTTAAAGCTGACTTAGTATTAATCTCCGTTTTCATATCTGTTAAGACATCATTTAACGGTTTGTACACCAAGCTGGCTGCAATAAATCTAGCCAAGTAAGTAGAAGCGTTTTTGCCGTCATTTTTTGCTGTAAAGATTGCATCGTAAGCCCCTGGTGGTAAGTCCTCGGGTTTTACCTTTCTTTTAACTTGACGGAACATTTCCCGCAACTCACGCTGAATAGTGTACGATCCTGATAAAGCTGCAGTCATACTAGCCTCAACAAGTTCTAACGCAAATTCTTCCTGCTTTGTCATACGCAGCTGATCAGCAGCTTCATTAACATATGGCTTCTTGCCAGATACTAAAGCTTTGAGGTACACATCATCTGTTGTAACAGGAGCGCTTCGCTCTGCTTCTTGCTCTGCAGATACACTACCGTTGTACACAGCAGATACCACTTTCTTCATCATAGAAACTAAACGAGCGCTATGAGCTGGATCTAGTGGTGGTAACGTGCTGTTTTTTCCGAGAGCCTCAAAGACCTGTTCTGATGAATAAGTCATAGGATCGGGTGCCGCCATAGGCATATTAAGCGGAACAGTTTTTTGTAATAAATTTTGATTTTTTAGCGTTGCATCAATAAGCTTACTGCTATTAACAATTAACAGCCCTAGCCCTGTTTTTATTCCATCGTTGGCTTTTTTACCCCAAATCAGCTCTGCCATAAAGCCAATAAACTTATTCAAGGCTGACTCAACGCTAGCTTCTACGCCAGTTGGGGCAGGCAATATAATTTTAGCCAAGACTTCAGTTTGAAAACTAGTGTTCGAAAGTCCCCAAGCTATTAGCTCATCAACATTTTTAATCGCTGGCCCATAACCTTCTAGCTTATTCTTATTAATATAAGTCTCTGCAAGTTGGCGGAGGGTCTCTAATTCTTTAACTACTTCTAATGCAGCTCTTTGAGAAGCGGGCACTTTTTTAAGTTTAAGTAGCCTGTTTACGTAAGGCGCAAGAGCCGCATGAATAAACTCATGAAGTAAAGTTTCAGAAGTGACATTAGAATCAACAAACTCAGGACTTTTAATTCCTATGGTTTGATTACCTTTTTCGTCTGAACTAAACCAAGCGTAGTTGCCATCCTGTTTTTGCTCATTTCCTTGCACTTCAGATTGAGGGGTAATCCACCTAACTTTAAGTTTGTCGCTAAGTAAAGGCGTCAACTGCTTTATTAAGTTCTTTCTGAAAAGGTACATTTCTTTAGTAACTTCAGACTGTTCTAAATTCTCCCGTAATATGTTTAATACAATAGAGGGGGAAATAACATCAGCGCCCAAGTTGGCAAGTTTTCTTAATTTTTCAACTAGCCTTCGATCATTCGTATTTTTAGAACGGCCTGTAGCTCCCCAATGAGTGCTTTCAGCTCTATCAGGCTCTAACTCGACACCTAAAGAATCAACATCTCCACCAGCTTTAGAGAACGCAGCAATACGTCCTTTTAAAATACCAAGGCGTTGTTCTAATCTTGCACGATCTTTTTCAGTGACTTCATAAACACCATCTTCAAATCCGTATTGATTTACAAAATCAACAGTAGATAAGTACTCAAGTTTTGAAAGTTCCATTTCTAATGCTAATTTAGTGGCAGATTCGTGATGAATGCTTAAACCAATTGGATCGTTTTGATAACCAACAACAATCTGATCCAGTTCTTCTTGTAAACCTGGGTATTTCTCAGTCAAAGCTTTGCCATTAGTAAATGACTTATTTAGTGCTGTAGTGATTTCCCAAGGCAGTGAATAACTAGTAAGCCATTTATACGTATTTTCATTGAGTCCTTTTGCAGCATCAACAATGTGCCCAATTCCTGTGCCTAAAGCGTCGTGAATATTAAGGGAAGGGACTTTTGCATAGGTAGATGATGCAATAGCTGAATCTAATGCATGGATTAACATTATTACTGTTCGAACACCTGGGTCTTCCGAAGATTCAAAATTTCCACTAACAGCCATCGATTGAGAAGACTTAAGATAACCCTTGGGATCTAGGTAAGGTATCGATGTTACTGGCTTAAGTTTTTGCCGGTAAGCCACTTGAGCTTTTTCAGCAGCTTTAAACAATATCTTTTCAACGTCTAAACCAGCATCTAAATTGCCTTCCGCTTTTGACATAGGTGTGTGTATAACATTGGCAATAGGCCGAAGCTCTTCACGTATAGCAGCTATTTCTTCTCTGCTTAGCTCTTGTAAAGGCGCTTTTTTTCCTTCGACTGTTAAAGTAGCAACGTCTTCAAGGGCTTTTAAACGCTCTGCATACAAGTAATCAAAAGCTGTTTGGTACCTTTTCCACAAACCTTGAGCAGACATATTCAGCTGTCTACGCGATTCCATAAAAGGCCCAAATCTATTTTTTAAAGCAATGCTTACTGCTTTACCTACAGTGCTATCGTATTTCTTTAAAAACTGCTTTATTTGGTGAGAACCCATTTGCAGCTCCATAGCGTTCTTTATGGAAGTAGGTTCTTTTAGTTTAGTTATTAACATTGTGTTGTAAGCAGCAACGACTAACTTAATTTCTGTCAGTTTCTCAGAATCAGGGAGACTACCATTAGCAATATCTTCCATGGATTCATATAAACCACTAATATGATCGTAAGCCATGCTATTTATAGAAGCCTTTATGCCCGACCCAAATACCAACGCTGTCAGAGGTGTTTTTATCTGTTTGCGCCCAACAACTAAAAACCGGCTGTGTACTCCTCGCATACTTTTAACAAGGCTAGTTATTTCAGCAGCTACAACTTCATAAAGATCAAAATGCCCTGAAACTTCCTTCCAAGCAGGAAAACTCTTTTGCCTTGAATTTTTGTTATAGAAACCAAATCTGTTACCCATTAATGACGTAACTTGCCCAAGCATTATCAATGCTAGAGCTGGGCCATTGTTAACTCCATCAACTTCTAACATGATGTCAGTTGTAAATGTTGAGTTTGTCTCTGTGGCTATCTCGTAACGCGCATACTGCAGAAGGCCTTCTAACCCGGCAGTATCTTGGTCTAACCCAACTACAGCATCGACAACAACTTGTTGTAATGCAGGATCAAACGTTGTATCAACATTTTCTATAGTCTTTAAAATATCTATAGCAGCCCGCACTTCTTCTGTAGCTACTAAAGCTTTTAACTCTTCCAAAGCGGGTTCAGCGGTTTTTGTATCTATCTTAATTCCTAAAGCAGCAGCTATACCTAACTTAAGGTACTTTACTTGATCACTGTTGTTATCTTTAGGATCAAAAGAAATTTCCCACTCTTGATGTCCGACAGCTTCTCTATGTAGTTTGCTGGCTTGTGGGTTTATAGTGTTTTCTCGGTGTCCCGCCCGTTGGTTGCTCCAAAACTTTAACCCCAGATAAAATGGGGCGTCTGGGGTATCTTGCCTTGAATTTCTGTATGTTTCTAAATGCTCAATGTCTCGCTCATAACCGTTATTTTTTGCTTGTCTAGGTAAAGCTAAAGCAGCATGGCTGTACTTTTTGTTACGGACACCAACAATCTTTGCAAAGTTTTCAATCGAAAATACTGACTGAGCTTTTCTCATTGTGGGGCGATCAACATACGCATGTTTGTTATAAGCTTTACCAGCTTCTTTAAGGCCTTTAGGGGCTTGCCTCCTAGACTTATTAATACTTTTTTGTGGGGTAACCCCTGCAGTGTCTGAAGGGAAAACTAATCCAGGCTCTACACCAAACAGCCTGTCTAAAAAAGCTCGGGATTTCCCGTGCAAATCTTTAATTAGTAAAGCCGCTTCATTTGCTACGCCATCGGCTCTAGCAATACGCACAAACATCCAAGAATCTAAAGGAGGGTCTACCATTTCCCCGTCTTTGTTTTTTTGTTGAACAATTTGACCATCTGAGTCTTTTTCAGAAAATATAGCTGTGCGTTCTTGTTTTTGCTCTAAGAAACCACGCTGAATATCGCCATTAGAATCTACCCATTTCTGGGTAAGAGCTATCATTCCCGCTCCTCCCAATGCAACAACAAACTGGCTTTTAACACTTTCTGGCGATCCAGGCACAAGCTCAATACCCAAAGCATCATATATCCGTTGGCCTATCTGATTTGCTACAGCGTTTCGAAGACTGCCTGCATTAGTCAACAGATTTGTTTCTTCAGTTGAGACTTCAGCATCACTAAGCCTACCCAATATTGCGTTAATTGCTTCGGGATTATTTGTGCCATCGCCACCTGCGTTTTCAGCTACCCAGGTAAAAATACCATAAGAGATGGCTGTCTTAACGTTTTCTGGAATGCTCTGATCTTCAGCAAAATACTTCGTCAATTCGTTATATTCAAAAGCCCTATTGTTTTTATCATTATTAAGATTGCTTTCAATTATGGGACCCCAAATACCCTGCCAATAAGCAAAGGCACTTAACGCAGCCGTATCTTCTGCAGTCATCTGATCTGTAACAACTTTGTTTACTAAGTCTGGATTTAAGTCAGTACCGTTCACAATTGAAGCCATAAAATTCTTAATGGCGACTAGAGGGCGTCCTGAAGCTTGGGATATTTTTACTGCTTTATGCCTAAAGTAACGCTCAAGTAGATTAGCAGATCCTTTTAGTTCCTCTAAAGTAGCTCGTGCTGGGTTTTGAAGTTCTTCATTATTGAAGCCAGATGTTAGCGGCTCAGTTTCAATAGTTTCTTCAAATAGACTTTCTTCTTCCGTAGTAGCAGCAAGTTCCTCTTCTGTAATCCTTGCTTCATTAATTTCTAATTCTTGTTCAGTAGTTAAAGGTGTTTGGTCTGTCTGGGGCTGCGTATCAGATCCGTTGGTTACCGGCTTCGCCTCCACCACGGTCTGATCCACTGCCACATCAGAAGAAGAGGGGGGATTAAGATCAGTGTTACTGGTCCAAGATTCATAATCTTCATACCCATTAGACGGATCTTCTTTACCAACATTTGCCATAGCTTGATCAAAAGCATCAGCTGTTTCTTCTGCCGCCACTAACTCTGTTTTTAGTTGAGCTACTTCGGCTTCTTGCTCCTCGTTATATCCGGGAGCTTCACCGAAAGACTCAATATCATTTATACGCGTTGTAAGGTCAGTAACTTTTTCTTTGGCTTGTACGACCGCTGGGCTTTCTACAACAGGGGTTGCTTCAGACGTAGTTCCAGGTATGTCAACAACATTGGCGTCGTCGACATCAGGAGTAGTTACACTTACTTCAGGATTGGTAGTATTGTCTGGTTGTCCTTCAATTGAAGATGCAGCGACTGCTTCGTTTTCATCCAGTACGCTCTCTGCTGTCTCTTCTGTAACATTGGCTGTTTCATTTTCCGTTTGGGTAACTTCCTGGTCAACATTAACTGTACCCTCTGACGTTGAATTGAATGCTCGATCTTGCATAAGACGCATCTGAGCTTCTGTCCCAGCCATTGCCTTTTGTTCTAAATCCATCTTCGCAATCTGACTCGTGGTCGCTTTGCGACCTGACGAGGAAGAATGCACAATCCAACCACCGTTCTCTGACCTCGCTGTTTTGCTTTTCCCCCAAGGACTTTTCTTTTCAATCGTGTAACCATCAGGATGTTTGGGATCTTGGACAATATAAAGAGAGCCTGATGTTTGATCACCTAACTGCTCATTAGCTTTGCGAATTGCATTAAGTTTTCTGGAGTGATGCTGCTGAAACTCCCCTAAGCCAGTCAATTCAGCTTCCACAAGATCATTGTCTTTTTGGCGGATTGCTTTGCCGGTCATAGCTACGTACTGGTTTAAGCCTTTAAACCCATCGGCACCATTTGTAATATTGTCAGTTACGCCATCAGCGTCTTTAGCTAAGTTTTTTGCTACGTTTGCTGCTGAAAAAGCTTTAAAAAACTCACGCTGTTCTGGATTTAAAGCAGTAGACTCAGATATAACCTGTACCTGATCATCACTCAGAGCTTCAGGATCACGCATAGCAAGGTTGATAACTTGGTTTACCGCTTGCTCACTTTCGGGTGTAACTTCCTTTACTGTAGCTTGTGAGATCACCTCGTCTATTTGTTCTGGTTCAAGGCGAGTGTCAGCAAATTGTTGCTCAGTAAGCACTCCAACTTCAGTCAGAGTCTTGTCTATAGCTGCTATTTTTTGCTGGTGGATCCTAACTAAATTTTCTGGATTCTCTCGTCCAGAAGTTTCCATGTCTCTAAAAGCACTTAAATTATTACTGATGGACTCTTGGATAGCTGGGTCTTGGTTTTCAGGTAATGCCGCTTTCTCTTCTAGTAATTTAATTTGAGCATAAATAGGAGCTAAGCTAGATTCAATAGGATCTGCAGCCTCTAAAGCACTTTTATCAGCTTGGAGATCAGATACTAAGGTGTTTAATTGAGTCTGAGCTGCGGTGCGCTCAACTTCAGGTAGATCTACGTTTTCAGCGCGTTTTGCTAAAACATCAGCAGCGCGTAATGGGTTATAAGTTTCTGGTTGAGCTTTGTTTACCAGACTACTAACGTCACCAGTTTTTAAGGCAGTCTCAACTGCTTCATCTTGAGCTTTAGCATTACCTGTAGGAGGCTGGCCGGGTCTTAGTTTAGGTTTTCTTATAGAATTTGCAGCACCTGCAGCACCACCAAGTACCCCACCACCAACAAGCCCTAATCCAGCTGCTTCGCCAACACCTTCTGTAAGTTCTTGACTAGAGTCAACTGAACGCACAGCAGCGTTACTTATAAGTTTTCCTGAGCCTTCTTCAGCAAGTTCTTGAGCAGCTTCACCTACTAAACCTTTACCTGCGTTAACTACAAAATTAGTTGCCGTTTTCTTGCTTGTACCTGCTAAGTACTTATCAAGAATGTCACCACCGGGTAGCTTGTTAGTTAAAAAACCTACTGTGCCGCTAGCAGCACCAGCTAAGCGTGCCTTACTTAAAGCAATGCTTTCTTTGGCTGCTTCTGCCCCTATTTCTGTTTTGAGTTTTTGATATTCTGGGTCTGCATCCCATACTTCTTGTGGTAAAGCTTTGAGAGTATCGTAACTTCCGCTGGCTGCATCTGATCCATGTATTGCAGATGACGTAACTATAGATGCGTTGGTAGCAATAGTATCTATAGCTTTTTCTGTTAACTGTGTTCCTTTTGCCGCTACTTTTGCTGCCTTAGCTACTACAGCACCTGGGATTAAATTAGGCAGTGTTTCTGTTAATAATGAAGCCACTAAGCTAGGGTTTGATGCTGTTTCAGCTATAACCGTTTTAAATTTTTCCCATTCTCCATCAGCTTCAGCTACTTTTGCTGAACGAGCTTCTTCGTCTTTTTGAAGCCAATAAGGTTTGCGCTCTTGGTGATACTGTCTTCCTTCGTCAGCAATCTTACGTAAAGGGTTGTCCATGTCTCCAGTAGCAAGGCCGTATAACGTGCCTACACTCCCAACTACATTATTAGAGCCAACTCCGTATGATGCACGAAGGAGGCTCATAGCGTTTTTATCTATTTTTTCTTTTTCTTCACGCGACTCACGCATATTTCCTGATAAATCGTTGAGTTCTTTGAGCCTATAATAATCATTTACTTCATTTGAAACTGGCAGGCCAGCATCCATATACGCGCTAAGAGATTCATATTGCTCTGGAGATGGGGCAGAAGGCCCTAAAGCTTGTTGTTTGCCAACAGTAAGTTGATTTAAAGAACTCTTTTTTTGGGAACTTGCTGTTTGTAGCTGAGAGGCTTTAACAGTAGAAAGGCTATTGGTAAACAGTCCTGATGACATCAGCACACTCCGGTAACATAAGTAGTTACCTAAAGTGTACTGAGTAGGTTAGATTATTCTGAGATTATTTCTTTTTAGGTCTATTTTGTTCTTTTTGCCTCGTTGTTTGTTCATCTATTTGTTGCTGCCCATAAGCATTTATACCTTTTATAGTTTCTTCTAACCCTTGGTTAAGCTGCTCTCGCTTAAGTTTTATATTGACGTTGCTTTCATATTGATTAAGTAAAGCACTGAACACGTCTTTTACTTGGTCTTCATTTGAACCTAAGTAATTATAATCTAAATCAGAATCATCAAAGTCAAGCCATTCGGTATCTGTTCCTATCAGCCTAGCCGCTTCTACGATCAATGTGCCCTTTATTGCGTCAAGATTAGCAGGAACACCATCAGGAAACTTACTGTTAAGAACATCATTTAAACCAGTATCTAATTCTGTAAAGGAGTCTTTACTCTTGATACCCAGATTATCCGCCATATAATCAGCTGCCTTTCCCCGAGACATATCTCCAGGAGACTGAAAAAGCTTAGGGATAGGTAAATTATTAAGATCCTCTGTGTTTTTTCTGATAGCGTAATCAGTTTGATATTTAGTACTCTGGTCTACCCGAGCCCCAAGCTCTGCTTTATTTCGCTTTTGCAGCGCAGTAAGTCCTCTAGTACTTTCAAATTGCTTATCAAAATTAGTAAGAGTCTGTGTTTGCATGTCGGCAGGAATGCCGTTGGCTATCATGGCTTCTCTTAGCTGATTACGACCAGCAGAAGAATCATCTGCTTGTAAAGCGGTAGCAACTAAACCATTATTAATTTTAGTTTGCTCTTCTAGTCGCTCAGTTTCCTGGTAATCAAACCTAGATTTTTCAGCGGTATTAGTCGTGCCTACAATATCACCAAATACACCAATATTTGTAAGACCTTCTTTATTTTCTAACGCAATGGCTCTAGCTTTAGCATACTCATGATTGTTAATAGCAGCTTGAATACTTTCCTGTACTGGGGCAAGCGACTGTTTTAGTTGATTCTGCCCATGGGTATAATCTGCATTAGCTCTATTGCGTGTAGCAGTCCCCTCAGCAAACAGTTCATTACGTCGAGTGTCAGCTGCACCTCGTAGCGCGTTTGGGTCAATAAAATCACCGAAACCTGAACGCATATTAGCTAACACACCTGACTGGCGTGCTGCATCAAGCTCTTCTGCTGAACCATATCCTGCTAACTGATCAAGATACGCACTAGTATTCTTGTCTGTTTTATCAGTACGGTAGTCTTCAAGATTACCTGCAAGACCCCGGATACCAGCGGTGACGTTAGAAGAGCCAAGCTCGCTTATCTTAGCTGCAGCTAATGCAGCATCTCCATAATCACTTTGAACATTTTTCCAAGTAATAGGCATAGTTAAATTCCATTCTTTTTCATGTAACTTTCAACTGATTCATGTTTCGGGTTAGATGCTACAAGGGATCTCTGCCGATCACGCATTTGTGTATTAGTTAATGACCTTTGAGTTTCATAATTAGCATTAAATTGGCGTTTAGACTCTTTCAAAGAGTCTCTTGCATACCCCAACTGCTTATTGCCTGCATATGCCTGGACAACATTAGCACCTGCATTAAGTACATCAGAATAGCCACTAAGCTTATCCAACCAAGATTTTGGCCCCACATTACCATTTAATAGTTTTTCAAAGGAAGAGTCTTGATACACCCCATCAAGATTTAGAGCGTCACCAGCCCCAAATGCATTACTAAAATCCATAGCTCCAAAATCTATTTGTCCTCCTGATTGAGGAGCATTTACTTTTCCAAATGAAAGCAGAGAACGTAAGAAATCATCGTTCTTTTTTACTGTTGCGCCAGAGTCGTCATACATAAAGAAAATCCTTGGTTGTATCTTTCACTTCGGGTAGTTTGAGGGATATAGGAACATAATTCTGAATAAATTTTAGAGTTTGGACTCCAACGTTCCCGCTGTGGATAGTTCGGTTGTAATAAGCTTCAGGAGATTCTCCTACCACTATTAAAGGTACTTGACGGGTAATTAAACCTAAATCAAGAATCCCTGGATTAGTGTCTAATAATTTATTAGCGGCTTCTAATTCTTCCCATTTTGTTTTTGAAGTAGCAGCAAATTCGGCAAATTCATCACTGTAGTCAGAAAAGGCTTGAGCTTGAGTTTGGTTAATAGCTGAAATTAATCCATTACCTAGTGAAAGTAGTTCAATAGCCGAAAATTTAATAAAATCAAAGATTCCCTGGTATTTGCCATAACTAGCTATAAAAGCAATAACAGCTAAAATAGCTGCAATATCTACCCCTACAAGCTTTACTACTTCAACAATAACTTCGGTAATCGCAGCAGTAATAACAATTTGTATAATTAATTGTTGTATAGCAATAGTCAGGGTTTGTGCCATTGCAAAGGCTTCTATTCCTAATTTCACGTTATAAATGGTAATAACTATTGCAATAATAAACAGCACGGCCTTAAAAAGCCCTGTTTGATACCATTTAGTCTTTTGAGTTACTTGCGAATTAAAAACAAAATATAAAGAACGGTGGTAAAGGCTTTCACGGTCAAGGAAATTTACCTGATTGACTATCGCGGCGTCTAAAGGCACTAAGAAAGTATCATCAGTTCCTGTTGCGCTAGACCCAGATTCACCACGTATTGGGTACCTAACTCTAGGGTTTATAACCCGTATTTCTTCATACGTAGTTTCTGTTAACTGCTTAGAAAATGTTCTAACTTCAGACGATGGGATAGCATTGCCATACCCTGACGGTCCTTGACCACCTTCAGTAAAGAGATCATAAACAGACAAAGGGCCCATAACGTTAGTAACAGTGCCTACATCTCCAATAGATCCTGCACGAATCCTGACACGTATCGCGTCGTAACTCATAACAAGCCTAAAGTCCGCATCACTAATTTCAACAGCAAAGCTTTCAGAAGGAGTAGAGTTTAGGTCATTACCCAATCGAGGATTAGAGCCTTCAGTAGGCCCCGGAGGGTCAGGAGTAATTGTCCCTATAGACCTGAAATAGTTAAATAAGTAATCCATGTCTATTGGATTTTGAGAAACAATAGGCACGCCCATCATCATTACAGCTTGCTTTATAAAATTTACATCAGGATTCTCATTAATAGATTCACCTAACGCTGCGTAATCTAATCCTAAAATATCTAGCATTTCAGTAGTAGATGTAAACGCTTCAGTGTCTTGTAATGCTGTAGCTGTTTGGTCAGTAAAGCTTTTTCTGAATACAGTAATAGGAAAATAAGTTCCTGGTGCTGTGTACTCACCTGGATCAAAAACGGTATTCAACGCCGTGTTAGATCCTACTTCTGGATCATAAAACCAGTATTCAGCGTGCTCTTGGCCACTACCATCAGTGTATGTGTACTTAGCTTGGTAGTACTCTTGATCACCGTCATAACTGCTAAGGTCCAGTACAGTAAACTCATCATGGTAAGTTGAAGTGTCTTCGTCGTACCACATTGTGTGAATTTCAACAGACTCTGTTTCACTTTCACCAACCCTAAGCTCTTCATCTTGAACTAAAGTGCCTAAAGCATTGTCACCTAACCCTGGGCGTCTTGGTGTGTATCCGGCTTGAGTACTTCTGCCCCAATTGCCTAAAGCTGCTTCTTCCGGTTCAAGCCCTGGCGCAGTCTCATGCACAGCTACCAGCTTCTCTAAATAAACTTTCCACCCTTCAGGACGAAGCAATCCAACTACTTCATTACTGATTGGGTCATACCCTAAATTGTCTTCAAGATGCTTTAGACCCATGTGAATGTTATTCAATGGCCTAAAGTGCATATACTTTAGAGTTACAGGAAAGCCTACTTCAGTTTCAATTTGAGCTTTAGCTAATTCAAAACCATCTGAAGCTTTAAGTAAGCGAACATCAGGCAAACCATAAAAGTAGTCGCCACGTTCAGCAAAATTATACATTTTCTTAAAGTTACGAAAACTTGCGCCTACTAAACTTTCTTTTAATACAGGAGTAAAGTCTCTGCCGCTAAACAAGCTTCTGTACATTGCTGTTTGGATAATATTGGGAACGCGATCGTCTTCTATAACGCGCACTAACGATGTATCGTAAAAGCGTTTTTTCTTAGTACTGAAAAATCCCATTAAGCATTAATACCTTCTAGGAGTTTAGTAATAGCTGAACCTACGCTAACGTCATCAAGCTTGTTATCTGTATTAGGTTCAGTAGTGTCTTCTGTAGATCTACGAATATTCCAGGTTTCTGTCATAATTTTGGCTGCTTTCTGCTCTGCATCTCTAGCGAATCCAGCTGACTGTGCTGCATACAAGGCTGTCTGTTTACCAACAACACTGTCTGCATCAACACCGGCACTATTAGTTTGAGCCTGTTCAGTAACCTTTTTCTGGCCTAGCAAGCTTGTTTCAACTTGAATCTTAGGCACCTGAGCTAATGCTACGTCAAACTCTGCACGTAACTTACACTCTTGAGCTGTAAGTACTGTTCCTTCGATAGGGACGTTAAGAATCTTGGCTTGCAGCATTTCGCCTTCTTTTGGAACATTAAGAAGTTCTGCTGTAATCATATCGACTTCTTTATTTATTTTAGTAGATTGAGCATCTAAAACTGTCCCTTCTTTAGGCACATTCAGTATTTTAGCGTCTAACATGTCTCCTTCTTTAGGGATGTTAAGAAGTTGTGCGTCTAGCATATCTTCTTCTTTAATTAACTTGTCAGCTTGTGCGTCTAAGATTGTCCCTTCTTTCGGTATGTTTAGAAGTTTGGCATCAATAATTGAACCTTCTTTAGGAATATTTAATAGCTGAGCTGCAAGTATTGCACCCTCTTTAGGTATGTTAAGAATTTGTTCGTCAGTAGCGAGGCCGTCTTTAGTTGTTTTTGACGTTTGAGCATCCAATAACGCACCTTCTTTTGGTACGTTTAGTATTTGAGCATCAACCATGTCCTCTTCTTTAATCATCATTGCAATTTTAGAATCAAGCATGGCTTCTTCTTTGCCCATTTTTGCTGATTGAGCATCTACTAAGCCGCCTTCTTTAGGTACATTTAGCAACTGAGCATCGATCATGTCTTCTTCTTTTGCTGTCAGAGCTGCTCTGGCTTCTAAGATTGCTCCATCTTTTGGAATGTTCAGTACTTGAGCACTCAGTATTGCGCCTTCTAAAGGTACATTCAGAAGTTGAGCATCTATCATGCTTTCTTCTTTAGCCATTGCACTGATTTTAGCGTTCAGCACAGAACCTTCTTTAGGAATGTTAAGCAGCTGGGCATCGATGACATCTTCTTCTTTTTCAACTTTTGCTATTTGAGAATCAAGCATCTGGCCTTGTTTAGGAACATTAAGTAACTCCGCATTCATAGTAGAAGTCTTGGCATCCAAGACTTGCCCTTCTTTCGGAATCAGCAACACTTGTTCGTCAAGGATTGCTCCTTCTTTTACTATGTTTGCATTTTGGGCTGTAACTAAAGCTATCTCAGCTTGAATTTTTAGCACCTGCTGTTCTGCTAGCAGTATTTCTTGTGCCATTAGATCCAGGGAAAGCCCTAATTTGTCTTTTTCTAGTAGGAACTGCAAAGCACGGTCCATCGTACTTTGTAGTGCACCGAGATAAACAGTGGAGTACTCAACGCCTGTAATGCGCCCGCGAGTATACTCGTTGACGACATGCTCTTTAACAGAGCGCATTAATACATCAAACGTACCTGTACCTGACTCTCTGTCTTCAGAGGTCAACTCACTTATTAATATCTCAGTAGGCATTTAGTTCTGTTCCTTTACTTTGAAGTACCGTTGGCCATAGCTTGGCGTTGAGCCAGTTCTTGCAACTCTTTTGCAGTCAGAGCAGGCAGAATTTCAACTGCAAACTCTTTAACTATCCGACCTTTACGAGTTTTGTTGCCAGTTCTCTTGTCAGTCTCTGTATAAAATGTCTGACACTCTTTAGCCTGGATCATGTTTAAAATCATGCGTGGTACATGCCATTCAGTATCAAAAGGGACCATCTTCTTAATAGTGCCTACAACAGCATTACCTGTTGTGAAGATTTCACCTTCCCACTCACGTTTAGCAGGATTCATACAAGCGACTCGAATACGTACTTGCTCGCTCATTTGTTTCTTTAATAAAACATCTTTTTGCTTAGCTGAAAGTGGCTTACTTGCTACTACAGGGGCCTTTTCTTTATCACCAGCTAAAGCTTTAGCTATCTTGTCTTTAAGGGAATCCACACCACTACTTGGGTGAAACTTAAGTCCCATGGTTTCAGCACGCGCTTTTAAAGCGTCCAGTTCAGATTCTTGGGGTATATCGTCTACATTTTCATCGGTCATTGCGGGTTACCTTCCGGTTAACATATAAGTGAAAAAGGAGGCCCGAAGGCCTCCATAGGATTACAAAGTTGCAGCAGTTTTTATTAGACCAATCCGCTCAGGACGCTCTAGCATGAAACCGTAATACCATTTGATAGACATGAAGCCAGTCTCACCATATGGATCAAAACGGTCTGCTGTTTGCTCGCCAGGGGCTTTGTGGTAGATCTTGAACTTAACGGTCTTACCATCGGTCTGGAAACCAATAGTAGTGAATGACTCAGCACCAATACAAAGCATTGGGAATACGTCATACTTGTCGTTAGTTTCATAGTGAGTTGCAGTACCAGATGCATCACCACCTTGACCTTCCCACTTCAGCATTTCAGGAACAATTACAATCCGGAAATGACCTACAGAACCAATCTCACCATTCATGATAGTGCCACCGGCACCATACTGATGAACGGGGATAAAGGCTGGGTTACCGTGCAAATCAGTCATAGCTTCCAAAGTAGGCTGCAGCTCAGACGCACAGTACATTACACGACCACCTGCAATGGTTTTTGTATCAACCATGCGAGTTCCGGTAATTACTTTAGTCTGCTTAGGTGTACGGTTATTATCCAAATCAATAGATAACCGCAACAAATCACCGTATGTAACCATTGAAGTGTTAACAACTGTCGCATTTGAAGTCGCAGAACCTGCATACTTAACAACACCAGCAGCTTGTAACAAATCAATCTGCAAAGCGTCTTCAGTCATTTCAACAGCGCCGTTTACCATCTCGCGTGAAACGTGTGAACGCATTTCAGAATCGGTGTCAAAATCTACAGACTCTTGAGTGTACTCATCGAAGAAACCAAACTTCTCAAAAGTACCTTCAATTTCTTTACGCTTGAAGCCAACTCTGTTGACGCGTCCACCATTCTCACTTAGAGAAGGTAGCTTGCCTGAGATAGAACCGATGTCTTTAGTAGATCCGTACAAGTTACCGCCATTAGCTACAGCAGAACCGCCAGCACCAGCAGCAGCAACTGCTTCAGCTAGAGTTGGGTAAGATCCATCACTGTTAGCGCCAGTGCCGTTAGTCTTACGAGAACCATCAGCTAAGAACGCATCAAAAGTACCAGCGACAATTACTGCACCAGCAGCATCAAGCCCTTGATCATTGATGTTTTCTACATCTAGCAATGGAATGTAGTGATACTTCTTAATTTTCTTACCCATATTCTTGGGCATACTTACGGTACCTGACATAGGCATAAAGTACTGTTCTTTACGCGCTTCAATCAGAGCTTTTTTAACATAGTGGTCAGTACGAAACTGGCTACCAATATTGGAGGCACTGCCTCCAGCGGGGTCATTATATTGTGAGGTCATAACTATTTTTCCTTACAGAAACTTTTCGTCAAATTGCTTCAAGTAATCGTCATCAGACATACCTAAAGGATTAAAGTCTTCAGATTTTGTGACTCCTGAAGCAGCGGATTTTGACGGGCTGGCGGCCCGACGTTTGTCACGACGATCTTTATCAGCTTTCGTTTTGGTAGCTTTATCAACTTTGCTCACAGGTTTGTTTTGTTGCTTACTTTCCGGGGAGGAAAGGAAGTCAAAACCACCTCTTGCAGCGATGACATCACCTACTTTGCGATACGCTTCGATGTCGGACATGCCGTCTAAACGGCCAAACATACGTTCCTGTTCTACCTCAGTACTAATCAAGCCATACACACCACTGGCCATGTGGTCGTGCATCACTCTCAACAGTTGCGGTTCGTTGGCAACGATCTGTTTGCTCGCATCGTCCCATTGTTGGCTGACTACTTGAATTGTCTGGGGGTAATGTTCTGAATCTCTAAGAGACTCAACAACACTATCCAGCGCAATTTCTCGGTCATCAACTGAATGATCTGATGATTTATACTTATCTCCTTCTGAGGTATCCAAATCCATAGGATCGATCTTGCTATCGGCTAATAGCTTGGCGATTGCCTCTGGATTCTTCTTGTCTAAATCAATAAGGAAACTCAACTTGCCTTCATCTAAGAGTTGGTTTTTCTCCAACATCTTAAGAACTTTACGTGATGGCTTTAATGCTGACATCTTGCGGTTGTAGTCAGCGCCCATCTGCATTAGACGTACAACGTCTTCAGCACTATCAATTTTCATGTTCCGGCCATTGGCCTTGAACTCACTGGTGATTTGCTCAAAGAACGCCTGATAATCTACTTCTGGGCTTTCTTCTTTCTTTTCCTCAGTGTCACTTTCATCTTTTTCTTCTGAAGCTTCTTCTTCTTCAGGGTTTAAAGGGTCAGTGTCTTCTTCATCTGTAGCATCAGGTTCAAGCTCTTCAGCAACTTCAGGCTCTTCTTCCGTGATTTCTTCTTCAGAAGCCGCATCTTCAGCGTCTTCAAGAGCTTCATCAATTGGAGCCTCGTCTTCAAAAGCATTGGAATCCATATTGGCAAAGTCATCATCTGACATTCCCAAGTAATCATCATTAGAGCTTTCTTGTATTTCTTCAGCAGCATCTGACATTAGACTTCACCCTCTAAAGCCATTTCTTCCAGCTCATCTTGTGAGCTGTCGATAGCAGCAGAAGCATGTTCTGCCATTACGCAAATCTGATTAAAGTGTTGTTGCAATTGCCCAATAGCATCAATAGCTAGCAAAATAGATTGTTGCTGCTCAGGGCCCCGCATTTGTGGAGAAGCTTTTAACTCAACTAAACGAATAGCTTCTTCTCTAAAGTAGCCTTCACGAATAATTTTCTTAAAATCAGTGTTGTTCATTAACCGGATTAAAGCGTCGGCTTTTGAAACTACAGATTTAGCATCTTCAATATCTAGCTGAATTTCTTCTACACTCGGGTTCTGCATGGACATATTCCTATCATTGCTTACGTTAGGTAACAGGGGTTACGTAAAGTACTGTAATTAAAGGAAATATTTTTAGCTGACATTTTTTTGCTCAAGGTACGCTTTTAAGTTTTCTCCAGCTTGATCACGAGCTTTTAACTGATGCTTTGTAACTTCTAACTCCTGATTAGAGCGAGCTTGTTCGCCGTAAAGTTCTTTCTGGCGCTCTTGCGTGACGCCTGACTCCTGCTCTATAAAGTCCAGGTCTTGTTTGTCAGCCTGACTGCTTAACTGCCTAGCTTTAGCTTTGTCCAACTCAGCTTCAGCGTAGTTCTCTGCTGTACGGCTCTGTATCTCTTCTATCTCAGCCTGGAGTTTGGCAATTTCCATCTCCTGAACCTTTTGCTGCATGGGATCTGGCTCAGGTTTAAAGTCTTCAAGCTTCTTAGCTAGTTCAGGCATCTTACGAAGACGCGCTATGTCACGTAGTACAAGCTGAGACATACCTGGGTCCATGTTGTTGCCCATAGTCTGCAGCATAAAAGCCAGCTCTTGTGCTTTAGAGCTGTCTTCTTCTAATGAAGACACATCAACTTTCAG
>TARA_R110000737_G_scaffold340221_2_pt1 | contig 17698 bp, 24 predicted proteins | sample TARA_R110000737 | Tara Oceans TARA_R110000737 (sample SAMEA4398027) | marine metagenome | biome: Polar Biome; feature: [SRF] surface water layer (ENVO:00010504); material: water (ENVO:00002006), including particulate matter (ENVO:01000060) such as... | depth 5 m
AATGAGACGGGCAACATCAAAAAAGATGGATACCGTGTAACAGCCAGATCAACAGATGATTATCAAAAAGACATGCGGCGTGGTTATTACGGCGCAGGTGAACTTGAAACAGGTTTTAAAAAGGTAACTTAAAATGAAATCTACACGCACAAACAAAAACTTTTCCGGTGAAATCAAAACAAAAATCGGAAACGGCCAAACACTCATCACACCAGTAGGCGCGGATAGTTCCGACAAGTCTGGTGGCGCTCGCAAAGAAGTACCCGCTAAGATGAAAATGGGCGGCGGTATGAATAACCTTTCCGACACATTGGGGAAAGATGCATAACATGGCTAAACTCTTATTTGATAAGTATAAGCCATTCGCTAGTGTTTCACCGCCTTATAATGGGGCGGTGAACCATCAAAAGGCTGACGATGGTAAATATTACTATTTCAACGGAAATGGCTTTCCAATCGACATTGAAACTGGCGAAGTGCTTAATGTAACAAGCAAGCCTAAAGCGCCTGAAATCGTTGTAAGTGAAGTTGTCACTGTCAATGAAAATGGTGAAAAAACCTTTGAAACGGTTGAGAAAGTTGTAGCCCCTGAAGCTGATGCACGAGTTGAGCTTAAAAAATGGCTCATGGATGCAGAAGACGCAGAGAAAAACTGGATGAAAGTCCGGTCATATGGCTCAAAAGTATTCGGCAAAGTAGCAGCATCAAAAGACAATCTTATTGGCTTTGCTATTGACGCAAACTTCATCAAAGAATCTGAGGTTAGGATTAGCTAATGGCTATGACTTACACATCGTTAACGGCAACAAAAACCAACACTGGTTCCATTGCTGCTTGGACCAACTATAGCAAGTTGGATATTGAGGGCGCGTTAGAAGACGCACAGTCCTTGATTTTCCAAACCTTGCGAGTTCGAGAAATGCAAACGGGTGAAACTGTTAATATTTCACTTGCTGCCGAAACCGCGACATTGCCAACGGGCTATATATCACCAATGGCAATGCGCGATATCTCGAATGATTCCGTATTAAGACATATGGAATGGTCAGAGCTTGAAGATATCCGCGATTATTCAACGGGTGTTGTCTCAACAGGCAAACCATGCGCGTTTTCTGTATATGGCGAGCAATTGCAATTCGATACCAAGGCTGACACGGCAATCATTGCAAGACTGATGTTCTACAAAAAGCCAGACAATCTATCGGCTGATAATGAAACCAATTTTCTAACCACCAGATATCCGCATTTATTGCGATCTGCAATCATGGCCTCTGCATATTCCCAATTGCGGAACACAGAAGCCCAATCAATTGAGATGTCCAAGTTCTCTGCGTATTTAGTCGCGGCAAACACTCAAGACGATTTAGACACCCATCGCGGTCAATCCCTTTAAGCTGAGAGGCTAATTCATGGCAGATAATTTAAACATCGACACCATTACAGTAGGCGGTGCTTATGATACATGGGGCGCTGCGGTTAACGCTTATTTTGCAAAACTCAACTCTGCCGCTGGTGATGTCGAGACATTCACAGAAACAACAGGCACGGTTACGGTTAGCCAAGACCAAAGCAATAAGGCCACACACGTCTTCACAGGCGCTTTAACAGGCAACGTGACTGTTGATGTGTTGGCGGCTATCGGTCGCCACTGGATCGTGCGCAATGCCACAACAAACGCATATACAGTGACATATCAGGTCACAGGCGGCGCGGGGGCATCGGTTGTCGTTGATCAAGGCTTTAACGGCGTTGTTTATACGGACGGGGTTAATTGTTACGTAATTTCATTAGCTACACTCGCAGGAACGATTTCACCAAGTCAAATTGCAAACAGCGCAGTGACATCGGATAAAATACTCGATGCCAACGTAACCACGGCAAAGATTGCGGATGCAAATGTAACGACAGCAAAAATTGCTGATGCAAATATCACGACTGCGAAGATAGCGGACGCAAATGTAACCACGGCAAAGATCGCTGATGCTAACGTAACCGCCGTGAAGATTGCCGCAAATGCAGTAACGCTGGCAAAGTTCGCAACACAGGATGATTACACGGTCCTTGCCAACATATCAGGCGGTGCGGCTGTTCCAACGGCTATAGTGCTTCAAACAGATGATACGTTTGCAAGTGCATCAAATACAACACTGGCAACAGCTTTGGCGATCAAAACGTTTGTCACGGCGACTGCGTTTAGTTCGGCGCTTCCTTCGCAGGCTGGCAATTCTGGAAAGTTTGTCACGACAGATGGAACTAATGCAAGTTGGACGGCTGTTCCTTATGCAGAAGCCATTCAAGAGGCTAAAGACGAATTAAGATTATACCAACACTTTATGATGGGAAGCTAACATGGCTATTACTACAAAGAGACTGTTTGCATCTCGACCAAGTGCAACAACAAACACAGAACTATATGAGGTAGGTGCTGGTGACGGTGCAACTCTTAGCATGAGTATTTGTAACACAAGTACAGCAACAACATTTAGGCTAGCTTTAACGGCTGGTAGCGCCCCTGCTAATGGTGAGTATGTATTTTATGACTTACCCATTGCAGCTAATGAAACAAGACAAATCACAGGTATTTGTTTAACCGCTGGTCAGGCTGTTTGGGTTTACTCAGGTGCAGCTACTATTGATTATGTTGGCACTGGTATTGAGGAGACAGCTTAATGGCTATTACAACAACAGCAGTTGCAGCAAGTGGCGGTGGTGGCCTTCCGGGAGGTATGACAACAAACCCAAATCATTTACCTGTTTATGATGCGTCAAATAATATAGGTCTTTATGATGATGCAACACAACTTTTGGCAAATGTTGCCTCTTTCTGGACTGAGATTGGTTATGTGGGTGCCTATGTAACGGGAGCAACGGACGATACTTATAAAGAAATCTGTTCATTAACTGGCAGCGGAAATCTCTTTCATGTAATCCCACCAGCGCATACAAACACGTCTGATACAATTGGGTTTCGCATTACAGTAGACGGTACTGTTTATGAAATATTAAAAGCTCAAACATGGTATTTAGCATCTCATTCCTCGCGTAGAATTGTTATGGGTGCGAGTGTTTCCGGCCAACTTACGTCTAAATATACAACCTCTACAAATTATCTAAATGATTTCGCAGGGGGTGGGCAAAGTACATCAGTTTTTAATAAGCACAATGGCAGTATTAAACTCGTTCCACCATCTGAAATCATGAATAATGGTATGCCTTGTTTGCGCTTTGAAGAAAGCCTGATCGTTGAAGCAAAAGTAACAGATGTTTTAACAACTACATACTCTGATTACTGCGGCGCAACTTACATATTGGATTAAAGGATTAAAACATGATTGTTACAAACATTGACAACCCTGAATACACACCTGTTACTTCCTTTGATACTATCCCTGAAAGTTGGGGTGGTGATACAATACTTATCGACAACGGGAATGGTAAAACACAGAAGAAACAATATCATTTACCTGTTGAACCAGAAACACCTCCAACAGAATATCAAGCTTTGAATAAGATCGAAGTGATTACGCTGTTACGTGCGGTCTCTGGAATGGATGATGCTGGTGAACTAGCATTTCGTAAAGATGCAAACTTAGAATTGTTCTGGATGAAATGGAACAATGATGTCGGAAATCTTATCCATCGTGATCATGCTTTAACTGATTCAGTCCTAAGTGCTGTTGTAGCAACTGGACATATCACAGAGCCTCACAAGGCTGGTATTTTTGCAGCATGGCCGACAGTGTAAGCCAAGACATTACACACCAAACAACACCAAGGCCCTGCAAGTGCGGGGCTTTTTTTATGAAAACTAGGATTGAATAATGGCCGAACAATCAATTCCACTTACAATCCCATCAGGTATTAATAAAAACCAAACAGCAGAAGGCGCAAAAGGCCGCTGGATTGATGCAAAAAACATTGTATTTAAAGATGGTAAACCCCGCAAACGCGCAGGCAATGAGGTATACAGCTCAACATTGTTTGAGGGTCGTGCAAGAGGCATGGCCGCATGGAATACCGTCAAGGGTCGCCCGTTATATGGTCTTGGCACACATTTAAAGGTTTACGGCTCAACAGATGGTATTGAACCAACGGATATCACCCCATTTAGATTTTCCAATAATGTCGTTGATAAGTTTACCACAACAGATGGGTCGGGCATTTTATCGCTTGAGCTAACCGCACATGGCCTGAGTGTTGATGATGCAATCCGTTTTTATGGTAATTCATGGAATGGCGGTTCTAAAGTTGGCGGCATTACGCTTTCACAAGAATACGAAGTCTTGGTGGTAACAGACGTTGATAATGTCACGCTTATTCGCAACAATGAAAAGGCAACGTTAACCGATCCGTTTACAACAGACGGGACAACACTTTGCACTGTTGTTGATGTGGCTCATGGTCAAGTGACTGGCGCACAAGTTTTCTATGCAGATGCAACAGCGGTAGGTGGTCAAACACCGGATGATGAATATCCAATAACGGTTGTTGATGATGATAGCTATACGATAGTATTGAGTGGCACAGCCACGGCAGCAACGGGCGGCGGCACTGTTGCACGAAACTTTATAGATTTAGCCACATCCACAGAGACAGGCGGCGGCACTGTTGATTATGTTCTATATCTCACCGACCCACTAACAACCACAAGCGGTCAAACATCGGTTAAAGTCACACAGGCAGGCCACGGGGCGCTATACAATGATGGCGTATATATTACAGGGGCCACGGCTCTAGGCGGCGTTACAGTAGACGGATTTTATCGGGTAACAGAGGTTATTGACGTTGATAACTTCACATTTGATCACACGGCAAGCGCTACATCAACGGCAACGGGCGGCGGTACTGTTTTAGTCGAATATGAAATTTCACCCGGTCCCGCTGATCGTGTTATTGAAAATCGTGGGTTTGGTTCTGGTTCATTTGGCTTTGGTGCTTTTGGTTCGACGGCATTGGTGCTTGATCCAGTTTATTATGATGCGCGTTCTGTCTCATTTGATAACATTGGCGAAGATGCAGTGTTTTGTCCCTTGGGTGGTTCTGTTTATTATTGGGATAGCTCAGAGACAAAAAGAGCTGAAGTCATACCAAGCGCACCCACACAGTTACGCTATGCCTTCCAGACAGAGGAGCGTCACTTGCATGTTTTAGGTGTTAACGGCGATCCATTAGTCTTTGGTTGGGCAACGCAAGATCAAGTAAATGATTGGACCGCAACCGATACCAACACAGCCAATGAAAGCCGCCGTGTTACGGAAGGGTCGGAATTAATCGCGGGCTGTAGTGTTTCAGGCGGCATGAATCTTCTTTGGACAGATACGGCATGTTATCAGCATCAATATACAGGTTCATCATTTATCTACGACACGAGAATAGCGGCAAAAAACGCTGGTATTGTCGGCCCTATGGCTTGGTGCAATACCCCAAAAGGCACAATTTGGATGTCACAGACGCAATTCCACATATGGAATGGTTCGGTTATGCCCGTCCCTCGCGCTGAAGACTTGGAGAGCTGGGTATTTGATCAAGTTGACACAGTGCAGCTTGCAAAAAGTTGGTTGATCTATAATCCAAAAACAAATTCAGTTCATGCTTATTTTGTCCCTGTACAGTCTGGCGAACCATCAAAATACGTGATTATCAATTTAGACGATTGGTCTTGGGTAAATGGTGAGGAATTACGCACAACAGGCGCTTTCTTTGATAGTGGCGATCAAAACCCTATTCAGGCTAATATTGACGGGCTTTTATATCGTCACGAAGTCGGCGTGAACGATTCCGGCGCGGCGGCTGATAGTTACATCGAATATGCAACCATAGACATTGCAAGGGGTGGTGTTAGCCATGAAATCCTTGGCATTGATCCTGATTTCCTTGCCCAAACAGGCGATGTTGAATTTCAGATAACGACCTATGACCGCAATAAAAACAACAGTGTAGACACGGAAACCGCAATTTTATCAACAGATGAGGAATTGTCTGATCTGCGTGTTCATGGTCGCAAGCACAACGGAAAATTCGCACAAAACTTGGTTGATGGTGATTTTTCCATCGATACGCCAACGATATTAATTCAAGTGTCAGGAACCAAGCGATGAAAAAGCTTATTCTTGGAAGCCCGATAGATGGCAACAAATTAGATTGGGCTGTTAATTCTCTCAGAATTATAGAGCAGGCAAGCTTTGAAGATATCGAAGCATCAATAGACGGATTTACAATAGAAGGGGCCTACACAAAGACCCGTTCCCTAACCCCATCAACCGCGTCAACGTCCGATTTAGCAAACTTCATGGCTACTTTGATTATTGACATAAAACAACGCGGTCAAAACAGAACGGAATAAACAATGGATTTTTCAAGTTTAATCGGCCCGGGTCTTCAAATCCTTGGTGGCATTACAGGTGATGCACTTAGCGCAGATAGAAGCACTGGCACCACTGAAGCCACTGGCACAACAACAGTCACGCCAGAGCTGCAAACCCAAATTGATCAGATATTTGCTCAAATCCCGCAAATCTTTGGGGCGGCTTATCCTGATTATCAAGGTGATCGTGTTGCACCTGCGACAGAAAACCGTGATGCAATGGACCCGTTTCTTAATTCAGTGAATAGTGGACCGCTTGTAGATAGAGCGCAGGGCATTAATCCATATCAAGACCGCATTAACGAATTGATGAATATGACACCAGTTCAAGTTCAAGCGCCAACACTATTGGGGCAGAATAACGCGGCTGGGGTTTCATCAACAGGCGGTTACAATTCAGCAGACGTTACAAGCATGTTACCCGGCGCAGCAACGCAAGACGCACCTTGGATGACGGGCTTTACACAGGGGCAAGGCTAATGAGTGAAGTCGGAAATCTATACAGCAGCCTTTTTGGACGCGATGCAGACGCAGGCGGTCTAGCACATTGGGAAAGCAGTGGACTAACTGGTTCAGCTCTTGAAAACGCTATTTTAGGCGGTGCCGTTGGTTCTGATAGAACCGCTGTTCTTTCCAATTCCTATGATGATATGTTTAGCCGTGATTATGGCGAAACTGATAATTTTTGGTCGGGTGATGATGCATGGTCAAGTCACGCGAACAGCGGAATGGATAATCTAACTCGATCAATCAGTGGAAGTTCCATTGGTAGTGATGAGTTTTCACTGCTTGGCAATTTAGGAAAAGATCAAGGTCAAACTTGGTCACAGCCCCTATATGATCCAGACAGCGCAAACACGCTTTGGGATAGCCTAATGGATGCAGACGGGATCAACCCCGATATGCTCAAAACCACATTGCCAGAATCAACAGGCTATGGCGATGTAACAGGCGGCACAAGTAGCGCGAACACTGCCAATGATTACTTAAACCCGTATCTTGGAGAGGTTTTAGATAATTCCATAGACCGCATCAACGAACAAGGCGACAGAACCCGCAACGCTCTTGGCACGCAGGCATTTTCAGCGGGTGCCTATGGCGATGCACGTCACGGCGTAGAAGGTGCGGCACTATCGAAAGACATATCTGAAAACATTGGTAATCTATCCGCGCAAATGCACGCTCAAGGCTATGAGAGTGCAATGGGTTACTTAAATACTGATCTTGATCGTCAAGCGAATATTGCATTTCAAAACGCGGGGCTTCAAAGCAATTGGATTGACCAAAACGCTAACCTTGCAGCGTCTGGCAATCAATTTGGCCTTAACGATATTTCTGCAACAAGCAATTGGCTCGATACGCTATCTGGTGTTGATCAATATGATCGTAACTGGACGCAAAACGGCCTCAATTCAGATTACGAAGACTTCTGGAATAGAAGCAATTGGGACCAACAACAAGTCACAGGCTTACTCAATACGATTAATGCGATACCGGGGCAAACTGGCTCGTATTCATCCTCTAGCGGTTCGGTGCCTGATAACTCTGCATTTGCGGGTATCGGTTCATTCTTGCAATCGGCATTAGGCGGCGGCAGTTCAATTGTTGCCCCTTCAGGGTCGGGCCTTTACTAAGCCACATTTTAAATAAAAGGAAATCCCATGCGAGCGAAAGCAAACACGGCAATTAATATTGTTCCACCTTTACAGGCTAATCAATTTGCGCAAAATAACGCAGGTTTACCAACGTCGAACATCCCTATTCCAGCGGCAAACCCAATGCGTGATATTCCAATCCCTGCGGCAAGGCCACAAACGGCACCACAAGCCGCTCAACCGTCAGGGCCAATGGTTGCGCCTGTTATGCGTAAACAAGCGCCAGCAGCGCCACAGGCCGCAAATATACCTATGCAGGCACCTAGCGCAGCATTAACACCCGCGCAAATGATGGTGCAGGCACAAGGGCTTTACAAAGAAAATGGAAATGCGCTTTCGGCAATAGGCCAAGGATGGGCAAATGCGCAATCAATCCAAGACACTGAGCGCAAAGCCGTTGAAAAACAGAAATACGACCAACAGCAAGCGGCAAAGCAGGTCGATTATCTTCGCAAGATGGGCGCAGGCGAATACGCTGACGCTGTTGATGCTGGACTTATGCCTGCACAAGAGGCGTTTACTACCTACAAAACAGCTATGGCAGAGGCAAAGAACGCAAAGCATGAAATAACTGAAGGCGCAGATGGCTATAAGTATTTCACAACAGGTCCAAAAGCGGGCCAACGTGTCTTGCCGTCGGTTGAGGCGAGCGCACCAGATCCGGTGTCAGCAGCGGGGAAAGTTAACGCGGACTTTAACGCTGGTTTGATTGATGAAGCAACAAAAACAGCTCAATTGCAAAAGCTTTCGAAAAACGCAGGTGGTGATACAATCAACATTGGTGCTTCTGATAAATTCAGAGAGACAGCCGACAAACGATCCGCTGAAATGTTCTCAGACATCACGGACAATGGATATAAAGCGCAACGCTCACAAATCCAAATTGGCAGACTTTCAGAATTGCTGGGCAATATTAATACAGGCGCGGGCGCTTCTTTACAGAACTTTGCGGGTGATCTTGGTATTAACACGGATGGCCTTGATGATATTCAAGCCGCGTCTGCTATCATCAGTCAACTTGTTCCAGCTCAAAGACCACCGGGCAGCGGCACAATGTCTGATGCTGATTTAGCGTTATTTAAAGCTAGTCTACCACGTCTGATCAATTCACCAGAGGGCAACCAAAAAATCATTCAAGTCATGCAGGGGATTTCAGAATATGACGTTCAGCAAGGCAAGATTGCCCAATCTGTATTACAAGGTGAAATGACACCATCAGAAGGGCTGGAAAATATGGGGAATGTTCCAAACCCATTGGCTGATTTTGGTTCACCTCCACCAGACGCAGCAGTGGCCGATACACCCGCGCCTGATGGTATTGAGCCTGATGAATGGAAATTTATGAGCGAAGAGGATCGTGCGCTATGGGCGAATTAAGTTTAGAGCAGAGAAAGGCACTTGCCAAAGCTCGTGCGCGTCAAAGAATGGCATCTCAAACAAAACCAAACTCGCAATCTCCCAAGATTTACGATCAAACCCGCGCAGGGCTTGATGGATTTCTTGAAGGTGTTCCGCTCATAGGGCCAGCCCTACAAGAAGGCGCAGACATGGTTTCCGCTGGTATGCTTTCATTAACAGGTGACGAAACATACGGCGAAGCTAAAGATATGATTTCCGCTGATCGTGATCGATATAAAGAGAACCATTCAATTACAAATAAAGTTGGCAATGTAGCAGGGGCGGTGGCTGGCATGGCCCCAATTATCGCATCGGCACCCGCTTTGTTCGGAGCTGGCGGCGGCGGTTTATTGGTTCGAACTGCTGCATCTGCTGGGTCAGGGCTGGCGTTAAGTGTTGCCGATACTGCCGTCAGGACAGATGGTGATATCGACGCTATGCAACAATCTGGCTACTGGGGTCTTGGGCTTGGCGCTCTTGGCCCTGTGGCTGGCAAAGTTGTCGGCGCTGGCGTTCGTGCAGGATCTAATAAATTAGCCAGTATTAGGGCGGCAAAAGCCACCGGAGAAACAGGTAAAACGCTTAATAAGGTTGCTAGAGCTGTTGCTGATGATGGTCTTGATGCAGCAAGCGTTTCGGCGAGATTAGATGATCTTGGGCCTGATGCAATGCTTATGGATTTAGGCCCAAATTTAAAGCAACAAGGTGGTGCGATTGTAGCAACTCCTAATCGTGGGCAGGAAATAATTAAGACCGCTATTTCTACACGGAATGAAGGCGCAAGCGGGCGGATAACGTCTGCGCTTGATGATACTCTTGGGAAAGCAAAGTCACCCAATGCAATTATTACTGACATTAATTCTAATAAAGCGGCCATATCTGAGTTGTATACTGAGGCATTTAAAAACGCTAAACCAGTTGATCTAAAGCCTCTAAAAAACCTTTTAAGTCTTGCAAGCTCCTCTAAACGCGGGCCTGCTCAAGCCATGAGTAAAAAATTGCGCAAGATGTTGTTTGTGTCAGGTGACAAGAAGGAGGTTCTTGACGAAACCCCTGAAACCTTACTTGAAATTCGTCATGCTATTGATGGCAATCTAAAGAACACCAAAGATACAAATGTAATAAGATTACTTTCAAATATTCGAAAGAAAGTCGATGGAGAATTGGCTAGAAAAGTACCGAATATTAAAAAAGTTGACGCTCAATATGAACAGCTCGCCCTTCAAAAGGAAGCATTATCGAGGGGGCAGCAAGTCCTTGAAAGCGGCAAAACCTCACCATGGCCTAGCGAATTGGCTGACGAGGTTGCCAGTGGCTCATTGCCTAACGGTAAGTTAATTGGTCCATCAGCAGCACCTTACCGCTTAACGCAAGGAGCGAGAGCTGAAATTGAGAGAATTGTTGGCACAAATGCGAATGATCGTGTCGCGCTTCAGCGTATTGTGAAAGGCGAAGGTGATTGGAACAGATCGCGTCTTTCAACTTTATTTGGAGAAGGTCGCACAGACAAAATATTAAAAGTGCTTGATTCTGAAAAAGTATTTGCAGACACTTCCCATATAGTAACAGGCAACTCCCAAACCGCCGCACGGCAAGCAGCCCAAGCAGAAATAAACCCGAACTCAAACCAAGGCTTCGGTGTTAGGGATTCCTATTCTGCTGGTGGAGTTATGGGTGGCACTAGGGCGCTTGGGTTAAAGGCAGTTGATAAAATCATGGCCGCATTTAGCGATTCAAAAATATCAATGAACAACGAAGAGTTGGCTAAAATATTGACGAGTAACGACAAAGAAAGGATTATTAAGATACTCACTCACGCCAATGGCGGTGTAAAAATCGATGCTTCAAAGGTCGATGAAGTTGTCTCTACTGTCTTGCTTGGGCTTGGTGTAAGCTCTGGCAGTCTTAAGTAATTCTCGGCGCATATCCCATCGACCAATCCAGAAGCCGATAAGAAGTGCAATACCGACACTTAACCCGATATCAATCGCATACGAACTCATGCCGTCAATAGCCTTACGCCAGTAAATACCAGCAAAGGTCATAACCGCTATGAAGATAACAAGTGCTAGTATTTTTTCTAACCAAGCTGGCATTTAGTTCTTTCTGGTTGTTCGTTCATTTATCTATAATCTTTCCACGGAATATTCTAGCTCGATCTGGTGAGCGGTTTTGATTAAGCCCTGTTTGCGGGGCTTTTTCTATTGGGAGTCGCATACATGATAATATTCAACGCCATTAACGAGATAAACCATATTATCTTCACTTTTTTGGAGAAAAACATCTTCATTTGTTTTTTCAGATATGCCGCAAACACCTGAAATACCAGTACCACAGCCAAGCGTTATGAATTTTTCGTCCTTAATCATGAAGAACCCCTCACTCAATGACAGGTGAAGCAAGCTATTTTCAATTTCTGACTCGAACATTTCACACTCGTAACCCTCTGCGATTGCAGGGGATGTCATAGCTAAAAGTAAAACCAATATTTTTTTCATACGAACCTCATGGTAATAAAATGACAGCAAAAACAGTTATAGACGTAATTTTAGGCGAAGCCAAGGCAGGTTCTTTTGAAGATATGCTTGCAATCGCTAGTGTAATATCAAACCGTGCCAATGGTGGACAGACATCGTGGGAAGATGTGGTGCAAAGGACTTCTGAGTTCAATGCGTACAATAAACCGTTACCATCTGGCGTTAATAAATACCGTGCAGACGCTCAAAGAGCAATAGACCAAGTTAAAAAAAGCGGTCCTGTTCATAATGCTACATTTTACGCGACTCCAAAAGCACAAGGAAATTTACCTAAAGGTCTATCAAAGGTCACATCAACGGATGGGCATATTTACTTCACTGACCCTCAAAAGCGCCCGATTTACACTGCTAGCGGATTAAAAACAATTGATTATTCTGCGCTTTCTGAGCCAAACGCGAATATGGCTTCAGCACTACCAACGGGCGCTGATATTCCGATCCCACAGGCTACACAACAAATCACGGCTGCAAATGCGCCTGCGCCAACAATGGCAAGCACTGCACCACCAATGATGTACACGCCGGGGGTCAGCACAAGTAATGCAGCAGCTCCATTTGAGGCGCTGTTAAATGGCGCTCCAAAAGGTTTGGCTGCTTTAACTCAAAAGACAGATCAAGCTAATTTTGAAGCGCCCCGCAATGAATTTAAAACAGATGGTCTTTTAGGATACTTAACTGCCGACAAAGGGCCTTCACACGTAGAAGGCTTAGATGCTGATTATAAGTCACGTCTTGAGCCTTTTTTGCGCCATAACGGAGACACAAAGATTTTTAGTGGTTTTCGTAGTAACGAACATCAGTCAAGATTGTTTGATGCCGCTGTAAAAAAATATGGTTCACCACAAGCAGCAAGAAAGTGGGTAGCGCCTCCGGGCAAGTCAAACCACAATGCGAAGGCAGGTGAAGGTGGAAAAGCCACTGACTTGAGATACGGAAGCGCAGAGGCCAGAGAGAAGGCGCATAGAGAGGCTGAGAGTTTTGGGTTGACGTTTAGAATGGGTCATGAGCCTTGGCATATCGAGCCAATCAAAGACTGGGACAGACAGGTAAACCCTGAATATGGATTAACACCTGAAAACCCGCCAGTTCCAGCAGATCGCACTCAATCCCAAGCATTATCTGCACCGGAATACCAGCCAAAAGCAGCCGATTACGAAAACTACACTATGAGCGCACCACAACAAGCATCAATGGGCGAACCTCCTATGTTGCCAAGTGGCCTAAGAGGTGCACCATCAGGTAATCAAGAGCGTGTTGACGATCCAATCATTGAGAGTGGTTATTTTTCAGACTATTACGCAGACAAAGAAAAACCCGCGATACCGGAATACAAGCCCAAAGCATCAGATTATGCAAATTACGGTATAAACGCCCGTAGTGATCTGCCAACAATGGCCGTTCCTGATATTGAGCAAATACCAGACGCAATTGCTACCGTTGAGCCTGTTGATGCAGCTAATGCATTTCCAGAGGCACCCGCACCATATGATGCGGCAAAAGGCAAAAAAGGATCGAGCATAATTGGGGCAATACCGGAGATTGCTAAGAACACAGCAAAACGAATGGGTGCTAGTGCGATAGGCGGTGCGATTGCGGGTCCTATAGGTGCGCTTGTTGCTCCACCTATTGCGCAGTTAATCAATCAGCAATTATTCAACGGTAAAGGCCCGTTCTTTGGTCAGAACCCGTTTAATGCAGCACGAATACCAAAGGCACCGATAAACCGCTTCCAATCTCAGGGCAATAATTCAAGCAATCGTATGCAAAACGCCATGACAGGGCCAAGAGGGGCCACAAACACGGCAAGCAATGGTTCCACGGCCACATCTCTTGGTAATGGTCAATATGAGTATTACAGCCCTATGTCAGGCAAAACCAGCATCAAAGGTGAGATTGATATGAATCAATCGGCTGATCTAACCAGCTTCTTTAGCGGCAAAGATTAAAAAGACTAAATCACAACACCAAGGCCCTGCAATGCGGGGCTTTTTTTATGAGGTAAACATGACAAAGCAAGATTGGTGCAAGAACACAGGCGGCATTGAATATGTCACCACAAAGCCGATCACTTGGCACATTGGAAAAAAGAACTCTGGCCTTATTGTGGTTATTCCAAAGGGGTATCCGTTTCAAAGTTCGGTTCCACTTTTGCTTTGGCCCGTGTTCTCACCTCATGACCCACAATATTTATGGGCAGCTTGTCTTCACGATTGGCTGCTTGAAGAAAGATACCGACCCGCTTTTGCGGCTGGCGAATGGTATGACGGGGCAATGGCTTATCATGCCCCTAAATGGAAAACTAAAATAGCACATATCGGAATATTTAAACACACCGTTAAATGATGCAAATCAAAGGAAAATTAGAATGAGTACACTTGGCAAAGGTCGCGCTGCGGCTGTTGGCGATGATGATTTGGCGCGTCTTGCGATTAATCTTGGCTGTCACCCTGCGGTTTTGGGGGCAATCTCGATTGTTGAAAGCTCTGGCTTCGGCTGGGCAAAAGACGGGCGCATGAAGATATTGAACGAAAAGCATTGGTTTTATAAGCTTTTAAAGGGTGGTCAGCGCACAAAAGCCGTCAAGATGGGCTTGGCTCGCAAAAGCTGGATATCACCGCGCAATGGTGGATATAAAGAGCAGGGCAGCACGGCGGCTAAATACCGTATCTTGGCGCAGGCTATCGACATCAACGAAGAGGCCGCTTTTAAATCCATTTCTATGGGTAAATTCCAGATCATGGGCTTTAATCATAAGATTTGTGGGTTTTCATCTGCAAAGAAAATGTTTGATGCGTTTACAGATACCGAGGTTAACCAGCTCAAAGCCCTGTCAAACTTCTTGATTGCCAAGAGACTGCAAACCGCGCTTAAAAACGAAGACTTTGAGAAGATCGAACAGGTTTACAACGGCGGCGGCTTGAATGGTAAATATGCTGCTCGGATGCGCACTCATTGCCGAAAGCTTAAAGCTGGTAAATGGAAAGACTTTGACCCTGCGAAATATGGTCTTGGTGAACCTGCTATTAATGAAAAGCCAATTGAGGTTGTTGACGCTCCACAAGAGAAGCCCAAATCGAACAAAGGCAATGCTGCTTTAGTTGGGGCAGGCGGCGCGGCTGTTGTTGCCGCTGTCACATTCTGGGATCGTGTTCAGCTATGGTTTGCGGGGTGGTTCTAATGGATAGGATAACCAACAAATTCAAAGGCTATCGAACTTGGATTTTCAACGCTGCTATGTCCTGTATGCCGATCTTAGAAATGACTGAGGTTCTTGATATTTTGCCTGACAAATACACAAGCATTTATGCCATCGTCATTGCGGCGGTTAATCTGTATTTGCGGTCAATTACAACAACACCTTTGGGTAAAAAGCTATAAGTCAAGCATTACTTGTGGGTCCGTTGTTATGTCGTTGTTTTTTACTAGACATTTCATTATTTTTAAACCACTATTTCAATTAAGGGTTGCTTATAGCGCTTCGTTATAAAGCAGCTATCTTAATGAATTAAAACATTAAAGGCAATATTATGCTTCTATTATTTAGCTTTTTGAAAAATCCACGAATGCTACTATCGGTAGCTGCTTTATTAGTCGTTTGTTACGGCTTTTATATCGTGATGGACCGCGCATCATTGATTGCCAAGGTCAAACAATTCAACGCAACGGAGGCTCAAAACAATGAGCGGAACGACACAAATCAAACCATTAACAATTCTTCTGATGCTGCTAAGTGCAAGCTTATTGGCGGGGTGTTCTCAGGTGGGACGTGCGTCTGATGGATCAGGCTATTCGGTGCAAACGCCAAACTCTAAAACGCGAACTTTTATCAGTAACAATGATGAAAGATTTCGTGATCAAGTCGCGGCACATAACCTGCAATGTTCAAAAGACGCAGGTTGTCGCAAGTAAACCGGACGCTTGAGAGTTTGACCCTCCCAAGCATCCTAACCATCAACGGTGCATAAACACACGAAGGCGGCTAGACACTCAATAGCTGATAAAGATTAATTATGATTGAATTAGATAAATTATGGGGCGCAATTACGGTTGCTATAGTCGGCGGCGGGTCTTGGCTTATTCGTCGTGTGCTTACAAATGAGAAGCAAATAGCATTGATGGAGGCCGATATTAGGCGGCGCGATGAAGACATAAAAGAAATCAAATCAGATATCAAGTCACTCATTGACCGCAGATAGGATTCAATTATGGCTAATAGGCCGATATCAATTGACGAAGCACAGGAAGCCAAACAAGCACTAGATAAGCATGGTACATCACATGCAGCAAGTCATGCTCTTGGCGTATGCCCTAAGACGATTAAACGGCGCGTTGAATTTGGCAAGGTGAACGGCTGGTTTGATAGTGATCCTGAAATATTAGAAGCAGCTAAAGCAGGCGGCATTCAAAACGCAAACAGCCTGTCTCATTTCTGGAAAATAGCCAAAGATGAGGAGGGCAACGGATACAGCTTATTTGTCAAGAATCCAAACGGCGGCGAAAAAAGTTTAGCTGATATGGTGCGTGATGCCATCACAGAGTCAATAGGCGATAAGGCTCCCAAATTCCCCAAAAGACAATTCAAAAAAGAAAATAGCTATTTGCTTGTGGTGGATCTTGCTGACGTTCACTTTCAGAAGCTTTGCGTTAAGTCCGAGACAGGTTACACCTACAACCGCGAAGTTGCCCGCCATAGAGTAATTGAAGGCACAAAGGCGCTATTGAAATTAGCAGAGCCTTTTGGAATCCACAGAATACTATTTGTTTTGGGTAATGACATCTTGCACACAGATAACGCAAGGTCAACCACGACAAAGGGAACCCACCAAGACACTGATGGAACGATATATCAGGCGTTTAGTGACGCTAAGAGGGCTATTTGTGATTCTATAGAGCTATGTGCAGAGGTTGCGGACGTTGACTTGATCCATTGTATGTCCAACCATGATAAAACGATTGGCTGGGCATTATCGCAAGCCATAGGCGCTTATTTTGATAATCACCCGCACATACATTCCACAGACTACGGGTTATCAGAGGCGCATCGAAAATATTATCGTTTCGAGGAAAATCTATTCGGATTAACTCATGGAGATGGCGCTAAAGAAGCAAAGCTTTACGGGCTAATGGTTAAAGAGGCTCGACAGCATATCAGCGACACTAAAAACTTATATTGGCTACTTCACCACGTTCATCATAAAGTTAGAAAAACAAGCGATGGTGATCAGCCATATACCCGTGAAAAAGATCACAACGGCATGACTGCAATCATGACAGGCCAAACCCGACAAGAGGGCGAAAGCTTAGACATTGAATACGTTCGCTCCCCAAGTGCGCCTGATAGCTGGCATGACGGCGAGGGTTATGTAAATCGTCAAGGCGTTGAGTGCTTTATCTACCATCCATATGACGGGCAAAAAAGCCGGTTTACGGAGTGGTTTTAATGAGTAGCCCAACAATCAAAGCCAAGCCAACGCAAAACAAGGGGATTGTGTTCAGCATGTCTGTTGATGGCAATGAATACACCTTTGAGGATGCTAACGAGCTTCTGGCGTTATTGCAGCAGGGTTTATCCTGTTTGCAATTTCGTGCGCCTGACAAGCTACGCTAGCTCCCTATTATGTTGTTTCAATGACTTCTGAGTCAAACTCTGTGATTATTGCAACTTTTGCCCCGCAAGATATAACAGGTTTACCGTTCACCGACGAAACGATCCTTGCAACTACCTCGCCGTTTTTATCTTTTAT